>Ga0154001_1000075_pt1 | contig 25517 bp, 23 predicted proteins | sample TSNJ085MetaG_FD_104699 | JGI IMG/M metagenome (GOLD analysis project Ga0154001, IMG submission 104699) | Attine ant fungus gardens microbial communities from New Jersey, USA - TSNJ085 MetaG | ecosystem: Host-associated > Fungi > Mycelium > Unclassified | place: USA: New Jersey, Wharton State...
ACGTGACTTAGCTTATTAATCCCCTTATTATGCCTTTCTACTTTATTGTGTGCTTGGAGGTTTTTAGGTTGGATGTTCGAATGTTGTGGAAATCTTTTCCTACTCAAGGTTCTCACAACATATTGTCTGTCAGATGTAAGAGCAATGACTAGTGATCAGCCAGAAGTTACATTGATAAACTAAGTAAGAGTCCTGGAAGCTAGAGTGATATTCAAGCAAGGGTAAGTTTACTGATACAAGCCCTTATATATACTACAAAGGATAGTCTGTGTACAGTCATGTGAGCTACAGTCTAATAATAGCATTTTCTATTTTAGATAAACAGAATAATTGAAATGGTATATAAACTAAGAGATAAGGGAATAGATGGATGGGTATTATAAGATAAGATAAGCTAGATAAGTGCAAACCTGGTACTTAGCTAAGCCCTGTCCTAGGGTAATGACTGTTCCCTTATATCAGGTTGTTGTGCTTTTTTCTGACAATAGTCTATGTAACAGTAGGTAGTGTTGCTTATCAGGTCACTGTGCTCCCTTCTGACAACAGTCTATAAGGTTACAGTCAGCTTGCTTTGCTCACTGTCTGTTTTAATTTTATTGTATAATTTATTATAATTTCTTTTAATTTTTCCTGAATTTTTTCTAATTTTTAATAAATGTATTGTATTTTTTGAGTGAAGAGAGAGCTATTAGGTAAATCTTAGTCATGATTAGTCAAAGTTGACTAAGCATTGGTTAAGCATTGGCTAAGTAGGCATCATGCCATATTTGGTCTTATATACATAGTAAACAAGGTTTTCATCTGGGCCTCTAGCCCAACTTGAACCCTCTACTAATTCTAAGTACAGTTGACATTGTGTTGTCTGGTAGGTCACTATGCTCCCTTCCTCCAACAGTCTGTGTAACAGTGTACAATATTGTCTGTTAGATTACTGTACTCCTTTCCTCCAACAGTTTTAGTATTGTCTATAGTATACTATACTCTCTTTTTCCAATAGTTTGTTTACAATATACACAGTGAGTAGGTTGTCTATAGTATGTTATACTCCTTTCCTCCAATAGTTTGTACTTTGCTATGCTGCCTTCCTCCAATAATGTGCAGCAGTATTGTTTGTAAGGGGACCCTACCAATGCTGTCTTTGAAATACCAGACTCATAGCCCAGAGTGATCCTGTACTTAATTAAATATTACATAGTAATATTTAATTCCCCTTAGCTTGAATCAGAGACCCTTGACCCCTAACTAACAGGACTATAGACTCAGAGATGCCTCAGCAGTAGGAGTATGTATATTATAGAAGTACACTCCAGAAGCCTTATTCTAATCTCTAAGGATTCTTCTGGAGGTGAGTTGTAATATATTTAGGACTTGTAATATTACTAAGGATTCTCCTGGAGCCCACTCCAGTTGCTCTTACATTGTCTACAGTTTGCTATACTCCTTTTCTTCAACAAATTCTAGTTTGCTATACTTCCTTCCTCTAATAACTACTAGTAGTCTTGTTTCTAGTGCACTATACCCCTTTCCTCCAATAGTCTGAAGTATACTATACTTCCTTTCTTCAATACTTTGTCTAATTTTCTGTACTTTTTTCTAATTTTTCCTGAATTTATTTCAATTTTTAATAAATTTATTGGATTTTTTGAGTGAAAATAGAGGAAAAAAGAGAAAGTGTACTGACAAATGCTTATAAAGCATTGGCTAAGCAGGCATCTTCCTACACTGGTCTCATATACATAATAGATAAGGTATTTATTTAGATCTCCAGCCCAACTTGAACCCTTTACTAATTCTGAGTAGAGTTGACATTATATATAAGGGAACTATACCAAAGTCCACTTCTGGCACACTGGTGGTAGTGCACTGGAGTGACCCTGCAACTAATTAAATATAATTACCTAACATTTAATTAGTTGCCTCCTTCTACATTTCTATTTCTAACTGCTAAGATATTCTATAACTAGGGGACTTGTATATATAGTGTAGATTACTCTCTAGAAGCCTTATTCTATTCTCTGAGGTTTCTTCTGGAGGTAAGTTGTAATGCATCCTAAAGTTTATGTATATACTAAGGTTTCTCCTAGAGTTACTTTGTTCTAGTTGCCCTTATAGAAGAATAGAATCTCTCAATAGAGCCTTGAGTAGCTGCAATACAGCTATCCATAGGTAGCCCCCTATTGCCCACCTTGACCCTTTATGTACTCCACTCCTAAAATGTTGGTACTGTTGGAGAACCCCTGGGGCATAGCTGATACTCTGGGCTATCTCCAGCACTACTTATAGTAACTTACCAAAAGGCAGAACAATGCCAAAAATAATATCAACACTACCCTCATTGCCCTAACTACATAACTACAGTAGTTCATGTAGCTTGTCAGAAACCCACCCTGTAGCAACTTAGCCTGAGATAACTTAATCACACTCCAAGTCCAAGTTGACAAAAAGAACTTAATAGAGTTCCTATTAGATTTTATATAATACTTATACAACTACTACATGGTCTGTGCACTATTTTCCCATACTCATCATGTGACTTTATCATGTGGCATGACATGTGACATGTGACACTTTCCCACACTCCTTCCTTGTGTAGTAAGTCCAAATAAAAAGAAAAAAGAAAAAGAAAAGAAAAGAAATATAAATAATAACTTAGCTGTTTTACCAAGTCATGATATACCCTCTACTCTGGTAGCTAATACTCCTCCCCCAGTACTATCTCCTCTATCTATGCTTTCTTCTGCACTAACTGTCACTCAATCTTAGGTTCAGCTCAAGCTCTCTTTACCTCTAGACTTCAGTGGAGACTAGAGTTTTGGTTAAACATTTCTCAACTCCTGCTCCCTCCATATGCACCTAGCACTAGAGCAGTTCAACTTGGACCTGGAAAGGATTTTCTGAGTGCTCATGTTTTTCAAGAGTGGACAAGCAGCTAAGTAGTCTGAAAACCTATTCCATATAGAAGTAGACACCAGTATTTTCTCTATCTTGTCTTGGTCAACCTTCAAACAACAGTTCTGGGCTCAGTTCTTTTTAGTTAACACAGAGACAAATACTACTAACTAAAACCAAATTAGTTAAAAATCTTTAACACAAGAAACTCTTATTTTCTTTTTAATCATGTTTAGAAACAAAAAGTTAGCCTTTATCAAGTAAATTTTTAATTATTTTGTACATTTTGTATATTTTTTTATCTTACTATCAAAACAATTGGATGATAGAGGACTATTTGGACTCCTTCTAGACTCTAGTCTCTAATGCTGGCTATATGGACTCTTGTACCCTAGTTGTCAAATTCCAAAAAGGACTGTGATCTGGAATCCAGAATTAGATTACTACTATATCTGTGGGATGTCCTGAAGATACAGATCCAGAGGCTTGGTATGAAGCAGCTTGGAAGATTGACTAGGTCTAGCTGGTGAACAAAGCCTTCCAATTGAACCAGAAGTAGCTGCCCCTCTGGTCCACACCTGCTTGTTCTCCACCCCTGTTAGTTATTTACTTCCCTTCTCTAGTTATCTGCCCCCTACCCACTTCTGCTCCCCCTCCATCTGTTAGGCCCACTCCAGTCTCTTTAGCTCAATCAATGGCAATGGATGTAGACATTGTCCAGAAGGCTGGTCAGCTGCCCCAGAAAGGCTACTATTGCTACAGAGACACCAATCATCTAGTTAGAGACTGTGTCACAAACTTCATTTGGACTATAACTTTGGGAATACTTAACTGATTTCAACAATCTAAATGGCTACCAAAAGTCCTTAAGAAGACCTTTCAAATAATACCAAAAATATCTCAAAGTGATTAGCATTCACTGAGTTATCAGCAGATCAGTTGGCAATTACCAAGTTACCAAATACTAAATCACTGATATTTTGGGAACCACTTGATGTAATTGTTCACTTCAATGACCATTGTGAAGCTCTCTTCAATGCACTTCTTTAGGTTATAAATAGACCCAGAGGCAATAAGATCCCATAGAGATAGAAGGTTCTCAATGTTTGTACATGATATTAATCTATTATCCATAGATTATCATCTGTCCTTGAATAGAACAAAGGACTGCTCTAAGACAGTTAGATTATCTTTATTTCAAAAACAATAGCACTCCTATATATAGAACAATAGGTAGTAATTATATAGTAGTCTGTCCTGGTACACAGACCACTATAATCATGTATTTAAGGACTGTATGTCTGAGGATAAACCTCAGACTTAACAACATCTTTTGTCATTGTCTAAATCTTGCTTCTAAGCCCCTTTTGAATCTATATTCATCAATTGCAAATTAAGTAAGTGGCCATTTGTGATAGACTGCCCCCACCACCTAGACATAAGATAGTTGACAACAGAGCAGTAGTGTAGTGACTTAGCCTAGATGACTTAATCACCCTCCAAGTCCGAGTTAACAAGGAGAACTCAATAGAGTTCCTGTTAAATTTCCTATACTACTTATACAACTACTACATGGTCTGTGCACTATCTTCCCACAGTTCTCATGTGATGTCACCTGACTGTGACTCTGTGACACTTAGTTATATGATACTTTTTTGCACTCCATTTTTAGCTGTTTTACTAAGTCATGACAAGTAAAAGGAACTAATAAAAGATTTGCTGGTATTAGAGGATTCCCTTTCCAAGAAAGAGGAGCCTCTGGTAGAGGAGGATTTTGCATAGAGTGACTGGCAAAAAGTACACCCTGGTTACTCTCCCTAAATAAGTTCAGTGTACTTGTTATAAAAGAAAGTAATACAAGTGTAGATGAACCTACAGATATACCCCTCTTTTTCTCTAGTTCTAGTATCAAAGCTCCTACCCAGAGACCAAAATGGGAAAGAAAATTGCCAAAGCAACTCTCTGCTAGTACCTTGGACACTTGCAGAGCATCTCTAGTCCTATCTACCAAGCTCTTTATGACTAACACTAATAAGGTCTACTCTATTAAGGCTCTCTTAGACTATGGAGCAACTGGTAGCTTTATTGACAAGAACTTTGTTTACTTGAAAGGCATCAACACTCAGAGCATTTCTTGCCCTATACCAGTATTCAATGTAGACAGGTCCTCTAACAAAGTAGAGTGTTATAACATAGCCAAAATAGTTAAGTTATTATTTATATTTCTTTTCTTTTCTTTTCCTTTTAATTAGGTAATTGGTGGATGTATGAGAGAGAATGACTCAAAAGATATGTGTGGGAGTTTATAAATAGAAGTAAATACAGAATGTGTATAAGTAGTATACTATAATCAAATAGGAACTCTATTGAGTTTTTCTTGTCAAGTTGGACTAGAAGTAATTCTAAGGTATCTCAGTCTAAGTTTCTATATAGACTAGATCTTGGAAGTAGTGGATATTGTCCTCTGGTACAACTCTCACTCAAAACAGATGCTTCTTGTGGTCTCTAGTTTAGGAAGACAAAACCTTATACTTAGTTACTTCTAGCTCAAAGATCATAACCCAAAGGTCAACTAGCAGAAAGGAAAAGTACTTATGACCCAGTACCTGTCATACTGTAAAGGATGTTGAATATTATGAAAGGAGTATACCTTAAAGAAGAAGCAAAGGATCCAAGCTATAAATACTTGTTAGAGTAGTTCCATCCCTAAACTTATGGAAGAGGAGAAAGAGGCATCTAGTGGAATAGTGTCATGCTGGGCAGTCTTTTAAGACAATATACATGACATTTGTCATAAGAACTATACTATAATTCAGCTTGAGAAGCAAATGTGACTTTCCAAATATAACTACCAGATACCTAGTTATAGACTCATATACACTACTCAAATGGCAGAGTAGTAGTTGTGACCACCACTATACCAACCTCATAGGGCCTGTCCAGCTATTCTATATTAAACATAGCCCCTCTAGAAGTGTTCTTGAGAACAACCAGAATCTTAGGGAGACTAGTTTTCCTTAGTAGAATAGGGTCATAACTCAGTGGTTATCTTACTTAATGGATTAGGGTTAGAGTTACCATCAGATCTTGGTGATCATTTTTGATAGCCAACTATAATTAGGAACATCAGAACAGTCCTCTTGAAGACAACACTACTAGGATATCTAGGCTGGAGAGAATATCCAGAAATATGGAGAAAGGTCAGGAGTATTGAGAAATAGGATAGAAAAGTCAAGGGAGTTGCAATCAAGAAGGTTGATGAAGATGCTGTACTTAAGAGCAGACTACTTATACTCACTTTAAGGCTCCTTGGGTTATGCCAGAAGACTAGATTCAATAGTTGAACATAGAGAAAGGCTGGATAGAAGAATTAGAAGAACAAAGAGTACTGGCTATGTGATTAGAGAGGAACTCTGCCTTATTATTCCACTTTCTACCATAATGGGCTGTTGGAATGTTTTTTTTGTTTTTTTATTTGTTGACTCAATAATTTGTAATCCTAATATATACTCTAGTAGTGTAGAGGGGCCTAAAAACAAGTAATTCCCATCATCTTCCTCCCTTTGTTACCCTAGAGCTCTACTGCTATTATCACAAATGGCCACTTACTAATTTGTGATTTGCTGATTTGGTAATCAAAGGACTCAAAAAAGCAAAGTTAGACAAGTGACAAAAGATGTTGTTAAGTCTGAGGTTTATTCTCAGACATACAGTTCTTAAATATATGATTGTGGTGGTCTGTGCACTAGAACAGACTACTATATGATCACTACCTATTGTTCTACATATAGGAATGCTATTGTTCTTGAAATAGAGATAATCTAACTATCTTAGGGCAGTTCTTTGTTTTATTCAAGGACAGATGATAATTTATAGGTAATAGATTAGTATTTGGTAACTTGGTAATTGCCAACTAATCTGCTGATAACTCAGTGAATACTGATCACATTGAGATATTTTTGGTATCATTTAAAAGGTTTTCTTAAGTACTTTTGGTAGCTATTTAGATCATCAAAATCAGTTGAGTATTCTAGGAGTTATAGTCTAGATGAAGTTTATAACAGTTATTTTTGAGTGATTGAGTTTTCTTCTTGCTTTTCTCTTATAAAAATCTATACAAAACATCCCTCATATAAGGACTTAGACTGAGATGTCTTAGAACTACTCCTAGTCTGAGTTGACAAGGAGAACTCTATCGAGTTCCCATTCAATTGTGGTACACTACTTATATACTTCCTGTGTTTACTTCTATTTATAAACTCCCATGCATCTCTTTTAGTTGTTTCATTTCACATGTCTGCCGATTTCCTAGTTAAAAGAAAAGAAAAAGAAAAAGAAAATAAATAATGACTTAGCCATTTTGGCCATGTCATGACATCTCAAGAGGATATCTTACTTTAAGAAAGACTTAGACATTTGCTCAACTATAAGTTTAACTACTCACTATGTATTTTCAGAGTAGGTCTCCATTTGTACAGTCAGTTAAAGTAGAGTATAAGTATTATGAGAGCCCCAAAAAGGAAATAGCCTCCCATGTATTTAAACACTTAATCCAAAACCTCAAGTCGTACAATAGGATCAAGGTATAAATAGTGTGGAAACTTAGGTAATCAAATCACATGACAAGGTCATGTGATTATAGAACATTCTGGAAGAACATGTGACTGTAGACTAGTAGTAGTACAGCTACTGTAAAATAGTATAAGTAGTAGTCCAATCCAATAAAGAACTCTATTGAGTTCTTCTTGAACATCTACCTAGGGTAATCACTAAGGGCAATCACTGTTTATTGATAACAGTAAGGGGACTCTACCAATACTACCCCTGAAATACCAGACTAATATCCTAGAGCAATCCTATGCCTAATTAAATATTACTATATAATATTTAATTGTCTCTAGCTTGACTCAGCAACTCCTGATCCTAGTTGATAGGACTATAGGATCAGAGATGAACAGACTATAATAGTATATATATTGTAGAATATACCTCCAAGAGCCTTGTCCTAAACTCTAAGAATTCTCCTGGAGATAAGTTATAATATAACTTAGGAGTACAATATGACTAAGGATTCTTCTAGATTCTACCCCACTCTGGTCATCCTTATATAGAGCCTACATAAGAGTATAGGAGTTCTAGGCAGTACTACTGTATTGATAGTGAGCCAGGCTACTAGACTAGCTTAAGAAAGGTAGTATTATGGTACGAGACAAATATGCACCTTTGGGATCTACAATCAACTGGAGTCTTCTCAAGAGGATACAAAAAACAGTATTCTTCTCTGGTTTCTATTGGATTGCCTTATTATTTATTTTTACTTGTAAGCTCTCTCTTTTCTGATTTATCTCTCTTGTATCTACTTGTTTGTACACAACTATAAAGCAGCTTGGAGATCCTGTTTCTGACCTGTCATATTTATCTTTATAATCTCATTTATCCCTGTAAACAGATAGAAGAGACTGGAAATTTGGGGACTACTTGTTCATAACCTAACTTCTACCAGTCTCTAACCAAGAAGAGCTCTTAGCCACTGCTACTATCTTGCAATACCTAATAGAAAAAGCTTGTTATAGTGTGAAAATACAAGCAACCCTTAGCCCTATGCCTGACTATGCCAAGAGATTCAAAGCCATATTTGCAAAAGAAGATTTGACATTCTTCTGGAGTATTAGGTAGAAGAGGGGATAGTAGTATGGGAAAGCTGAGAATATACTATAAATTACTATGGAAATATCATGAATGGGCACTCTAGGTTCCAAAAAGTGATACAAAGAATAAAGTCAGAGAGTGGAATATGCTACTAGATAAAATAAGAGATATTGCTCTTTGGTCCTGTGGTTTTACAACTAGTCTAGAGGGAATGTTAGTAACAATGAAGAAATAGAATGACTTTGGCCTTAGCTCATGCACTGTACCTCAATCTCCTATTGCATGTGTGATTGTATATTTTGGAGTAGTAGAATGTTGTTCAAAGAAGAGATAATTCAGGAGTAATGGAGTGAAAGATATATAGCAAGAATGAAGGATACTACAAAAATTAGAGAATGTGACTTTAATCTATAAACTAGAGAGTTACAATATACTGGTAGAGTACTTATATACATTCTAGAATAGGAGTGTTGGTACAAGTGTTTGGTCTATATTGTAATCCTATAGGAGTAGACAAATTAGGAGTTTAGAAGTAAGAATTATTAATAAAATAAAAAGAAAATAAAAAGAAATATTAAATAATACTGAATTTTTGGTATATAACATGGATATAAGAGAACACCCTGGGGACATGCTTAGTTATTAGGTAAGTTTAGTATCTATAGGCTAAGTATATTTTCTATATTATGTTTCTATTCTCTTCTGTGCTTCTTCTATCTTGTATTATCATAGTAATGCCTGTTTAACTATATAAGGACATTGTGGTATTATTGGTTAGTATTTATGTGATTGTGCACAGACCATCTGTTGTAGTATATATAACAGCCTATATAAATAGATATATCTCTACTTGAATATTACACTAGCTTCTAGGACCTTTATCTAGCTTATTGAGTAACTATCTCTAAGTGTTCCTCTTACAATGGAGCATTGTCACTTGGATCATACCATCAAACTCCTTCCCAGATTGGAGCCCAAGTTGTCCAAGGTGTATCTCTTGTCCCCTGTAGAACAGAAGAAGCTGGATATCTTTCTCAAAGGAAACTTGCACACTAGACAGACTAGGCCCTCTGAGTCTTCTATAGCCACCCTGGTATTCTTCATCAAGAAGAAGGACAGTTTTCTCTACCTGGTCTAGGATTATTGATCCCTCAACTCCATGACTATCAAAAACAAATACTCTTTCCTTCTAATCTCTAAACTTGTCTTGCAGCTTTGCAGAGTTAAGTATTTCACCAAGCTTGACATCTGTTGGGGTTTCAACAATGTGCATATCAAGCCTGGAGACAAATGGAAGGTAGTTTTCTATACTAACTATGGACTGTTTGAACCACTAGTAATATTCTTTGATATGACTAATAGTCCAGTTATGTTCTAGACAATAATAAACAATATCTTCTGAGACCTTATAGCAGAAGACATTGTGGTCATCTATCTAGATGACATTCTTATCTTTACTAGGACTGTGGAAAAGCATACAAGGGCTGTCCAGAGAGTTAAAAAAGTCTTGGCTAGATACAAACTGTTCCTTTGTTTGGAGAAGTGCAAGTTTCAAAAGGGGAATATTAAGTATTTGGGCTTGGTTATCTTAGAAAACAAAGTATCTATAGACCCTATTAAGATTATAGAAGTCTATGAGTGGCCAATTCCAGAGAACTGGACCAACATCCAGACATTTTTAGGGTTTATTAATTTCTACAGAAGGTTTGTACAGGACTTCTCAGCTGTAGTGTGCCCTCTCTTTGATCTTATCTGAGCTGACTAAACATAGGCCTGGACTAACAAGGAGTAGAAGGCTCTTAACACCCTCAAGCTAGCAGTAATCTCTGCTCTGGTACTAGTATTGCTGTAAGACTTGGACCCCTTCAGAATCAAGGTTGATAGCTCCAACTTTGCTACTAGAGTAGTCCTGTCACAGTAATTACCCATGGACAGAAAGTGGCACCTAGTGGTCTTTTATAGCAAATCCTTGTCCTCCATAGAACAGAATTATAAGATCCATAACAAAAAAAATGCTAGCTATCATCTGCATTCTGGAAGAGTGAAGACACTTTCTTAAAGGAGTAGTCCATCCAGTAGAAATCTGGATAGACCACAAGAACCTTGAGTACTTCATGATAGCCAAAAAGCTCAACCATTATCAAGCCCATTGGTCTCTGTATCTTACTCACTTTGACTTTACCTTCTACCACTACCCCAGATAATCTGTGGAAAAGCTAGATGCCCTGTTCCAAAGGCCCAACCATAGAACTGGAGCTGGCAATAATGAAGGCATTATACTCCTCTGACTGAAATTTGTTGTATGACTCAAGTTGAGTTGACTCAGTAGCTAAGTCTTTGAGGGTTACTGTTATAATAAATCCTCTAGGAGATGTAGAGGAGTATGATGGATAGGGAGATGACTTTCTTCTGAATAATTATTATAAAGTAGATTATCTCAGAGAAAATAATTATAATCAGATATTCAACTTATTAGATCAATAGAAAGGAGCTCAAAAAAGAGAATGGGAAGACTGGACTACTGCCCTCAATGATTATGATTGGCTGATATTAATAGTAACTACTGATTAGGATCTTTAATAGATCTAGGTCCAACTTAAACCTAAAGAAGGACTAACCTGAATAGGAACTATAACAGAAGGACACTTAAAACAGACTTATAAACAATTATAATCCTAAAATAGACATTGGTAGTAACTTGGACATTAACAGTCACAGACAGCATTAGCTACTTCTCTATTAGGATAGATTAGTAGAAGTGTTCATAAATACATCTGGAAAGATTGGTCTTGTATACCTACTAGACTAAACAAGGTTTTGATAAGAGGACTATACCAAAGTCCATTCCTAACACACTAGTGATAGTGTACCAGAGTAACTCTACAAGCCTAACCCTGACTGCTGAGTATCACAAATGACCACTTGAATATAGATTCAAAAGAGGCTTAAAAGTGAGGTTTAGACAATAACAAAAGATATTAAGTCTAAGGTTTGTTTTCAGACATACAGTTCTTAAATACATGATTGTAGTAGTCTGTGCACTAGGACAGCCTACTACATGATCACTATCTATTGTTCTACATATAGGAGTGCTATTGTTTTTGAAATAGAGATAACCTAACTGTCTTAGAGCAGTTCTTTGTTCTATTCAAGGATAGATGATAATCTATAGATGATAGATCAATGTCATGTGTAAACATTGAGGACCTTCTATCTCCATGGGATTTTATCATCTTGGGCACTATTCATGGCCAAAAGAAGAGCATTGAAGAGAGCTTCATGATGGTCATTGAAGTAAACAATCATGTCAAGTGGTTTCCAAGATATTAGTGATTTAGTGTTTGGTAACTTGGTGATCATCAACTGATCTGTTGATAACTTGGTGAATACTGATTGCCTTGAGACATTTTTGGTATCATTTGAAAGGTCTTCTTAAGGGCTTTTGGTGGTCATTTATATCATCAAAATTGATCAAGTATTCCTGGAGTTATAGTTCAAATGGAGTTTGTGATACTAAAATGTTCTGCAACTAAGAAACTTGTATACATAGTATAGATTATCCTCCAGGAGCCTTATTCTATTCTCTGAGGTTTCTCCTGGAGGTGAGTTGTAACATATTCTGGAGTCTATTTATATACTGAGGTTTCTCCTAGAGTTACTCTACTCTAGTTGTGTTATGACTTAGCAAAATAGCTAAAGTTATTATTTACTTTTCTTTTCTTTTCTGGACTTACTACACAAGGATGGAGCACGAGAAAGTATCACATGACTAAATGTCACAGAGTCACAGGATTATGAGTTACAGTCAGGTGACATTACTTGACTAAGTCACATAGGAACTGTGGGAAGATGGTGCACAGACCATGTAGTAGTTGTATAAGTAGTATAGGAAATTTAATGGGAACTCCATCAAGTTCTCCTTGTCAACTCAGACTAGGAGTAGTTCTAAGACATCTCAGTCTAAGTTCTTACAAGTTGCTTTTACAGAAGAATAGAATCTTCCAGTAGAGTCTCAAACAACTACAATGGACAAGCCATCTATAGGTCACTCTCTCTTGTCCACCTTGACCCTTGGTGTAAAACTCTGCTCCTAAAATATCAATAGTTATGGAGACCCCCCAAAATATAGTCAATGTCCTAGGCTACCTCCAGTATCATCTATAGGAGCTCATCAAAAGACAAAACAATGCTAAAAACAATATCAATGCTATCTTTGCTGCTCTAACTACTCAACTACAACAGCTTATGCAGCTTGTTGGAAACCCCTCTCCAACTCTAGTAGCTAATGCTCTCTGTTATGAGATAGTTCCCAGGAAGGAAACTATTTTCTATGTATTTATCAACCTAGTAGAAAACATCTAGGAATATAATACAGAAAAGATATAAATAATGTGGGAAAGCTTATGTAAGATATATATAGTTATTAGTAAGGGTCATGTGATTATGGGAAACAGGTACATAGACTATTCAACATTTGTATAAGTAGTTAGTATAATCTAATAGAAAATTCTATTAAGTTTTTCCTAAACAACTACCTTGGTTGAGCCTTAAGTCTTTATGATCTTGCACTAACACTCTCCTTTCTCTAGCACCATCTCTCCCACCATCACCCCTCTTACACTGACTGTCTCTTACTCTTGGGTTTGGCCCAAACTTCTCTTGCCTCCAGACTTCAGTAGAGACTAGAGCTTTGGTTGAACATTGTAGCAACTTAGCCTGAGACAACTTAATCATACTCCAAGTCCAAGTTGACAGGGAGAACTCAATGAAGTTCCTGTTAGATTCTGTATACTACTTATATAACTATTACATAGTCTGTGCACTATTTTCCCATACTCATCATGTGACATTATCATGTGATGTGACCCTGTGATATCCTTGTTATGTGACTATGATGAGTGACATTTGTCATGTGACACTTTCCCACACTCCTTCCTTGTGTAGTAAGTCCAAATAAGAAGAGAAAAGAAAAAGAAAAGAAAAGAAAAATAAATAATAACTTAGCTATTTTGCCAAGTCATGACATTACCTCCCTTTCAAGATTTCTAATCCCGAGGACTTTTACAACTTGTAGTAGAGATCACAGATATTCTCTATCTCATTATCATCTTCTTCTGTTCACTCCCTGAGTTCTAAATTTTCTTGCTTGATTTCTTCTTCCTTCTTCTTTATCATTTCCATTGTTCTTTGTTCCTTAACTCTTTCTCCTTTCTATTATCTCCAATTTCTTTCCAGTCTTCCCCAATATTCCTTATTATACTATTTATCCAACCATCTAAATAACTTCTTTACTATAAACTATCCTAGTAGCTCTCCTCTCCTAAATGTTTCTTCTTCTTTCTCTTGTCATCTCACATCTTCTATGTTTTGTCAGTATTCTTTCTCATATTCTTCTATTACTTCTTTTGTATTCTCTAAGTTTTCCCTTTTTTCCCAAGTGTCTGACTCTGCCGTAAATCTCTTTCATTATACTAAGTACTTGCTTTTTCCTTATATCCACCACTTATTTAGGATCCTCTCCACTTCTTACTCTTCTTCTCCCTTAATTATAACTGGAGCTAGCTGCTCTTTTCTCTGCCTCTCTACTTGCCCTATATATCTTTGTATGCTACTGACATTAACTATCAGATGTATTTTTACTGTACTAGGTAGTTCTAATTCTACTGTGTTCAATGATGTGATTTTCTTTATCTTGTAAGGCCCTACAAATCTCTTTGTCAATTTTTCTGTTCTTCTCCTAATCATCTAATATTTTAGATCCTTAGTACTTAGCATCACTAAGTCTCCTACTTTATGCTCATTAACTTTTGCTCTCTTTTTATCTATATACTTCTTTATTTCTTCTTGTACTTTCCCTAGTACTACTTTTGCCTCTTTCTGAATCTCCTTTATTTTTGTCACAAATTTCTCTGCTCTCTTGTATTTTCCCTTTCTTCTTGTCTCAAATCCCATTCTAGGATCTTGTCCATAATCTGCCTTGAAAGGCAACATTTTGGTACTTGAGTGTACTTTATTGTTGTAGACAAACTCTGCTATTTCTAACCAATCTGGCCACTGTTCCTGCCTATGGTCAATAAACATCCTTAAGTACTACTCTACTTTCTGATTAACCCTCTCTGTTTGTCTATCTGTTTGAGGGTAGAACACTATCAATATTATGAAATAGTTTCCAAGAAGGGAATACTTTGGTATGTATTCATCAACTTGAAGGACATCACTTAAACCATAATGGACTTAATCTATAAATAGCATGGGAATACTTATATAAACTGTACAGTATTAAGTAAGGGTCATGTGATCACAGGAGATAGGTGCACAGACCATCAAACATTTGTATAAGTAAATAGTAAAATCTAATGGGGAACTCTATTGAGTTCTTCCTAAATACTTATCCCAAGTGGTCCATAAGTCTTCACAGCTAAGTAACAACATAAGAACTCAATACCCATCACTGACCCTACATCTCATAGCCTTAGCACTCCTATATTTCACTTACTCTCTCATTACCCTTGCTAGTAAGCACAGCACTTGTAGGCATCTTGGATAAAGGGCCCTAGCTGTAAAGGGAACTTCTCAGTTAGGAGAAACTGAGGGAGGAGACTGAGCACCAAGTCTAGGTGTTCTGTTCAAGTCCTGACCTAATAATCTAATCTGCTATTTACTCTTTTTCTTTGTATAAACCTTATACTGCATTCTATTGTGAATGGTACACATAGAAGATTAGTGATATATCTTTAGAAAGCCACTTAGAGTAAAGGTCCTCTCCTTAGGGGCAATTGCATATATTTTTATTAGAGCAGTAGTTAGTAGGGTAGTAGGCACTTAATTAGGAGAAGATAAAAGTACTCTGATAGACATAGCTTAGTATTAGCTCTGGCTGAATACTCATCTGAGGAAGAAGAAACATTATTATCATCAGTATCATTATCCCCTACCATGTCTCAATGACAGAGACAGCAATCTGAGGAACAGATAAAACAATCTGTGTCTGTACCCCTACTACCATCTAGAGAAGTGCAGCTTTTTACCATGATCACCAACCTGCAGCAGCAGGTAAATATAATGTTACAACAGCAAGGAGGAAGTAGAGTGGAGATAGCAAAGCCCCCCACATTTGCAGAAAAGATGGAAAACATAAGTACATTTATTAACATGTCTTGACTATATTTGAGTATGAAGATGATAAGGGAGCTAGAAATAACAAAGATGGCATGGGTGCTGTCCTATGTCCAGGGGGGAGTGGCAGAGGCTTAGAAGGATAACATTTTGGATGAATTGTGACAAGGGACCTCAGAGGTAAGTACTGCTAAGGAATTAAAGATGAAGAATGAGTTTGGGGAGATGGCAGAGAAGAAAAGGAAGATAGAACAGTTGAGGACAATTGAGCAAGAGAGCAGAACTTGTAACAAATATGTTCAGAAGTTTAAGAAAGTAGTAAGAGAAAGCAGCTAAAAGAGGAGACCCCTTATAGAGGAATTTAAGAGAGGATTGAATAAAGCAATAAGAAGGAAGCTGGCAGAGACAGAGAGCCTGCCAGATACAACTACAGAGTGGTAAGAGAGGTTGGTAAGGTTGGATTGGAATCAGAGGCAGAGTAGGACAGAGGAAAGAGTGTTGGAGAGAAATGTAGCATGCCCAGGGGGAAATGCACAGCAAAGGGGTGGATAGAGAGGTAGATGGAGGGGATCATACAAAGAAAGAGGAGAGAATATCAGAGTCAAAATAGAGGAGGAATACAGGGACCACCTATAAGGGACTTCAATGCTATAAATGTTGATAGAGAAAGAGAGAAAGATAGAATATGTTATGCATATAGAAAGTGGAGCCACATAGCCAAAAACTGTTGGAGTTGGAAAAAGAGAAGAATAGTAGAAATGCTGCAAGAGTCAGCAAAAGACAATAGAGGACAGTGAGCTCCTGGCTAGCCTCTTCAAATATGTACAGTGTATTGCACCCAGAAAATTTAGATAATAAAATTTATTGTCAAAGCAATACTAAGAAAGTAAGAGATGTGTAGTGTATACTATGGCCACTAAGAGAAGTGTAGATGAAAATAAAACTAGAAAAGTTGGAGAATCATGAGGGAGTAGCAGTTAGAGCACTACTAGATAGTGGTGCTGCTGGGTTATTTATGAACACCCAATTTGCAAAAAGAAGAGGATTGAAGCTAGAAAGACTAAGAAATCTACTGTTAGTAAGAAACATAGATTGAACAATAAATATAGAGGAATCAATTATACACCAGATTGAGTATAATATATTCTTCAAGGAATATGTAAAAAGAGTAAGAATAGATGTGTGTAATCTAGGGAAGACAGAAGTGATACTGAATATGCCGTAGTTAACTGCCCATAATCCAGAGATAGATTGGGAAAAGAAAAAAGTGAAAATAATGAGATGTCTATCCATATATAGAAGGAAGAAGCAGGAAAAAAAGAAGAAAAAGATTAGGAAAATAGAAGAAGAGAAAATAGTAAAAGAGCTAGTGCCAAGGAGATTTTGGAAACAAAAAAGAGTATTTGAAAAAGCAGAACTAGAGAGAATACCAGTGCAAAAGGCCTAGGACCATGTAATAGAGTTAGAGGAAGGTTTCATATCTAAGAAAGGGAAGGTGTATTCATTATCAAGGGAGGAGTAAGAGAAAGTACAGGTATTTGTAGAGGACCAACTACAAAAGGGATATATCTAACCATTAAAGTCACCACAGACATCTCCTGTCCACTTTGTAGCTAAAAAGGATAGAAAACAACAAATAGTATAGAATTACAGACATATAAACCAGTGGACTATCAAAAATAGTTATCTATTGCCACTAATTGCCAATATCCTGGACAGAGTAGAAAGTAAGAAGGTCTTCACAAAGCTAGACCTGAGATAGGGGTACAACAATATCAGAATCAAAGAAGGAGATAAATGGAAGGTAGCATTTACAACATATGTTGGAGCCTATGAGCTAACTATAATGTACTTTGGGTTCACAAATTCCCCTGCTACCTTCCAAACAATGATGAACAATCTGTTTTATGATATGATAAATCAAGAAAGCATAGCTACCTTTATTAACAATATTATTGTAGTAACAGAGACTGAGGAGGAGCATAATGAGATAGTAAAGAAAGTATTGAAGCAACTTGAAGAGAATGATCTCTTTATAAAACCAAAGAAGTGTTGGTGAAAGGTAAAGGAGGTAGAGTTTCTAGGAGTAGTGATAGGACCAAAGAGAGTAGAAATGTAAAAAGAGAAGATGGAAGAAGTCTTAAACTGGCCAATGCCGAGGAATATAAAGAAGGTGCAAAAGTTTCTAGGACTCATCAACTACTACAGGCAATTCATTAAGGACTTTGCAAAGCTTGCAGTGTCACTACATATGCTAGTTAGGAAGGAGAAAAAGTAGAGATGGGGAAAGGAACAAGAGGAGGTATTTGGAAAGTTAAAAGAGGTATTTACAACAAAGCTGGTCTTGGCAACACCAGACCTAAACAAAGAAATGAGAGTAGAAGCAGATGCATCAGACTATGCAACAAAGGGAGTGTTGTTGACAAAGTATGAGGATGGAAAATGAAGACTGGTAGCCTTTATCTCTAAGTTGCTAAATGCAACAGAACAAAACTATGAGATTCACAACAAGGAGATATTGGCAGTAATTCAATGTCTGGAAGCATAGAGATACTACCTAAAAGGGGCAAAAATAGAGTTCAAGATCTAGACAGACTATAAAAACCTCCAGTACTTTATAACAAGTTAAAAGTTAAACCAAAGGCAAGCTTGGTGGGCCCTATACTTGTTATGCTTCAATTTTACCTTGAAGCATGTCCCAGGAAAAAGCATGGGTAAAGCCAATGGACTGAGTCAAAGAGCAAACTGGTAGGAAGAAGTGGAGAACAATAACAAGAATAAAACATTAATCAAACAGAAGTAGGTAAGAGGAGTAGAAATGCTAGTGGAAAATGGGAACCTGAGGAAAAGAATTGAGGAGGTACAGGAAGGGAACAAGAAAGTAGTAAAAGCAGTAGAAGAGTTAAAGAAAGCAGGAATGAAAAATCTAAGGAATGAGGAATAGGCAACCAAGGAAGGAATAGTTATAAAGGAAGGATATATATATGTTCCAGAAGGGGACTTGAGGAGAGAAATAATATACCTCTACCACAATACTCTAGTTAGAGGACATAAAGAAAGATAGAAAATGGCAGAGTTGGTCACAAGAAACTACTAGTGGCCAGGAGTGATGAGAGAAGTAAAGAGATATATAGACAGGTGCGATACCTGTCAATGGTATAAGAATAGGAGTGAGGCCCTGGCAGGAAAGCTAATGCCAAATGCAATCCCAGAGAAACCATAGAGCTATATCTTAGCAGACTTCATCACAAAGCTGCTCTTAGCCCAAGGGTATGATATAATCTTAGTGGTATGTGACAGATTTAGTAAAATGGCATACTTTATAGTAACCATAGAGAAAATGTCAGCAGAGGGACTTGCTAGGTTGTTCAGAGACCACATCTGGAAGCTGTATGGGCTTCCAGAAAGTATTATATCAGACAGAGGAGTATAGTTTGCAGTAGAAATAATAAAGGAGTTGAATGAGCTATTGGAGATCCAGACTAAGTTGTTGATGGCTTACCACCTCCAGACAGATAGACAGACAGAGTGAGTGAATCAGGAATTAAAGCAGTATCTGAGGGTCTTTACTGGCTATAGACAGGAACAATGGCCAGACTGGTCGAGGACAGCTGAATTCACATATAATAACAAGATACATTCAGCTACAAAAGTATTATTATTCAAGGCTAATTATAGTTAAGATCCAAGAATAGGATTTGAAAGGAGAAGGAAGGGAAAGTATGAAGTAGCAGAAAAGTTTGTAGAAAGAATGCAGAAAATTCAAGAAGAAGTAAAAGTAGCCTTGAGAAAAGCTCAAGACAAAATAAAGAAGTTTGTAGATAGAAAACAAAGTAAAGGGGAGGAATATAAAGTAGGGGACTTAGTATTGCTAAGTACCAAAGATCTCAAGTAGCAGATGAAAGGAAGACAATTGGAGAAATTAATGGAACACTTTGTAGGACCTTATAGAATAAAAGGGATTATCTCAATTAATGTAGTAGAATTAGAATTGCCTAGTTCTATTAGAATACACCCTATAGTTAACATAAGTCAAGTACATCTGTATAAGCCACAAGTGGAGGGGCAGAAAAAGGTACTACCAAAACCAGTTATTATCAAAGGGAAAGAAGAATTTGAAGTAGAAAAAATACTAAACAAAAGGATAGTAAGAGAAAAGAAGAAGTTCTTAGTATGATAGAAGGGATATGCAATAGAAGAAGATACATGGAAAAGTAGAGAGAATTTGGAGAATGCAAAAGAGTTGGTAGAAGAGTTTGAAAAGGAGTATAGTAAAGAGACCAAAGAAGTATGGTGACAGAAAGAAGAAGAGGACAAAAAGGTATTCTCAAGAGAAATACCAGGGAGATTTATAGCTAAAATACTGTGGGAATGGTCTAATAAGGAGTATGAGAGACAAAGGGAGAAAAGATGGGAGGAAAACTAGAGACAATGGAAAAATTCCTTGGGATAAGGAAACTTGAAGAGGGGCCATGTTATAAGACAGTTCCCAAGAAGGGAATACTTTAGCATGCATTCATTAACTCAAAGAATATCACTTAAACCATAATAGACTTAATCTATAAATAGTGTGGGAATGCTTATATAAGCTGTACAGTTATTAGTAAGGGTCATGTGATTGTGGGAGATAGGTGCACAGACCAACAGACATTTATATAAGTAGTTGTACAATCCAATAAAGAACTCTATTGAGTTCTTCCTAAACACTTACCCCAAGTGGTCTATAAGTCTTCATAGCTAAGTGACAACAGTCAACAATTTACTTTCAATCCCCAACATCTGTAAGAAGATGGCTGTCACCCTAGAAAAGGACTTAGCTAAGTACTAGGTTTGCATCTATCTAGCTTATCTTATCTTATGGCATCCATCTATCTATTCCCTTATCTCTTGGTCTATATGTTGTCTTGATCATTCTATTTATCTAAGCTAGGAAGTGCTATTATCAAACTGTAGCTCATATGACTGTGCATAGACCATTCTCTATAGTATATATAAGGACTTGTATTGGTAGATCTACTCTTACTCAAATATCACTTTGGCTTCTGGGACTCTTACTTAGCTCTCTGGTATAACTTCCAGCTGATTGCTAGTTATTGCTCTTACAATATCTTATTCAACTCCCATATTATCCCTGCTATGAACTGAGGTCCTCTATCCAAAATAATACTCTTAGGTAACCCATATATCATAAATAGCCACTTACTGATTTGTGATTGGTTGATTTGATAATCAAAGTGCTCAAAAAAGTAAAGTTAGACAAGCAGCAAAAGATATTATTAAGTCTAAGGTTTATTCTTAGACATACAGTCCTTAAATACATAATTGTAGTGGTTTGTGTACCAGAACAGCCTACTATATGATCACTACCTATTGTTCTACATATAAGAGTACTATTGTTCTTGAAATAGTGATAACCTAACTGTCTTAGGGCAGTCCTTTGTTCTATTCAAGAACAGATAATAATCTATAGATAAAAATCAGTATTATATACAAACATTGAAAACCTTGTATCTCCATGGGATCTTATCACCTTGAGATCTATTTATATTCAAAAGAAGTGCATTGAAGAGAGCTTCACAATGGTTGTTGAAGCAAGTGATTATGTCAAGCAGTTCCTGAGATATTAGTGATTTAGTGTCTGGTGACTTGGTGATCACCAACTGATCTGCTGTTAACTTGGTGAATACTGATAGCTTTGGTACCATTTAAAAGGTCTTCTTAAGGGCTTTTGGTGGCCATTTAGATTGTTGAAATTGATCAAGTATTTCTGGAGTTATGGTCTGAATGAAATTTGTAATACTATGTAACTTCTACATATTGTCTCTAAACAACCTAGCTAGTCCTTCTGCTAATGTCTTTTCTGTAATAGGAATTAAATATACTATTTTTGTCAATCTATCAACTACCACTAAAATTCAAGTTGTATCCTTATACTAGCAGCAATTTAGTAATAAAATCTGCTGAAATATATATCCAAGGTTTTTCTGGAATTGAATTTGGCATTAATTTTCCTGCCAGCTATTCTGTACAGTTTTTATTACACTGGCAAGCATTGTACCCCTCTACATATTGCTTTACTTCTTTTATAACTCCTGGCTACCAAAAGTTCCTAGTGACCAATTCCATTATTTTCCATTGTTCCTTGTGTTCTTCTACTGGTGTATCATGATACAACTGAATAATCTCTGCTCTCAGTTTCTTATCTCTTGATATATATACCTTTCCTTTCTTATATATAATGCCATCAACTTCTCTCCATTCCTCATCTCTTAGTATCTTTACTCCTGCTTGTTTCATTTCTTCTACTGCTTTGATCACCTCATTATCTTTTACCTTTGACTGTTTTACTTTCTCTAGTAAATCTACTCTCTACTATTACTTCTACTTTCTTTGTCTTTCTGACTTCTAGCCATTCTAGCTTTACCAATATTTCATCCTCATTATCTTTTTCTACTTCTATCTCCCAATCTGCCTTCCCTATTTTACTCCCTGGAACATGCTTTAGTGTAAAGTCAAACCTTGATAGATACAAGGCCTATCTGGCTTGTCTCCTATTCAACTTCTGTGCTTTCATAAAATATTTGAGATTCTTATGATCTGTCCAAATCTCAAACTTTGCTGTAGTCCCTTCTAGAAAGTGTCTCTATGCCTCCAAATACCTGACTACAGCTAATATCTCTTTGTCATATATTTTGTAGTTCCTTTCAGTATTGCTTAGAGATTTTGAGATGAAAGCCACTGGTCTTCACAAGTTGTCTAAGTACTTTATTGAAAGCATTTCTCCAGTTGCATAATTTGAAGCATCTGCTTCTACCCTAAATTCTTTGTCTAAATCTGGGGCTACCAATACTGGTCTTGTTGTGAAGATCTTTTTGAGCTTGTCAAATACTTATTGTTATTTACTTCTCCATTGCTACTTTACATTCTTTTTTGCCAGCCTGTTCATTGGTCTTGTTACTTAAGCAAAGTTCTTAATAAACCTCCTGTAGTAATTTGCAAGGCCTAAAAACTTCCTGACATCTTTTACATTCTTTGGTTCTGGCCAACTCAGTACTCCATCCACTTTTTTCTTCTCCATCTTTATCCTATTAGGTTCTATAATGACTTCAAGAAATCCAATCTTCCTCACTTTCCATATACACTTTTCTGGCTTTATATACAGATTATTCTCTTCCAGCCTCCTTAGTACTTCTTCTACAATTTCATCATGTCTCTCCTTGGTTTCAGTTCCTACCAACACATTGTCTACAAATGTAGCTACCTTGCCCTTGTTTACCAGATCCCTCAGGATTTTATTCATCATTGTCTGAAATGTAGCTAGTAAATTTGTCATCCCAAAAAACATTACAGTTGGTTCAAACAACCCTATATACATTGTAAATACTCCATTCTACTCATCTTCTTCCTTAATTCTTATATTGTTAAAGCCTCACTACATATCTATCTTTGTAAATACTTTTTTACTCTCTATGTTATTATCCAAGTCTGTTATTAATGGTAATAGATAGTTATTCTTTATAGTTTGTTCATTTAGACTGTAGTAGTCCATAACCATCCTCTTGCTTCCATCCTTTTTGCTTACAAAGAACACTGGTGATTTTTGAGAGGATTTTGATGGTCTAATATACCTTTTTCTTAATTGACCATTTACAAAATTCTAGACTTCCTCTCTCTTGTTTTTGGACAAAGGGTAAATTCTTCCTTTTCATGGTTTAAAATACCTTCTTGAGATTTATGGTATGATCCCAGACCTTTCTTGTTAGTATTCTTTCTGATTCTACCTTTCCAAACACCTTTTTCCACTTCAGGAATTTCTGTAGTACTATGTCTTCAATTTTCCTATAATCTACTTCAACTTCTTTCTCTCTTCTCCAATTTTCCTTATTGTCTACTATCTATCTCACAATTTTCTCTTTCTCTAGGATAGTTACTCTCTTTTCTTTTCTTGCTTCTTTCTCCCATTTTAGCTTTGTGTTTCCTTCACATAATAGTGAACACCTTGTTATTTTAACCTTTCCTGTTTTCCAGTTGATTTCTAGGTCATAGGCTTGTAGCCATAGCATGCCCAATATGACATTTGTTTTTCCCAAGTTATACACATCTATTTATATTCTTTCTATGTGATTTTTGTAGTATACATTTACTTCCACTTGGTGTATTATTGCTTCTAAACTGTTATTCATACTATCTATATTTTTCACTACTACCAGTCTTTCCAATTTCTGCAGTTTGAATCCATATTTAGCTGCTATCTTTCTATCCATAAATATTCCTGTTGCACCACTATTCAAGAGTGCCTTTATAGTTATGCCTTCATGTGTATTCACCTTTTCTACTCCAATATTTAGCCATACCTCTTTTAACATTTTAAATGTCCTCCTCAAGTTTCTCTATCTATCCCCCTTTCTTGCTGTGTCTTTCAGAACCTCTGTCCATATACCGCTTTGCTATGCTTTTTCTTCTATGAAGTATGCTGCTTCCCCTAAGTTCCACTACTCTCTTTTTCTTCTTACTCTATATTCTAGACATAAGATCCTTTTTCTTTTCTACTCTGATATCTTTCTCACAATTGTATCCTTTCTTCTATATTCTACACACTGTACCCTTGTTATTTCTCCCCTTCTTGCTTTCTCTTCTTTCCAGTTCTATACTTTTTGGCATGAGCTATACCACACATTTTTTACTTGTCTTTCAAGAAGGAATCCTTGTCTTTGATTTTTGTGGGTTTACACCCCCTTGCCTTTGTATCCTCCACAATCCACATATATTGCTATAGTCTCTTCTGTGATCTATCCTCTTTCAAGTAGAAGTGTATCTTCTGGAGGTATACTCCACTTGTTACAGTACTCCTGTGTCTTTTTCCATATAGAACATGCTAGTCTTCTCTCTTGCTGTGCCTTTTATGGTCTAGCCACAGGTGCTATCTCTTTCTCTCTTTTTCTCTTCCTTTTGACTTCAATATTTGGACACTCCCACTTGTAGTGCCCTATTCCCCAATATCTAAAACATCTTACTTTCTCTACTATCTCTTGTCTTTTTGCTTTTACTTCTTCTCTCACTCTACATTGTATCACCCTATTCACTATTATCTCAAATTTATTTTGGGAAATCAGTTTTCCTTCATCTTTACCTTCTTAATCCTGTAGTTATAGACCAGATGCCCTTATAACATTGATACATCCTCCCTCTTCTTTCTTCTAGTTCTGCCCTTAGTTTAGTAAGAGCACACTTTTGGTTGAGTAGGCTGCTCATAAGGGAATAATATTGGGATTGAGACATCATGTTGACATCTCAATGGTATAGAGTAAATAGTTGATCTTACTAGCTATACTATATCTACTAGAGTATAAGATCTTTATTTAGCCAGAGTCCTACTATCCTACTAACTACTGCCTTAATACTAGGGTTAAACTATCACCCAACAGATAGGATCCCTAATCTAGATAGTTTCCTAAAGAGTAACTGTCAATCCTCTATATGTACAAGTCATAATAGACTCTAGCACAAGGTTTATACTAAGGACAGTACAAGTATCTACTAAACACCACTTGATTGCAAGGTCAGGTCTCAGTGCTAATATCCAAGCTTAGTACTATACTTCCACTGTCAATTCCTAACTGATTAACAAGTTCTCTTAAGCCAAGGGCCCAGTGTTACCGAGGAACAGTGAATGTTCTTAGTGGTCACCCTAGGTGGATGTTCAGGAAGAACTCGATGGAGTTCTTCGTTGGATTGCAGCTTTATTTATACTACTACTACAGTGGCTGTACCCTAGAGTCCCATGGTCACATGTCCTTTCCAGAATGTTCTATGGTCACCTGACCTTGTCACATGACTTGGCTTACTAAGTCCCATTCTGCTTC
>Ga0154001_1000077_pt1 | contig 25423 bp, 20 predicted proteins | sample TSNJ085MetaG_FD_104699 | JGI IMG/M metagenome (GOLD analysis project Ga0154001, IMG submission 104699) | Attine ant fungus gardens microbial communities from New Jersey, USA - TSNJ085 MetaG | ecosystem: Host-associated > Fungi > Mycelium > Unclassified | place: USA: New Jersey, Wharton State...
CGGGTGAATCGCGTACTGCACCTCGATGCCCTTCACGACGAGCATGTCGGTCAACTCCTTTATCGCATGCTGCGCGCGCGCCACGGCCAGCCCGTAGCCCGGCACGATCACGACGGTTTCGGCGTTGCCGAGCATGAACGAGGCATCGTCGGCCGAACCCGATTTCACCGGACGCTGCTCCGTCGCACCGCCCGTCGCCGCGCCCGCCTCGTTGCCGAAGCCGCCGAGAATCACGTTGAAGAACGAGCGGTTCATCGCCTTGCACATGATGTACGACAGGATCGCCCCCGACGAACCCACGAGCGAGCCCGCGATGATCAGCATCGGATTGTTCAGCGAGAAGCCGATGCCGGCCGCCGCCCAGCCCGAGTACGAGTTCAGCATCGACACGACGACCGGCATGTCCGCGCCGCCGATCGGAATGATGATGAGCACACCGAGCACGAACGCAATGACCGTCATGATGATGAACGGCAGCCACGATTGCGTGAGGAAGAAGAGGATGCCGAAGCCGATCATCGCGAGCGCGAGCATCAGGTTGATCAGATGCTGGCCCGCGTACACGACCGGCGCGCCCTGGAAGAGCCGGAACTTGTACTTGCCCGACAGCTTGCCGAACGCGATCACCGAGCCCGAGAACGTGATCGCGCCGACGAACGTGCCGATGAACAGCTCGATACGATTGCCGTACGGCAGGAAGCCCGGGATTGGATTGTCGGGATCGATGAGGCCGAACGCGGCGGGCTCGGAGACGACCGCATACGCGATGCACACCGCGGCTAGACCGATCAGCGAGTGCATGGCCGCGACGAGTTCGGGCATCTTCGTCATCTCGACGCGCGCGGCGACGAACGCACCGATCGCGCCGCCGACCACCAGCCCGCCCAGCAGCAGGCCGAGCCCGAGGCCGAGATTGGAGCCGAGCGCGGCGGCCTCTTTCGAGATCAGCGCGATGGTCGTGAGAATCGCGATCGCCATGCCGACCATGCCGAAGGTATTGCCGACGCGCGCGGTCTTCGGATTGGACAGCCCCTTGAGCGCCTGGATGAAGCAGACCGACGCGACCAGATACAGCAGCGTGACGACGTTCAGGCTCATTTACGCACCCTCCTTGCCGCCAGCGGGAAGTTTCTTCGGCTCTTTCTTCTTGAACATCTCGAGCATTCGCCGCGTGACGAGAAAGCCGCCGAACACGTTGACGGCCGCGAGCGCGACCGCGATCGTGCCGAAGAACTTGCCCGCGCCGCCGACCGTCAGGCCCGCCGCGAGCATCGCGCCGACGATCACGATCGCCGAGATCGCGTTGGTCACGGCCATCAGCGGCGTATGCAGCGCGGGCGTGACGTTCCAGACCACGTGATAGCCGACGTAGATCGCCAGCACGAAGATGATCAGATTGATCACGGTGTGATTGATGACTTCCATCGCCGCTCTCCCGTTACTTGCGCGTGACCTGACCGTCGCGCGCCAGCAGCGTGGCCGCGACGATGTCGTCCGCGAGATCGATGTTGAGCGCGCCTTCCTTGGTGACGATCAGCTTCAGGAAGTCGAGCAGGTTGCGCGCGTACAGCGACGACGCATCGGCGGGCACCATCGCCGGCAGGTTCGTATAGCCGACGATCTGCACGCCGTGCTTGACGACCACCTGGTCCGCCTCGGTCAACGGGCAGTTGCCGCCGCGCCGGCCCTCGTATTCCGCACCGCGCCCGGCCGCCAGATCGACGATGACCGAGCCCGGCTTCATCGCCTGCACGGTGTCGACCGACAGCAGCGTCGGCGCGGGACGGCCCGGAATCAGCGCGGTCGAGATCACCACGTCGGCCTGCTTCGCGCGCTCATGCACGAGCGCCGCCTGGCGCGCAAGCCACGACGGCGGCATCGGCCGCGCGTAGCCGCCGACGCCTTGCGCGGCTTCGCGCTCTTCGTCGGTTTCGTAAGGTACGTCGAGAAACTTGGCGCCGAGCGATTCGATCTGCTCCTTCACGGCCGGCCGCACGTCCGACGCTTCGAGCACGGCGCCGAGGCGCTTCGCGGTCGCGATGGCCTGCAAGCCGGCCACGCCTGCGCCGAGAATCAGCACGCGCGCGGCCTTTACGGTGCCGGCGGCCGTCATCAGCATCGGCATGAAGCGCGGATAAAGCGTCGCCGCGAGCAGCACCGCCTTGTAGCCGGCGATGTTCGCCTGCGACGACAGCACGTCGAGGCTCTGCGCGCGCGTCGTGCGCGGCGCGGCTTCGAGCGCGAACGCGGTGAGGCCGGCGGCGGCGAGCTTCTGGGCGTTGTCGGCGTTGAACGGATCGAGCATGCCGACGAGCGTCGCGCCGCGCTTCAGGAGCGGCAGTTCGGTGTCGGTGGGGGACTGGACCTTGAGGACGAGATCGGCGCCGAACGCGGTGGCCGCATCGACGATTTCCGCGCCCACGGCCGTATAGGCCTCGTCGGGAAAGCTCGCGCCGGCCCCGGCGCCGCTCTGGAGCGTGACGCGGTGGCCCTGCGCCACGTATTTCTTGACCGTTTCGGGCGTCGCGGCAACGCGGGTTTCATGCGCGCGCGTCTCGGCTGGCACTCCGATGTGCATCGTTGTTCCTCCTCGACTTCCTGTTTGACGACGGATCGGCCGACGAGGCACGCCGGCTTGCAGATGCAACGGCTAACGAAGATCCCACTTTAACCGAAACCGCCGCGGTGCAAAAATCGGGGTCAATGCGGGGGGGCACGGCAATGTGGCTGGGCGATTCCGGACGGGCGTGCTTATTCCTCGCTTATTCGTCGCTTATTCGTTGCTTATTCCCGGCTGATGCCTCGCCTATTCCTCGCCAATCCCTGGCTTATCCGCACTCCCATCCTCCGGCCGCGCGGCCACACGGCCACGCAAGCCGCGCCGGCTACCCCGGCCGCGCCCGCGCCGACGCCCGGCAGCCCATGCCCATAACCGGTAAAATGCGCATCCATGAAACCGGAAACCTGGCTGCCGCACGTGACCGTCGCGGCGATCGTCGAGCGTGACGGGCGCTTCCTGCTGGTCGAGGAGCACACCGCCGCCGGCCTGCGCCTGAACCAGCCCGCCGGCCATCTGGAAGCGGGCGAAACGCTGCTGGACGCGGTGATCCGCGAAACGCTCGAGGAAACCGCCCATCCGTTCGCGCCTGAAGCGCTAGTCGGCATGTACATGACCCACTTCGAGCGGCCGGAGCGCGAGGGCATCACGTACCTGCGCTTCACCTATTGCGGCGCGGGCGGCGCACCGGACCTGGCGCGCGCGCTCGATCCCGACATCGTCCGCACGCTGTGGATGAGCGCCGACGAGTTACGTGCCTGCCCCGAGCGGCACCGCACGCCGCTCGTCATGCAATGCGTCGACGATTACCTGGCCGGCCGGCGTTTCCCGCTCGACTTCGTGCACACGCATTCGGTCGGGCCGAAAAGATAAGCGCCAGATAAGCGCCGCGGCCAACCGCCCGGCAACCGTTGCAGCAGCCGTCACGAGCGGCCATTCCACGATCCATGCAGTCATGCAGCACCCAATGAGCACCTTATGAGCAAGCGCAAAGTCGTAGTAGGCATGTCGGGCGGCGTCGATTCGTCGGTCACCGCGTGGCTGCTGAAGGAACAGGGCTACGACGTGGTCGGCCTGTTCATGAAGAACTGGGAAGACGACGACGACAGCGAATACTGCTCGACCCGCCAGGACTGGATCGACGTGGTGTCGGTGGCGGACCTGATCGGCATCGACGTCGAAGCGGTCAACTTCGCGGCCGAATACAAGGACCGCGTATTCGCCGAATTCCTGCGCGAATACTCGGCCGGCCGCACGCCGAACCCGGACGTGCTGTGCAACGCCGAAATCAAGTTCAAGGCCTTTCTCGATCACGCGATGTCGCTCGGCGCGGAAACCATCGCGACCGGCCACTACGCGCGCGTGCGCCAGAACCACGAGCGCGACGGCCGCTTCGAACTGCTGAAGGCGTTGGATCATACGAAAGACCAGTCGTACTTCCTGCACCGGCTGAACCAGGCGCAACTGTCGAAGACGCTGTTTCCGCTCGGCGAAATACCGAAGACGAAGGTACGCGAGATCGCCGCACAGATCGGCCTGCCGAACGCGAAGAAGAAGGACTCGACCGGCATCTGTTTCATCGGCGAACGGCCGTTCCGCGACTTCCTGAACCGCTATCTGCCGACCCAGCCCGGCCCGATGATGACGACCGACGGCAAGGTGGTCGGCGAACACATCGGCCTCGCGTTCTACACGTTCGGCCAGCGCAAGGGCATCGGCCTCGGTGGCAGCAAGGACGGCAACGGCGATCCGTGGTTCGCCGCGGCCAAGGACATTGCCTCGAATACGCTGTTCGTCGCGCAGGGCCACGAGCATCCGTGGCTGCTGTGCCACACGCTGTCGGCCGGCAATACGAGCTGGGTCGCAGGCGAGCCGCCGCCCGAAGGCTTCGTGTGCGGCGCGAAAACGCGCTACCGGCAAGCCGACGCGGCCTGCACGTTCGGCAGCGCCAAGGGCGGCGCGGCCGGCAACGGCCTCTTCGAGCTGACCTTCGAGGCCGCGCAATGGGCCGTCACGCCGGGACAATCGGCGGTGCTCTACGACGGCGACGTGTGCCTCGGCGGCGGCATCATCGAACAGGCGATGACCGGCCAGCCGGCCGAACTGCCGCAAGCCCAGCCGCCCAAGCAGCCGAAAGCGCGCTCGCGGAAAAAGCCGCAGGGCACACTGCAAAAAGCGGCGCTGCTCGGCGGACATTGAGCGAGGCAAAGCGGCGTGGGTGGCGGGAACGGCGTGTTGCGTGGTTCCGGCTCCCCGCCGCGCCTGATATGCCCCGCCGCCCCGGCCCCCCGCCGCGCCTGATACGCCCCGCCGCCCCGGCCCCCCGGCCGTGGCCGCCATGTCCGCCGCAGCCGCTGCGCTCGCCTCATCCGTTCCCTTCACCTCGCGCGCCCGATTCACACGAGCTTCACCTTCGCGTGCGACCGTAAGCTGCCGCCCGCCTGCCCGCGCTGCGCCGCTTTTCGTGCGTCCCCGGGCTCGCGAGCTTTGCACGCCCTGCGCACGCCACGGCGCGCGCGGCCGCTTCGGGCTAACATTTCGGGCTAACATCCGCTGTACGCCGACCCACGGCCACCCGTTTTCCTTCGCGGCGGATGCCGTCCGCGCGACCCGCGCGCACGATCCCGCCGCAATGATTTTCACCGTACCGGAGTCTCCATGTTTTCTCGACGCTATCTGGCCATGTGGTGCGCAGTCGCGCTCCTCGTCGCATGTGCCGCGCTTGCCGCGACGCATCACCTGTCGTGGTTCTGGCTCGTCGTGCCGGCGGCGCTCGTCGCGCTCGGCCTGTTCGACCTGACCCAGCAGCGCCATGCGATCCTGCGCAACTACCCGCTCTGGGGCCATATGCGCTTCATCTTCGAGTTCATCCGCCCGGAGATCCGGCAGTACTTCGTCGAGGACGATACCGACGAAAAACCGTTCTCGCGCGCGCAGCGCAGCATCGTCTATCAGCGTGCGAAGAACGACGTCGACAGCCGCCCGTACGGCACCGAACTCGACGTGAAAGCGGTCGCGCACGAATGGATCAGCCACTCGCTCGCGCCGACGAAGCTCGACGGCCACGACTTTCGCATCGTCGTCGGCCCCGATCGCGCGCAGCCGTATTCGATGTCGATCTTCAACGTCTCGGCGATGAGCTTCGGCTCGCTGTCGGCCAACGCGATCATGGCGCTGAACCTCGGCGCGAAGAAAGGCAACTTCGCGCACGACACCGGCGAAGGCTCGATGTCGAAGTATCACCGCGAACATGGCGGCGACATCATCTGGGAAATCGCTTCGGGTTACTTTGGATGCCGTAACGACGACGGCACGTTCAACCCCGAGAAATTCGCCAGACAGGCCGCCGAGCCGCAGGTGAAGATGATCGAGATCAAGCTTTCGCAAGGCGCGAAGCCCGGCCACGGCGGCGTGCTGCCGGCCGCCAAGATCACGCCCGAAATCGCCGAGACGCGCGGCGTGCCGATGGGCCGCGACTGCATTTCGCCGGCCACGCACTCCGAGTTCTCGACGCCGCGCGAACTGCTCGAATTCGTCGAGCGGCTGCGCACGCTGTCGGGCGGCAAGCCGACCGGCTTCAAGCTGTGCATCGGGCATCCGTGGGAATTCTTCGGCATCGCCAAGGCGATGCTGGACACCGGCATCCTGCCAGACTTCATCGTCGTCGACGGCGCGGAAGGCGGCACCGGCGCGGCACCGCTCGAATTCACCGATCACGTCGGCGTGCCGCTGCAGGAAGGGCTGCTGCTCGTGCACAACACGCTGGTCGGCATCGGCTTGCGGCAGCGCATCCGCATCGGCGCGAGCGGCAAGATGATTACCGCGTTCGACATCGCGAAGACGCTCGCGATCGGCGCGGACTGGGTCAACGCGGCGCGCGGCTTCATGTTCGCGGTCGGCTGCATCCAGGCGCAGACCTGCCACACGGGCCGCTGCCCGACCGGCGTCGCGACCCAGGACCCGGTGCGCCAGCGCGCGCTCGTCGTGCCGGACAAGGCCGAGCGCGTGTTCAACTTCCACCACAACACGCTGCACGCCTTGCAGGAGATCATCCAGGCGGCGGGGCTGCACCACCCGGCGGAACTGCGCGCGCATCACATCGTGCGGCGCGTGTCGTCGCATGAAGTGCGGCTCATGTCGGACCTGCTCAAGTATCTCGAACCGAACGACCTGCTCAACGGCAACTATCGCTATACGCTGTTCGAGAAGTACTGGCCGATCGCGCAATGCGATTCGTTCTCGCCGAAGGTGGAGCTGGCGGCGACCTGAGCGCGGTGCCCGGCGGGAGTCGTTGGCTTGTTGATGGCAGTATCTTGCATGTCATCGGCTCCCACCTGAACCGAGATTGACCGTGCCGAGGCTGGAATGTGGCTTCGCGTTTTTTCCATTGCTGTCATGTCTGATCTTTCCGTGCAGAATCAGAAGTCGCTTGTGCCTGCCGCGTCAGGAGCGGCTAATAGAGTGAAAATACGGACATACCCTGCGCGATGCGCAGGTTCGTCGTTCAGTACTTCCATTGCGTGGCCTGACGTCGCTGTTCCAGTTCTTCGGGCGTCAGGTAATGACGGCTGATTCCGAGGCCGCGTAAGTTTTCAGCTTTGCGAATATTGTGGAGAGCTGGCGGACCGCTATCGTCGATCCATTTCACGTCGTAGCTAAAGCCCGCAGTTACGTCGAATAGGGAATCACGCGGCATCGGTAAACGATACCCAAAAGTGACGTAGTTCTTTCCGTGGAATTGCGGTATTTCGAGCGCGCCTGTCGGGGAAAAAAAGTGGCGGGTTTCCCGACGAATACCATCGATTGTCTCCCCACGCACCAGGCGGTGCAGACCCAGACTTTCGAAATGTTCATAGGGAATGTTCGTGCGAACGTCGTTACTGACCTCGATCTCGACGAAAGCGATGCGGGGTTTTCCATCGACGAGTTTCAATTTGTCGTAAACGAAATGCATCGACATAACACCGTTCTGGTAATACGCATACTTGATCAGGTCTATCTGCTCCGACTGATATTGGGGTTTGCCAAGGCGCTGTATTACGTCGTCGAACGTGATTTGCCCTGCGGCCCATTTCAAACCGACTTCAGTGAAGCGCAGCAGTTGCGCCTGCTGGTCGGAAGTCATCTGCCTGTTCGTCATTGTTCCCTGCATGTCATTGGCCCTCGCCGGCACTGCAACGACGACTGCAAGCAGTAACCGGATGCCGATCCGTCTGACGCCTGTTATCAGGCGCGAAATCATCTGGCTGCCCGCACCCGCCATTGCGGTACCGCCGCGATCTCGCGCCTTCGGCTTGAAAAGTCCGTTCCCGGCGAAACGGAAAATGCGCTCCCGCAATGGTTCGAACATGTGTGCATGAAGTGATGTGCAAACGGCAGTATCGAAAGCGCAGGCACCGGCGTCTATCAGAATTGGACTAATTTTTATCCCAAATGAGAAATTTATTCAGACAGGCACTTCGTGACGGCCCAACGACGGCCGCGCCGCCCGCCCCCGCCTGTCGCCCAAAAACCGCACCCCAACCCGTCCGCCCCCGCAAAACAGGCCGCCCCGCGCCCTTTCCGTTAAAATCTCGCGTTTAGCACTTCGCTCCACGGCCGCCTCGGGCGCTCAGGCGCACGCGGCACGGCCCCCTGCCCGAAAGGCACTTCATGCTCACGTTTCAGCAAATCATCCTGACCTTGCAGTCCTACTGGGACAAGCAGGGCTGCGCGTTGCTCCAGCCGATCGACATGGAAGTCGGCGCGGGCACGTCCCACGTCCATACGTTCCTGCGCGCGATCGGCCCCGAGCCGTGGCGCGCCGCCTACGTGCAACCGTCGCGCCGCCCGAAAGACGGCCGCTACGGCGAGAACCCGAACCGTCTGCAGCACTACTACCAGTACCAGGTGGTGCTCAAGCCCGCGCCGGAAAACATCCTCGACCTGTACCTCGGCTCGCTCGAAGCGCTCGGCTTCGACCTCAAGCAGAACGACGTGCGCTTCGTCGAGGACGACTGGGAAAACCCCACGCTCGGCGCCTGGGGGCTCGGCTGGGAAGTGTGGCTGAACGGCATGGAAGTGACCCAGTTCACCTACTTCCAGCAGGTCGGCGGTCTCGACTGCAAGCCGGTGCTCGGCGAAATCACCTACGGTCTCGAACGTCTCGCGATGTACCTGCAGAAGGTCGAGAACGTCTACGACCTCGTCTGGACCGAGTGGGAAGAGCAAGGCCCGAACGGCCCCGAACTGCGCCGCCTGAGCTATGGCGACGTGTATCACCAGAACGAAGTCGAGCAGTCCACCTACAACTTCGAGCACGCGAACGTCGATCTGCTGTTCACGTTCTTCAACAGCTACGAAGCGGAAGCGAAGCGCATGATCGAAACGCAGCTCGCGCTGCCCGCCTATGAACTCGTGCTGAAGGCCGGCCACACGTTCAACCTGCTCGACGCGCGCGGCGCGATCTCGGTCACCGAACGCGCGGCCTACATCGGCCGGATTCGCGCGCTGTCGCGTCTGGTCGCGCAGGCCTACTACGACTCGCGCGAAAAGCTCGGCTTCCCGATGCTCGGCAATCCGGTGCACGGCGTGCCCGGCCTCACGACCGACGAGCAGGAAGCGGCGATGCCCGCATGGGCGCCGCCGCTGAAAGTCGAACGCAAGATCGATCAGGACTGACGAGAATATCAACTCATGACTCAATCTCAACACGCTACCCTGCTCGTCGAGCTGCTGACCGAAGAACTGCCGCCGAAAGCGCTCGCGCGTCTCGGCGACGCTTTCGCCGAAGGCATTGCGCAGCGCCTCGCGGCGCGCGACCTGATCGACGGCGAACCGTCGTTCGAAGGCTACGCAACGCCGCGCCGCATCGCGGTGATGCTTCACAACGTGCGCGCCGTTGCGCCGGAAAAACACGTGCGCGAAAAAGTGCTGCCGGTTTCCGTCGCGCTCGATAAAGACGGCCAGCCCACCGCGCCGCTCGCCAAGAAACTCGCCGCGCTCGGCTTCCCCGACTTCTCGGTGAACGATCTCGAACGTGCCCAGGACGGCAAGGCCGAGGCGTTCTTCCTGCGCTACGCGGCGCCGGGCGCGACGCTCGTCGACGGCTTGCAGGCCGCGCTCGACGAAACGCTCGGGAAGCTGCCGATTCCGAAGTTCATGACCTATCAGCGCCCGGACGGTTCGAGCGTGCAATTCGTGCGCCCGGCTCATCGTCTGACCGCGCTGCACGGCGAAGAAGTCGTGCCGGTCAGCGCGCTCGGCATCGACGCCGACGACACCACGCTCGGCCATCGCTTCCTCTCCGAAGGCTTCGTGCAGATCCAGCATGCGCATTCGTATGCCGAAACGCTCGAACACAGGGGCCGCGTGATCGCGAGCTTCGCGAAACGCAAGAACGCAATCCGCACGCAACTGCTCGAACAGGCCGGCGACGACAAGGTCGTGATGCCCGAGTCGCTGCTCGACGAAGTGACCGCGCTGGTCGAATGGCCGGTGGTCTACGCCTGCCGCTTCGAGGACGAATTCCTGCAGGTGCCGCAGGAATGCCTGATCCTCACGATGCAGACGAACCAGAAGTACTTCGCGCTGACCGATGCGAACGGCAAGCTGCGCTCGCGCTTCCTGATCGTGTCGAACATCGAGACGGAAACGCCGGACGAGATCGTCGAAGGCAACGAGCGCGTGGTGCGTCCGCGCCTCGCCGACGCGAAGTTCTTCTTCACGCAGGACAAGAAGAAGCCGCTCGCCGACCGCGTGCCGCTGCTCGCGAACGTCGTCTATCACAACAAGCTCGGCTCGGCGCTGCAACGCATCGAGCGCCTCGAAGGGCTGGCCGGCGCGATCGCCGCGCTGACCGGCGCCGACGTCGCGCTCGCGAAGCGCGCCGCGCGTCTCGCCAAGGCCGACCTCATCACCGACATGGTCGGCGAATTCCCCGAGCTGCAAGGCACGATGGGCACGTACTACGCGCGCCACGACGGCGAGCCGGAAGAAGTCGCGCTCGCCTGCTCGGAACACTATCAGCCGCGCTTCTCGGGCGACGCCTTGCCCACCACCGCGACCGGCACCGTCGTCGCGCTCGCGGACAAGCTCGAAACGCTGGTCGGCATCTGGGGCATCGGCCTGCAGCCGACCGGCGAGAAAGACCCGTTCGCGCTGCGCCGTCATGCGCTCGGCGTGCTGCGCATCCTGGTCGAAAAGCAGTTGCCGGTCGATTTCGTCGAACTGCTGCGCGCCGCCTATGCGCAATTCGCCGGCGTGCCGAACGTCGCCGATTCGACCGACGCGATCTACGAGTTCAGCATGGACCGCCTGCGCGGCCTCCTGCGCGAACGCGGCTACGCAGCCGGCGAAATCGACGCGGTGCTCGCGCTGAATCCGACGCGCCTCGACGACATCGTCGCGCGTCTCGACGCGGTGCGCGAATTCGCATCGCTCGCCGAAGCGGCGTCGCTCGCGGCGGCCAACAAGCGCATCTCGAACATCCTGAAGAAGTCGGACGGCGTGGCGAACGGCGGCGTGCAGCCGGCGCTGCTTACCGAGGCGGCGGAAAAAGCGCTGCACGCGCAGCTCGAACAGGTCGCGCCGCGCGTGCAGTCGCAACTGGCCGCGCGCGAGTACACCGGCGCGCTCACTGCGCTCGCCGCGCTGCGCGAACCGGTCGACACGTTCTTCAACGACGTGATGGTCAACGCCGACGACCCAGCGCTGCGTGCCAATCGCCTGGCCTTGCTCGGCGCGTTGCATCAGCAGATGAACTGCGTCGCCGACATTTCCCGACTCGCCGCCTGAGTACCGCGCCATGCCGAACAAGAAAGTGGTGATCCTCGACCGCGACGGCGTGATCAACGTCGACTCCGACGCGTTCATCAAGTCGCCCGACGAATGGATCGCGCTGCCCGGCGCGCTCGAAGCGATCGCGCGCCTGAACCAGGCGGGCTATCGCGTTGCGGTCGCGACGAACCAGTCGGGCATCGGCCGCGGTCTGTTCGACATGGACGCGTTGAACGCGATGCATCTGAAGATGCATCGCATGGCCGCGGCCGTCGGCGCGCGCATCGACGCGGTGTTCTTCTGCCCGCACACGGCGGAAGATCATTGCGAATGCCGCAAGCCGAAGCCCGGCATGCTGAAGATGATCGCCGAACGCTTCGAAATCGATCCGGCACAAACGCATGTCGTGGGCGATTCGCTGCGCGATCTGCAGGCGGGCGCGGCGCTCGGTCATCCGACCCATCTCGTGCTGAGCGGCAAGGGCCGCAAGACGCTCGCGGCCGGCGGCCTGCCCGACGGCACGCTCGTGCACGACGACCTGCGCGCGTTCGCGCTCGACTTTCTCGCCGACGCTCAGGAATAACGCGCGCACCGCGCGTTTCCAACCTTCACCGACCACGCCGATGCGCTTCCTCCGTTCCCTGCTGCTGCTGATCTATTTCGTGCTGGTCACGGTGCCGTATGCGACCGCGTGCTTCATCGCGTTTCCGTTCCTGCGCGCGGAAAACCGCTACTGGATGGCAGCCGGCTGGTGCCGCCTCACGCTGTGGACGGTGCGCTACCTGAACGGCATCCGCTATCGCATCGAAGGTTTCGAGAATCTGCCCGACGGTCCGGCCGTGCTGCTGTCGAAGCATCAGTCGGCGTGGGAAACGCTCGCGTTTCCGGCGATCATGCCGCGCCCGCTGTGCTACGTGTTCAAGCGCGAACTGCTGTACGTGCCGTTCTTCGGCTGGGCGCTCGGCATGCTGAAGATGGTTCATATCAACCGCAAGGAAGGCAAGTACGCGTTCGAATCGGTCACGAAGCAGGGCAAGGCGCGCATGGCCGAAGGCGCGTGGGTCATCATGTTTCCGGAAGGCACGCGCACGCCGACCGGCAAGCAGGGCAAGTACAAGACCGGCGGCGCGCGCTTCGCGATCGCGACCGGCGCGCCGGTCGTGCCGATCGCGCACAACGCGGGACGCGTGTGGCCGCGCAACTCGTTTACGAAATATCCGGGTATAGTCACGGTGTCGATCGGCAAGCCGATCGACACGACGGGGCTCACGCCCGACGAAGTGAACACGCGCGTCGAACAGTGGATCGAAGCCGAAATGCGCCGCATCGATCCCTCGGCCTATAGCGCGGCGGCCAGCGACTCCGCCGCCGCCCCCATCTGACGCGCCACGCCCTCGAAGCCCGAAGGCGTATTGCGCGAAGCGAAGCCGATGCAGAAGTCTCCCACGCCGCCGTCCGCTGCGGCGCTCGAAAACCGCCAGCTCGATCTCCCGCTCTTCGCCGAGCCGGGGTCGATGTCGTCGTCCCCTTCACCTGCCGCGCCGGGTTCATCGAATCCGGCACCGGTCATGCCGCCCGCCGCGCCGCTCGCGCCGGACGGCAGCAAGCTGCGCAGTCTCGTCATCGGTTCGCGCACGCTGCACTACGTGCTCAAGCGTTCGGCGCGCCGCTCGATCGGCTTTGCGATCGACAGCACCGGTCTCACGATCACCGCGCCGCGCTGGGTCACGCTCGCCGATATCGAAACCGCGATCACCGAAAAGCAGCGCTGGATTTTCACGAAGCTGATCGAATGGCAAACGCGTGTCGAACAGCGCGCCTTGCCGAAGATCGACTGGAAAGATGGCGCTGAAGTGCCGTACCTCGGTCAGCCGGTGCGCGTCACGCTCGGCGCGCCGCACGGCACGCTCGCGTTCAGCGCCGAGCATGCCGCGCTGCAATTGCCGCTGCCGTTGCAGGCCGATCCGCAGCAGATCAAGGACCGCGTGCAGGGCTGGCTGCAAGGCGAAGCGAAGCGGCTGTTCGGCGAGCGCCTCGCGATATACGCGCAGAAGCTCGGCGTCAACTATCGCGCGTATGCGTTGTCGTCGGCGGCGACGCGCTGGGGCAGTTGTTCGAGCGACGGCAAGATTCGCCTGAACTGGCGGCTCATTCACTTTCCGCTGTCCATCATCGATTACGTCGTCGCGCACGAACTCGCGCATCTGCGCGAAATGAATCACAGTCCGCGCTTCTGGCAAACCGTCGAATCGATCTTTCCGGAATTTCGCGAGGCGCGGCAGACACTGAAGTCGCATCCGCCGGAGTTGTTGCCGACGCTTTGAGGCATCGCCTCGATTTGCCGCCTCGATGCGCCGCGGCATTTGCAGCATGCCGGTCGCGGCGGTCTTCGTGCCCGCTCCCGAGCGAGCTGCACCCGCCGCCGTGCCTCTCGTTCAGGCCACATCGTCCGCGCCGCGTCGAATTCAGGCTATGAGGCAATCATTTACAATTGCCGTCACTCAACCAGGTATTTACCGCCTCACCTTCAAAGGATTACTCATGCGAATCTTGCATACCATGCTGCGAGTCGGCAATCTGGACGCTTCCATCCGTTTCTACACCGAAGTTCTCGGCATGCGCCTGCTCCGCAAGAGCGACTTCCCGGACGGAAAATTCACGCTGGCATTCGTCGGCTACGAGGACGAATCCGAAGCCGCGGCGATCGAGCTGACGCACAACTGGGACACCGATCAATACGACCTCGGAACCGGCTACGGCCATATCGCTCTCGAAGTGGACGACGCCTATGCCGCATGCGAAGAAGTGAAGAAGCGCGGCGGTGTCGTGACTCGCGAAGCCGGTCCGATGAAACACGGCACGACGGTCATCGCCTTCGTGGCCGACCCGGACGGCTACAAGATCGAGCTGATCCAGAAGAAGGGCCGCGTCGACTGAGACCCGCGCTTGCCTGGGCCCGGTATCGGAATCACAACGTTCTCGTCACCCCATCGTCCATGAGCACCACGACCGCCTTGCCCGCGCGCCGCGCCCCGGATAGCTTCGCGATCCTGCTGATGATCGGGCTCTGCGCGATCTGGGGACTCCAGCAGGTCGCGATCAAGAGCACCAACGCGGCGCTGCCGCCCGTCTTCCAGGCGGGGCTGCGCTCGGCGATTGCGGCGGTGCTCGTGTGGGCATGGGCGCGCTCGCGCGGCACGCCGCTCTTTCGCGACGACGGCACGCTCGGCGCAGGCCTGCTCGCGGGCGTGCTGTTCGCGGCCGAGTTCATCTGCATCTTTCTTGGGCTGACGCTCACGAGCGCGTCGCGCATGGCGGTGTTTCTCTACACCGCGCCGTGCTTCACCGCGCTCGGTCTGCACTGGTTCGTCGAGGGCGAACGGATGCGGCGCATCCAGTGGCTCGGCATCATCATCGCGTTCGCGGGCATAGCGCTCGCCTTCGCCGACGGCTTCCTGCACACCAGCGCGGCTCACGGCTCGACGCTTGCGGGCGCGGCCGGCGACGCACTCGGCGTGCTCGCCGGCATCGCATGGGCCGCGACGACCGTCGTCGTGCGCGGCTCGCGGCTCGCGCATACGAGCGCGAGCAAGACGCTGTTCTATCAGCTGGCGGTATCGGCGGTGGTATTGCTCGCGCTGGCGCTCGGGCTCGGTCAGATGCGCGTGGACACCGTCACGCCGCTCGCGCTGGCGAGCCTCGCCTATCAGGCGGTGGTCGTCGCATTCGTCAGCTATCTGTTGTGGTTCTGGCTGCTCACACGCTATATCGCGTCGCGACTCTCGGTGTTTTCGTTTCTCACGCCGCTGTTCGGCGTGACCTTCGGCGTGCTGCTGCTCGGCGAATCGTTCAGCGCGCGCTTTCTGAGCGCCGCGCTGCTCGTGCTGGCCGGCATCGCGCTCGTCAACGCACCGGCACAGGCAAAGCGCGGCAAGGCCTAGGCACGCCGCCGCTCATCTCGCGATCTCACGACGACGGCGCACGCGCCGCTTATTGCGGTGCGCCCTTCGAATTCGCCGCCAGCGCCTGCGCGACGCTCACATATTCGGCCACCGGCACGTCTTCGGCGCGGCGTTGCAGATCGAAGCCGAGCGCCTCGAAATCGACACGGTCGCGCAACGCGGAAAGCGTATTGCGCAGCATCTTGCGACGCTGCGAAAACGCGGCCGTCACGACTTCGCCGAGCACGTTTGCGTCGACCACCGGCAGCTCGTGCGGCTCGTACGGAATCATCCGCACGATCGCCGAATCGACCTTCGGCGGCGGCTGGAACGCCTCGGGCGGCACGTCGAGCTGCTTGTCGATCACGTAGCGGTACTGCAGCATCACCGAGAGGCGGCTGAACGCCTTGGTGCCGGGCTCCGCGACCATGCGCTCGACCACTTCGTTCTGCAGCATGAAGTGCTGGTCGATCACACGCTCCGCGAACGTCGCCAGATGAAACAGCAGCGGGCTCGAAATGTTGTACGGCAAGTTGCCGACGATCCGCAGCGACGCCTTCTCGCCCGGCGCGGCGAGCGAGCCGAAATCGAACGCGAGCGCGTCGCCCGCATGCAGTTCGAGCAGATTGCCGAATTTCGTTTTCAGACGGCCGATCAGGTCGCGGTCGAGTTCGACCGCATGCAGCGGCGCCTCGGGCGTCGCGAGCCGCTCGATCAGCGGTCCGGTCAGCGCGCCGAGCCCCGGCCCGATTTCGACCATGCGCTCGCCGCGCTGCGGCCGGATCACGTCAACGATCGAATCGATCACGCCCATGTCGACCAGGAAGTTCTGACCGAAACGCTTGCGCGCGAGATGGCCCTGGTGCCGGCCTTGTTGCTGTCTGCTGGTGGACATCGAAGAAACGCCAGAAAGAAAACTGCTTGAGAAAAGGATTGTGCCGCGTACTTGAGCCGCTCATTCGAGCCGCGCATTCGGGCCACTCGCGCGGCGGCCGCCTCAGGCCGTGCGACGATGCCGCGCCATCGACACCGCCGTGTCGATCGCGGCCATCAGGCTGCCCGCATCGGCGCGGCCGGTGCCGGCGAGATCGAGCGCGGTGCCGTGATCGACCGAGGTGCGAATGATCGGCAAGCCGAGCGTGACGTTGATGCCCTCGCCGAACGTCGCGAACTTCAGGACCGGCAGGCCCTGGTCGTGGAACATCGCGAGCACGCAGTCGGCCTCTTCGAGATAGCGCGGCTGGAACAGCGTGTCGGCCGGATAGGGACCGCGCGCGTCGATGCCCTGCGCGTTCGCATGTTGCAGCGCCGGCGTGATGACGTCGATCTCCTCGCGCCCCAGGTAGCCGTTTTCGCCCGCATGCGGGTTCAGCCCCGTCACGAGGATGCGCGGCGCGGGCAGGCCGAAGTGCTGGCGCAAGTCGCGGTCGATGATATGCAGCGTCTCGACCAGACTATCGATCGACAACGCCGCGGAGACGTCTTTCAGCGGCAGATGCGTGGTCGCGAGCGCGACGCGCAGCGGCTGCTTGCCGGTGCCCGCGAGCATCATGACGACGCGCGGCGTATGGGTGCGCTCGGCGAGGTATTCGGTATGGCCCGTGAACGGCACGCCGGCATCGTTGATCGTGCTCTTTTGCAGCGGCGCGGTGACGATCGCGTCGAACCGGCCGGCCACGGCGCCGTCGATCGCGGTATCGAGCAGATCGAGCACGTAGCGGCCGTTCGCGGCGTCGAGCTTGCCCGCCTGCGACGGCGCGCCGAGCGCGCGGTGTTCGACGCGCACGCGCTGGCCGTCGGCGAGCAGCGCGGCCCAGTCGACGCCGACGGCGCGCGCGCGTTCGGCGAGCAAGGGCGCGTCGCCGAGCACCGTGAACTGCGCGCCGGGCCAGTGCGCCGCCGCCCCGGCCAACGCCTGTGCGCTCAGTTCGGGACCGACGCCGGCGGGCTCGCCGGTCGTGATCGCGATCTGCAGCGGGAGTTGGGCAGACTGGGCGACGCCTGTCATGGTGACGACCTCGCTTACTGCGCGCTCGACATGACCGGTTTCACTTCCACGTAAGCCGTGTCGCGCAATTCGCGCAGCCAGTCGGCGTAGGCCTGTTCCGCCTTGCGCTGGCCGATCGCCTGGCGCGCGAGATCCATCTGCTGCGAGACCGAGCCTTCCGCATCGCGGCGGCCCAGCACCTGGATCAGGTGGTAGCCGTATTCGCTGCGCACCGGCTCGCTGATCTGGCCGTCCTGCAGCGAGTTCATCGCGCGCTCGAATTCCGGCACCGTCTCGCCCGGGCTGATCCAGCCGAGGTCGCCGCCCTGCGAGGCGGAACCGTCCTGCGAGTAGGTGCGCGCGAACTTCGCGAAATCGCCGCCCGCGACGATCTGGTTGCGGATGTCGAGCAGCTTCTCGCGCGCCTGCGGCTCCGAAATGCCGTCGCCGACGCGCAGCAGGATGTGGCGCACGTGCGTCTGCACGAGCTTCGGCGCGTCCGCCGTGGTGCCTTGGCCGGCGCGACGCTCGACGAGGCGCACGATCTCGAAGCCGTCGTTGGTGCGGATCACCTGCGGGTCGACCTCGCCCGGGCGCAGCGTTGCCGCGGCCGTGACGAACTCGGGCGGCAGCTTCGACGGCGCAAGGAAACCGAGGTCGCCGCCGTTCTTCGCCGCATCCGGCGCCTGCGAATTGGCCTTCGCGAGCTTTTCGAAGTTCGCGCCGCCCTTCGCTTCGGCGAGCAGCGCGTCGGCCTTCTTCTGCGCCGCTTCGATGTCGGTCTCCGACGCGTTCAGCGGCGCCTTCAGGAAAATGTGCTGGATGTGCAGATCGTTCGTCTGCCCGGCGTTCGGACCGCGCTGGCTCGCGATGTAGTTCACGACCTCGGCGTCCGTCACCGTGATCTTGCTGTCCACTTCCTTTTCGCGCAGACGCGAGAGCGTCAGCTCGGTGCGCGCGTCGCTCATGAAGGTGGTCCAGGGCACGCCTTCCGACTCGATGCGCGCGCGATACACCGCGAGCGTCATGTTGTTGGCCTGCGCGAGACGTTCGAGCGTGTGCTGCACGGCCGCGTCGTCGACGGTGATGCCGTCTTCCTTGGCTTTCTGCAGCTGGATGCGCTCCAGCACCATCTGCGTGAGCACCTGCTGGCGCAACTGCTCCATCGGCGGAACCGGCGCGTTCTGCTGGTTCAGCCGGCGCGTGATGAGGCCCATGCGTTCGTCGAGCTCACGCTGCGTGATGACGCCGTTGTTGACCACCGCGGCGATCGTGTCGACCGTCTGGCCGCCACTGTCGCTCAATGCCTGCGCCTGCGCCGGCGCAACCGGAAGGAAAGACGCCACGGCGACGAGAGCCGCCGCGAGCGTTGCCAAGCGAAGCTGTTTCATGATTGCCACAGATACTCCAATGATGTCGGGCGCTTCGCCCGTCTTTTCGCAAGCCATGAATGACCGGGCGACCGTCATTCGTAGTTGGTGAACCTCGACTCCGGCGGTGGCGGCGGCGGCAACGGCGTGTAACCGGCCACGCTGGTGCGGAACGCGGTCATCAGCCCGTTGTCGACGCTCGACAACCCCTTGAACGTCAACTGCGCCAGAAACCGCGTGCTCGACTGATTCTGCCCCGAGGTGTTCAGGCCGTTCGCATAGCGCTGGATACCGGCGCCGAGCGTCCAGCAGTCCGCGTCGTATTGCAGGCCGATCAGGCCGTCGACGATCCGGTGGCCGCCGAGGTCGTAATTGAAGCGGCCGACCCCGTACACCCGGTGCGACAGCGGCCACTGGCCCGAGATCAGCACCTGATTGATCGGCTCGTTGTCGAGCGTGGTGTTGGCGCGCGTGTAGCGGTACGCGACATTGATCACCTTGCCGCTCGCCGGACTGAACCCGAAGCCGACGCTCGTCTTCGTGAGCTGATTGTTGTCGGCATTATATTGGAACGCAGTTTCCGAAGCGAAACCGGCGCCCAGCTTGACCGACGCGCCCGCGATCAGGTCCGAGTGCGTGGCCTCGGTGCTGGTCTGGCTCGGCTCCAGCGTGACGCGCTGATCCTGGAAGTAATACTGCTGTGCGATCACGAAGCGCGCGCGTTCGTCGCCGGTGGCCGGGTTGATGAAGCGCGTGGTGAGACCGACGGTCAGGCGGTTCGCGTCGGCGATCCGGTCGTTGCCGACGAACGTGTTCGGCGTGAAGATTTCCGCGAGGCCGAAGTCGGAGTCGGCGGTGTCGAAGAGCGGCGCGTTGTCCTGGTTGCGGTACGGCGTGTACACGTAGTACAGGCGCGGTTCCAGCGTCTGGATGTAGTCCTGCCCGAACACGCGCACCGAGCGCTCGAACGTCAGCCCGGTGTCGAACGTGAAGGTCGGGATCGACTCGGTGAAATTCTTCTGCGCATTCGACACGCCCGACAGGTCGGTGCCGATATTGTTCAGGTTATACGACGCGAAGTGCCACTGGATCTTCGGCGTGACGAAGTAGCCCGGCCCCACCACCGAATACGACAGGTACGGGTTGAACAGCACCCGCTGGCCTTCGGTCACGTCGGCCGTCGTGATGCGGAAGTTCGTGTAGTCGGCCTCGGCGCCGAAGTCGAAGCCGCCGACGTTGTACTTCGCGTACTTCACGTTCAACTGCGGCTCGCGGCCGTACGGCGCGACCGACGGCTGCAGCGTCTGCCAGTGCTGCTCGCGCGCGAGCACGGACCACGGTCCGTTGTTGTAGGTCAACCCGGCTTCCTGCTGGTACAGGAGCTGGGTGCCGTTCATGAACTGGTTGACCGACGACGACAGGTCTTCCGGATACGTGTTGTCCGAAACCTTGTTGTAGTAGATGTAGCCGCCGAACCCGTTGCCGAAGTTCTGGTTGTGCTGGATGTACAGCGCGTAGCGGTTGGTCTTCGTCAGGTGATCGTCAGGCAGGAACTCGCCCGTGATCGAGCCGGAGTACGTCGGCGACAGATAGCGGAACGTGCTCTGCAGTTGCACACCGCGCTTCGAGATCAGGCGCGGCGTGAGCGTCAGGTCGCGATTCGGCGCGATGTTGAAGTAATACGGCACCGACAGTTCGAAGCCGTTCGACGAACTCAGCGAGAACGTGGGCGGCAGCAGGCCGCTGCGCCGGTCGCCCGAGAGCGGGAACGACAGCCACGGCGAGGCGAACACCGGCACGCCCTGGAAGAACAGCACGCTGTTGTAGGCGACGCCTTCGTCCGCGCCGGTATCGAAATCGAACTCGCTGCCCTTGATGTACCAGGCCGGATTGTCCGTGCACGAGCAGGCCGTGTAGGTGCCCTTCGTGAACACCGAGCGCTCGGCGTCGAGCAGGTCGACGCGCTGCGCGCTGCCCGAGCCGCCCGTCATGTTGAAGTGGTACTTCGGCGCGTTCATGAAGCCTTCGGTCGAATCGACGCGCAGATGCGCCTCGGGCCCGATGAAGGTGTTGCCGGTGTTGACCACGTGGACATTGCCGTAGGCGTCGGCCATGTCCGTGTCCTGATCGTAGTGCAGCGCGTCGGCCTTGATGACGGCCGTGTTGTGGCGCACTTCGGCCGAGCCCTTGGCCGCCAGGTCCTGGTCGATCGTGCCGCTCGCCTGGTCGCCGAGCACGAAGGTGGCGGGCCGCTGGCCCGTCTGCAGCGGATGCTCTTCGAGCTGCGGAGCAAGCTGCATGCCCCACGGCGGATCGATCGCCTGCGGCTGCGCAGCTTCCCCCGCCAGCTGGGCGTGCGCCAGCGCGGGCATGAGGCCCGGAACGACGATCAACGCCGCGACGAGCCGCCTTTTGCGCGGCATGACTGCACAGGAGGAATTGATTTTGGAAAGCTGTCTAGGCGGCATGTATCGTTTGGCAATCGGCCCGTGCCAACGCTTGCGTCATCGCGATCCACCGCCTGCACACCGCGACCGTGACAGTCGGCTGCACGTCAGGATTTACAGGTTGCCGAACGATAGGGCGGGCGGTGGAACGAAACACGCGCAAGCGGGCGTGCGAGTCGCGTCAAAAAAGTCGTGGGGTATTATATGGCAAGACGTTGCCCCCCAGAATTTGCCGCCGCTTTTCATGACGCCGCCTTCGAACCCAGACCTCACCGACTCCCGTCTCCCCCTGCTCAAAGCCTGGCTGCAAAGCCACGCGGCACGCCATGCGCTCGAGCCCGACAGCCTCGTTCCCGCTTCGTCCGACGCCAGTTTCCGGCGCTATTTCCGGCTCGCCGGCAAGGCGGCGCAAGGCAACGGCGCGGCCACGCTGATCGCCGTCGACGCCCCGCCGCCCGAAAAATGCCGCGAGTTCGCGCAGATCGCGCAGTTGCTCGACGCGGCCGGCGTGCACGTGCCGCGCGTGCTCGAAGTCGATTTCGACGCGGGCTTCATGCTCGTCACCGACCTCGGCACCGCCTCGTACCTCGGCGCGCTGACCGGGGCGCAGACGAGCGGCGACGCGCGCGCGGCCCGCGCGCTGATGCGCGACGCGCTCGACGCGCTGATCCGCTGGCAACTGAGCTCGCGCGAAGACGTGCTGCCGCCGTTCGACGAAGCGTTCCTGCGCCGCGAGATGGAGCTCATGCCCGAGTGGTTCATCGGCCGGCACCTCGGCCGCGAGGTCGACGCCGCGACGCGCGCGCTGCTCGATCGCACGTTCGCGCTGCTGATCGCGAGCGCGCGCGCGCAGCCGCAAGGCTTCATGCTGCGCGATTTCATGCCGCGCAATCTGATGATCGCCGAGCCCAATCCCGGCGTGCTCGACTTCCAGGACGCCGTGTACGGCCCGCTCACCTACGACGTGGTATCGCTGCTGCGCGACGCCTTCCTCAGCTGGGACGAAGAGTTCGAACTCGACTGCTTCGCGTACTACTGGGAGCGCGCCAAAAAAGCCGGCCTGCCCGTCGATGCCGATTTCGGCGAGTTCTACCGCCAGCTCGAATGGATGGGGCTGCAACGCCACATCAAGGTGCTGGGCCTCTTCTGCCGGATCCACTACCGCGACGGCAAGGCGCATTACATGAACGACCTGCCGCGCTTCATCGGCTATGCACGCAAGGTGGCGGAACGTTACGCGCCGCTGCGCCCGTTCGCGAAACTGCTCGACGACCTCGAAGGCCGCGCGCAGGAAGTCGGCTACACCTTCTGAGCGATGAGCCTCTCCGTGAAGAAAGCGATGATTTTCGCCGCGGGCCGCGGCGAGCGCATGCGCCCGTTGACCGACGCGTGTCCGAAGCCCCTGCTCGAAGCGGGCGGCAAGCCCTTGATCGTATGGCAGATCGAGCGCCTCGCGCGGGCCGGCATCGAGACGATCGTCATCAATCACGCGTGGCTCGGCGCACAGCTCGAAGCCGCGCTCGGCGACGGTTCGCGCTGGCAGATCGAGTTGCGCTATTCGGCCGAACCAGGGGGCGAGGCGCTGGAAACCGCGGGCGGCATCGCCTATGCGCTGCCGCTGCTCGAAGACGGGGGCGCGAGCGAAGTGTTCGTCGCGGTCGCCGGCGACGTGTATGCCGATTTCTATTACACGACGCTTACCGCGCATGCCGAACGCCTGCGCGCGCTGCCCGAGCCGGGCATGCATCTGGTGATGGTGCCGAACCCGCCGTTCCACCCGAACGGCGACTTCGGTTTCGCCGATGGCGTGCTGTCGCTCGATACGCCGCCGCGCCTCACGTTCGGCAGCATCGGGCTCTACGACACGCGCATGTTCCGCGCCCTGCCGCGCGGCACGCGGCGCGCGCTGAGCCCGTATTACCGCGAGACGATCGCGCGCGGCCTCGCGAGCGGCGAGCTGTACGAAGGCTTGTGGGAGAACGTCGGGACCCCGGAACAACTGGCAGCGCTCGATCGGCTGCTGCGGGCGCGCTGAGCCGAAGGCGGGTGCGCGGAACCGAAGGCGGGCACAGTTGCCCGCCGCGCGAGCCCAAGCCGAAGTAGAGCCCGCTGCCCCGGCAATCACCGCGCGCCGGCGTCCGCTCCGACCTCGCCCTGCTTCAGGTCCGCCCCTTCCATCGCGTCCGGCGTCTGCGCGGCGCGCTGCTGCAACGCCCACATCTGCGCGAAGAGTCCATTTGCGCGCAGCAACTCCGCGTGCGTACCGCGCTCGACAATGCGCCCCTTGTCCATCACGATGATCTGCTGCGCGTGCACGACCGTCGAGAGCCGGTGCGCGATGATGAGCGTGGTGCGCTCGCGCGCGATCTGGTCGAGTTCGTGCTGGATCGCGCGCTCGGAGCGCGAATCGAGCGCGGACGTCGCCTCGTCGAACAGCAGGATCGGCGGATTCTTGAGGACGGTGCGCGCAATCGCGACGCGCTGCTTCTCGCCGCCCGAGAGCTTGAGCCCGCGCTCGCCGACCGGCGTGTCATAGCCCTTCGGCAGACTCTCGATGAACTCGTGGATATGCGCCGCGCGCGCCGCCGCGATCACTTCGTCGCGCGTCGCCGAGGGCCGGCCGTATGCGATGTTGTAGTAGATCGAATCGTTGAACAGCACCGTGTCCTGCGGCACGATGCCGATCGACGCGCGCAGCGAATCCTGCGTGACGTCGCGAATATCCTGCCCATCGATCACGATCGCGCCGCCCGTCGCGCGGTCGAGATCGTAGAAGCGGAACAGCAGGCGCGCGAGCGTCGACTTGCCCGAGCCGCTATGGCCGACCACCGCCGTCGTCGTGCCGGCGGCGATCGTGAAGCTCACGTCGTGCAGAATCGGCCGCGCGGCCTCGTACGCGAAGCTCACGTGCTCGAAGCGCACCTGCGCGCCGGCCACGGAGAGCGGCGCCGCCGCGGGCGCGTCGGGCACTTCCCGGGGCGCGCCGAGCAGCGAGAACATGCGGTCCATGTCGGTCAGGCTCTGCTTCAGTTCGCGATACACGACACCGAGAAAATTGAGCGGAATATAGAGCTGCAACATGAACGTGTTGATGAGCACGAGATCGCCGAGCGTGAGGCGCCCGGCCATTACGCCCTGGGTCGCGCGCCACAGGATGAACACGAGCCCCGTGCCGATGATCGCCTGCTGCCCGAAGTTCAGCGCCGACAGCGAGCGCTGCGACTTGATCGCCGCCGCGCGATAGCGCTTGAGGTTTTCGTCGTAACGATTCGCCTCCCACTCCTCGTTGCCGAAGTACTTGACGGTTTCGTAGTTGAGCAGCGAGTCGATCGCGCGCGAATTCGCCTTCGAATCGAGCTCGTTCATCGTGCGGCGAAAATGCGTGCGCCACTCCGTGACCTTCACCGTGAACACGATGTACACCGCGAGCGCGACGAACGTGACGATCGCGTAATAGGCCTCGTATTTGACGACGAAAAAGCCGAGCACGAGACCGACTTCGACGAGCGTCGGCAGGATGCTGTAGAGCGAATAGGAAATCAGCTGCGTGATGCCGCGCGTGCCGCGCTCGATATCGCGCGACATGCCGCCCGTCTGCCGTTCGAGATGAAAGCGCAACGACAGCGCATGCAGATGGCGGAACACCTTCAGCGCAAGCTGGCGCACCGCGCTTTCGGTCACTTTCGAAAACAGGATCTCGCGCAGCTCGGTGAAAAACGAGGTCGACAGGCGCACCACCGCATACGCGACCACGAGCAGGCCGACGCCGCCGAGCAGCACGATGCCGGGCGCGTCCTGGGCGCGGCCGAGCGCGGTCAGATGCTGCACGGACGCGAGGCTGTCGACGATGCGCTTCATCACGATCGGCACGCCGAGATTGGCGACCTTCGCGCCGATCAGACAGCTCAGCGCGAAGCCGACGCGCCATTTGTAGGTGGCGAGGTACGGCAGCAGCGACAGGATCGTCTGCCAGTCGTTGCGAGGCTGGGTGGAAATCGGCGAGGGTTCGGACGAAGGCGAGCGGCGCATGGGGTCGGCTGGGGAAATAGGTGGAACTGCCGGAGCGCGCGGCGACGCGTGAGGTTCGCACCGCACATGACCCGGGCGAGCCGGCCGCAGCGCCCGATCCTGCCTGTGACGCTTCGGGCGGCTCGCGCTTCGCTGGGCTGGGCGCTTTCCCGTACAATTCCTGATCTTCGCATTGTCGCAGAAGCCGGCTGGCGCCGCTTTTCATGGGCTGCGGGCGTCACGCCCCGGCCGGCCGCCCGGGGCCCACGGTCAAGGCGCTCCAGCCGATACGCGTGAACACGTTTCCCAAGGATGTCCCGATGACCGATCTTCTGCAACTTCCGTCCAAATCCTGC
>Ga0154001_1000078_pt1 | contig 25288 bp, 22 predicted proteins | sample TSNJ085MetaG_FD_104699 | JGI IMG/M metagenome (GOLD analysis project Ga0154001, IMG submission 104699) | Attine ant fungus gardens microbial communities from New Jersey, USA - TSNJ085 MetaG | ecosystem: Host-associated > Fungi > Mycelium > Unclassified | place: USA: New Jersey, Wharton State...
CCGGCCATCGCATGCAAAGGCCAGGTGGCATGACCGCCGCCGAATTGCATCAGCAGGAAGCCACCGCTGATCAGAATCACCAGCACCGAGACGCCGACCCAGTTGAAGAAGCGGCCGAACACCGATTCCCATAGCGGCAAACGCAATTGGGGCGAGAGATCGCCGAGCGCCGGACGCAGGCAGAAATGCGCGAACACCATGCCGCCAACCCACACCGCCACGCCGAGCAGATGCAGAAAGAGCGCCGCCTCGATAGCCTTGTTCATTTAGTTTTCCTCTCCCACGACGCCATACCGTTTAGGACACTTGATCTTGCTCAGCCGCCACTGAGCGCGTTCGACCATGCGTGATGCGGGCAGTTCCGGGGGCCTGCGAATAATTGTGCCGTATTGCTTCGTTATATTGCTTCGCCGTATTGCTACGTTGCATTGCTTCATTTCTGTCGCGGCGCCGGCGGGCCGCCGCGACACCATCGCTGTGCGTTCGCTTGCGACAGTCTGCTGCCACGTCCCGCACGAACTTTTTTGCGATAACCCGCGAGCGCCCCGCATGCTAGCAGGCGCGCACCGGTTTCTCATGTCAAAGTTTGTTAAACGGGCTTGGCGGCTCTTTCAGTGGCGCCCTCATCGGCTTCGTGAGTCAGGCCGGCAACACCGGACGCATGCCGTCGAGCTTCATCTTGCTCCCGGGCGCGCGGCCCTTGCGCGCGCGCTTGCCGACGTGCGCCGCAAGCTCGGCGCCGGCCAGCTTCTCTTCGTCGACGCGGCCGCCGCGACGCGTGCCGATCAGCACCAGACCGGCCTTGTCGATCGCGAGCGCCTGCACGAGCGCCTCGTTGTCGTCGAGCGCCATCAGCGTGACGCCACGCCCGCCGCCCGAGAGCGTCTTCATCTCGTCGAGACCGAACACGAGCAGACGTCCCCCCGAAGACAGACACGCGACCTGCACCGCATAGGGCAGCATCGGCATCGGCGCGAGCGGCGCGGCGCCCGCGTCGATCGTCATGAACGCCTTGCCGGCCTTCACGCGGCTCACCATGTCGCCGACCTTCGCGATAAAGCCGAAGCCGTTGCTCGACGCGAGCAGCAGCGCCTGATCCGCCGACGCCGCGTAGTAGTGCATCAGATGGCTGCCCGATTCGAGTTCGATCAGCGACGTGACCGGCACACCGTCGCCGCGCCCGCCCGGCAGTTGCGCGACCGCGACCGAATAGACGCGGCCGTTGCTGCCCCACGCGATCAAGGTGTCGGGCGTGCGGCACTGGAACGCCGCATAGAGGCCGTCGCCGGCCTTGAAGCTGAAGCCCGCCGCGTCGAGCCCGTGGCCCTTCAGCGCGCGCACCCAGCCCTTCTGAGACACCACGACCGTGACCGGCTCGTCGACCACGCGCGCTTCGAAGGTCGCGCGCTTTTCCTGCTGGATCAGCGTGCGGCGCTCGTCGCCGTACTGCTTCGCGTCGGCTTCGATTTCCTTGATGAGTTGACGCTTCATCGCCGATTCGCTGCCGAGCAGTTCTTCGAGTTTGGCCTTCTCGTCGCGCAACTCGGCCAGCTCCTTCTCGATCTTGATCTTCTCGAGCCGCGCCAACTGACGCAGCCGGATTTCGAGGATGTCTTCGGCCTGGCGGTCCGTGAGCCCGAACGCGGCCATCAATGCGCTCTTCGGCTCGTCCGATTCGCGGATGATGCGGATCACTTCGTCGATATTCAGGAAGACGATCATCCGGCCTTCGAGAATATGAATCCGGTCGTCGACCTTCGACAGACGATACTGCGTGCGGCGCGTGACCGTCGCGAAGCGGAACGCGATCCACTCGTGCAGGATTTCGCTCAAGCCCTTCTGACGCGGCCGGCCGTCGCCGCCGACCATCACCATGTTGAGCGGCGCGTTCGATTCGAGGCTCGTATGCGCGAGCAGCGTATTGACGAACTCGGTCTGGTCGATGCGGCTCGACTTCGGCTCGAACACGAGACGCACCGGCGCATCCTTGCCCGATTCGTCGCGCACCGCGTCGACGAGCGCGAGCAGCGTCTGTTTGGTCTGCAACTGCTCGGGCGTGAGCGCCTTCTTGCCGAGCTTGATCTTCGGGTTGGTCTGTTCTTCGATCTCTTCGAGCACCTTCTGCGCGGCCGTGTTCGGCGGCAGTTCGGTGATGACGAGTTGCCACTGGCCGCGCGCGAGGTCTTCGATCTTCCAGCGCGCCCGCACCTTCAGGCTGCCGCGGCCGGTCTCATAAGCAGCGGCGATTTCCGCCTCGCTCGAAATGATCTGGCCGCCGCCCGGAAAGTCCGGGCCCGGCACGTGCTGCATCAACTCCGCATGCGAGAGCTTCGGATTGCGGATCAGCGCGACCGCCGCGCCCGCGACTTCACGCAGGTTGTGCGAGGGGATTTCGGTTGCGAGACCAACCGCGATGCCCGATGCGCCGTTCAGCAGCACGAACGGCAGACGCGCCGGCAGGACCCTCGGCTCGTCGAACGAGCCGTCGTAGTTCGGCATGAAGTCGACCGTGCCCTGGTCGATTTCGCTGAGCAGCAGCTTCGCGATCGGCGTGAGGCGCGCTTCGGTGTAGCGCATCGCCGCCGCGCCGTCGCCGTCGCGCGAGCCGAAGTTGCCCTGGCCGTCGATCAGCGGATAGCGCATCGAAAAGTCCTGCGCGAGACGCACGAGTGCGTCGTACGCGGACTGGTCGCCGTGCGGGTGATATTTACCGAGCACGTCGCCGACCACGCGCGCCGATTTGACCGGCTTCGCGTTGTCGCCGAGGCCCATCTCGTTCATCGCGAACAGGATGCGGCGCTGCACCGGCTTCTGGCCGTCGCAAACGTCCGGCAGCGCGCGGCCCTTGACCACGCTGACCGCATATTCGAGGTAGGCGCGTTCCGCGTAGTTGCCGAGCGTCAGAAAGTCGCCCTCCGGAGGCGGCGGCTCGTTGAAAAGGTCGAGAGTGTTATCGTCGTCCATCTAGATTCCGTATCCGTGTTTGGCTTGAAGTGTCGTATGCGGCGGTGGCGCTGAAGCTGCAACGCGGCGCTCAGATGTCCGCTTCCACTTCGTTGCCCTTCTCTTCGAGCCAACTGCGGCGCGACGCCGCTTCGCCCTTGCCCATCAGCATCGTCATGCGCGCGACGGTCGCGTCGTAGTCGAGTTCGCCGAGCGCGACCGGTTGCAGGCGGCGCGTGTCGGGATTCATAGTCGTGTCCCACAGCTGCTCGGCGCTCATTTCGCCGAGACCCTTGAAGCGGCTGATCGACCACTGGCTCTCGCGCACGCCGTCCTTGCGCAGCTTGTCGAGAATCGCTTCGAGCTCGCCTTCGTCGAGCGCATAGAGCTTCTGCGCGGGCTTCTTGCCGCGCGCGGGCGCATCGACGCGGAACAGCGGCGGGCGCGCGACGCACACATGGCCGCGCTCGATCAGTTGCGGGAAATGCTTGAAGAACAGCGTGAGCAGCAGCACCTGGATATGCGAACCGTCGACGTCCGCGTCCGACAGAATGCAGATCTTGCCGTAGCGCAGGTTCGACAGATCGACCTTGTCGTCCGGGTTATGCGGATCGACGCCGATCGCCACCGAAATATCGTGCACCTCGTTGTTGGCGAACAGGCGATCGCGCTCGGTCTCCCACGTGTTCAGCACCTTGCCGCGCAGCGGCAGGATCGCCTGGTACTCCTTGTCGCGGCCCATCTTCGCGGAGCCGCCGGCCGAATCGCCCTCGACGAGGAACAGCTCGTTGCGCGCAATTTCCGTCGATTCGCAATCGGTCAGCTTGCCCGGCAGAACGGCCACGCCCGAACTCTTGCGCTTCTCGACCTTCTGCCCCGCGCGCGTGCGCGCCTGCGCCTGCTTGATGACGAGGTCCGCGAGCTTCTTGCCGTGCTCGACGTGCTGGTTGAGCCACAGTTCGAGCGCGGGCCGCGCGAACGACGACACGAGCTTGACCGCGTCGCGGCTATTCAGGCGCTCCTTGATCTGTCCCTGGAACTGCGGGTCCAGCACCTTCGCCGACAGCACGAACGACACGCGCGCGAACACGTCTTCGGCGAGCAGCTTCACGCCCTTCGGCTGCAGGTTATGCAATTCGACGAAGCTCTTGACCGCCTGGTAAAGACCATCGCGCAAACCCGACTCGTGCGTGCCGCCCGCGGGCGTCGGAATCAGGTTCACGTACGACTCGCGCATGAGCGGGCCTTCCTCGCTCCATGCAACGACCCATGCCGCGCCCTCGCCTTCGGCGAACGTCTCTTCGCTCGAACGCGAGCTTTCCGCGTAGCGCTCGCCCTCGAACAGCGGAATCAGCAGATCGCTGCCGTTCATGCCTTCGAGCAGATAGCCGCGCAGGCCGTCGTCGTATTTCCAGCTTTGCTGTTCGCCGGTTTTTTCGTTAATGAGTGTGACTTCGACGCCCGGCAGCAGCACTGCTTTCGAGCGCAACAGGCGCTGCAATTCGCCGAGCGGCAGGTTCGGCGAGTCGAAGTATTTCGGATTGGCCCATGCGGTCACGCGCGTGCCCGACCTCTTGTCGCCCTTCGCCGCGGCGCGCGTGACGAGCGGCTTCGCAACGTCGCCGTTGGCGAAGCTCAGTTCGGCGACCTTGCCGTCGCGCCACACGGTGACGTCGAGCCGCGTGGACAGCGCGTTCGTGACCGACACGCCGACGCCGTGCAGGCCGCCCGAGAACGTGTAGGCTCCGCCGGCGGCCTTGTCGAACTTGCCGCCCGCGTGCAGGCGCGTAAACACGATTTCGACGACCGGCACGCCCTCTTCGGGATGCATGCCGAATGGAATGCCGCGGCCGTCGTCCTCGACCGAGACCGAATGGTCCGCATGCAGGGTGACCGTGATTTGCCGGCCGTAGCCGCCGAGGGCTTCGTCCGAGGCGTTGTCGATGACTTCCTGAATGATGTGCAGCGGATTCTCGGTGCGGGTATACATGCCGGGTCGTTGCTTGACCGGCTCCAGACCCTTCAACACCTTGATCGACGCTTCGCTATACGCGGCGTTTGGCTTTTTCGTGGACATGATTGACTCGGTGCGTCTCGGTTCATCGTTGTCCACAGGTCCTGTGGACAGGTCCGTGGACAATACGTTGAGTTTTCAAAAAAAGCGAAACGAAACAACGGGGTTAGGCGAGGTGCCCGCGCTGCGGGCAAGCTGTTTTGTCGCGCGGCTTGCCGCTGGCGCACCCGCTCGCGCGGTCTCGCGCAACCCGGCCGGCGCGCCTGCCGGGGCAGCCTGTTCGCGGGGTATTGTACTGATTTCGATAACGTCGGCAATTGACGGCGCGCGGAATTGGCCGTCCGGACAAGGCCCGCCAGGGCACGGAGACATGCGCGCGGCGGCGCGCACGAGGTGCGGAAAAGCGCTGCATGGCGCGGGGCGGCGGGTGCAGGCACGCCCGCCGCCCTGCGCCGAACCGATTACTTGCGCCGGTTTTCCAGCTCGTCCCAGCGTTCGAGCGCAACCAGCAGCTCTTCGTCGATCTCGGCATAACGCTCGGTCAGACGCGCGCCTTCGCGCGCATCCCTCGCGAACACCGAGCCGTCTTCGAGTTGCGCGCCGATCGCTTTCTGCTCGGTTTCGAGGTCGGCGATCATTTGCGGCAGCGCTTCGAGTTCGCGCTGCTCCTTGAACGACAGCTTCACGGTGCGCTGCGCATTGCGGCCCGCGGCGCTGTCCTTCGCCGCGGCGTCCTTCGGCGCTTCCTTGCCCGCGTCCTTCTGCGCGTCGAGCGCAAGCTGCTCCGAGCGATCGCGCTGGGTCTGCCAGTCCGTAAAGCCACCGACGTATTCGCGCCACTTGCCCTCGCCTTCCGAGGCGATCACCGAGGTCACGACGTTGTCGAGGAATGCACGGTCGTGGCTCACGAGCAGCACCGTGCCGTCGTAGTCGATCAGCAGTTCTTCGAGCAGTTCGAGCGTGGGAATGTCGAGGTCGTTGGTCGGCTCGTCGAGCACCAGCACGTTGGCCGGCCGCGCGAACAGACGCGCGAGCAGCAGCCGGTTGCGCTCGCCGCCCGACAGCGACTTGACCGGCGAACGCGCGCGCTCCGGCGCGAACAGGAAGTCGCCGAGATAGCTCATCACGTGCTTCTTCTGGCCGTTGATTTCGACCCACTCGCTGCCGGGGCTGATGGTGTCCGCGAGACTCTTTTCGAGGTCGAGCTGCGCGCGCATCTGGTCGAAATACGCGACCTGCAGATTCGTGCCGGTGCGCACCTTGCCTTCGTCCGGCGCGAGTTCGCCGAGGATCGTCTTGAGCAGCGTGGTCTTGCCCGCGCCGTTCGGACCGACGAAGCCGATCTTGTCGCCGCGCATGACCGTGGCGCTAAAGCGGTCGATCACCGTGCGCGTGCCGTAGCGCTTCGTCACGTCCGTCAGTTCCGCGACGATCTTGCCGGACTTCTCGCCCTGACCGACGTCGAGCTTGACGTTGCCCTGCACGTTGCGGCGCTCGGCGCGTTCGTTGCGCATCTGCACGAGCCGTGCGATACGGCCGACGCTGCGCGTGCGGCGCGCCTCGACGCCCTTGCGAATCCACACTTCTTCCTGCGCGAGCAGCTTGTCGAACTTCTCGTTCTCGATGCGCTCGACTTCGAGCTGCTGGGCCTTGCGGGTCTGATAGGCCGAGAAATTGCCCGGATACGACAGGAGCCGCCCGCGATCGAGTTCGACGATGCGCGTCGCGACGCGGTCGAGAAACGCGCGATCGTGCGTGATGAACAGCAGCCCCGCGCGCAGCGACACCAGCAGTTCTTCGAGCCAGCGGATGCCGTCGAAGTCGAGATGGTTGGTCGGTTCGTCGAGCAGCAGCACGTCGGGCTGCACGACGAGCGCGCGCGCCAGCGCGACGCGCTTCTGCATGCCGCCCGACAGCGAGCCGACGCGCGCCTCGCCGTTCAGGCCGATCTGCTGCAGCGTGGTGGCGACGCGCGTGCTCCAGCTCCAGGCGTCCGTCGCGTCGAGCGACGATTGCAGCGTATTCATGCGCGCAAGCAGCGCGTCGTGTTCCGCGCCCTCGGGCGTGTCGGCCAGCTGATGCGCGACCGCGTCGTATTCGTCGAGCAGCGCGCGCGCCTCCGTGAGACCGGCGGCGACCGCGTCGAACACGGTGTCGTCGGCGTCGAACTCGGGCTCCTGCGGCACGTAAACCGTGCTCAGATGCTGTTGACGCGTGATGAGGCCGTCGTCGGGTTTGGCGAGATCGGCGACGATCTTCAGCAGCGACGACTTGCCCGCGCCGTTGCGCCCGATCAGTCCGACGCGCTCGCCCGCTTCGAGCGAGAAATCCGCGTGATCGAGCAGCGCGACGTGACCGAACGCCAGTTGGGCTCCGGTGATGGTGTAAAGCGACATGGGAATGGGAAAAGACAGCGATGAGCCGAAGCCGCTCATTGTACCGGGTGTGCCGGGCGCGGAGCCGGTCGCCGGGATGTGTCCGGGGGGACACGCGAGGGAAGCGTGGGGAAACGTGAGGGAAGCGCGGGCGAACTCGTACGAGCGACGCGCCATGCAACGCATGGACGAGGCACGAGCACGCGCCACACAAACGGCGCGGGCAGGCAGCGTGCGCGCCTGCCCTGCTTGCCGGAACGGCGGCTTATTTCACGTGCTTGCTCGACGTGCTTATTTCACGTGAACCGTGATCGTCTTGCTCATCTCGGGACCATACGAGCGATGCATGCCGTCGCCGAATTGCAGCGTCAGCGTATGGTCGCCCGACGGCAGCGTCAGATCGGTTTCGGTCTGTCCCTTGCCGAAGTGCAGCGACTTGTCGGTCGCGGGGATAACCTCGCCCTTCAGCAGCGGCTTGCCGTCGATCAGCAGATGGTGGTGCCCCGTGCCTTCCGTCATCGTGCCGGCCGGCGCGATCTTCATGCCGTCGAGACCGAACACGACATGCACCGGATTGCTCACCGTCGCGCCATCGGCCGGCTGCACGAAGTAGACGCTCGCGGCCTGCGCCACACCCGAAACGGCCAGCAGCCCTACCGCTGCGATACCTGCCAACCAACTGTTTTTAAACATCGTTTTCTCCTTTCAGAAAGGACAATCGCGCACGTGGTGACGCCACGCTCGCCTGAGGCGAATCGCCGCAATGCGTGCGAAGCACGCGGCGCGCCTGTCGAATGAAATAGCTGCGGATCAAGCATACACGCTGCGTATGACGAGGCCCGTCCACGATAGCGAAGGCGCGTTGCGCGAGGCGTAGCCCGGGCCGTTCGAGGCCGGGGTGACGAATTCCGGTAATATTGCGGGTCGCCGCGCCGCCCCAAAAAGGGGCGGACCAAGCCGGCCATTGCATTGAAAGAGAGAGTACGTCGTGAGTGAAGTAATCGAAGTGACTGAATACAAGAGCTGGGTCTGCCTGATTTGCGGCTGGATTTACAACGAAGAAGAAGGCCTGCCCGAGGAAGGCATCGCGCCCGGCACGCGCTTCGCCGATATCGCCGAAGACTGGCGCTGCCCGCTGTGCGATGTCGGCAAGGCAGAGTTCGCAGTGGTGGAGTTTTGAGGCAGGCGGGTTGAATTGCACGGCGGCGCGGCACGCTTGGGCGTGTGAATAAGCGCCGCGCGGTTGGCCCGGAGAAAGGCCATGCGGCCCGGCAGACGATGTCTGCCGGGCTGTTTGTTTTTGCGGGGTCGTGGGCAGGCGCTCCTTTTGCCGGAGCGGGTTTGATATACTTTGCCCTCGCTGGCGAATTTGGACTTCATGTCCTCGCGGATATCCGCTATATCCGCTTCGGTCCTCTCTCCCTGTAGTTCAATGGATAGAACAAGTGCCTCCTAAGCGCTAGATACAGGTTCGATTCCTGTCAGGGGGACCAATAGACGGCGCGCAGGCCTTACCCAGCAGGGATGTCAGTCGCAATTGGCGTAAAAATGGCGTAACCCGATCCCGCCTAACCTTTCCCATCTAGCAGAGAAAAAGCCCGCACGCGCGGGCTGTCGCCGGACCTAAAACAACCCGGCAGGCTGGGCGGCATCGTCCCAGCTGAAGATTATTAGCTCTTTGCGAGCCGCCTCCCGGCCGCCGCCTCCTACGGTGTACCGGATATCGACTGTCTCGATGTAGAAGCCCTCAAAGGCTCTCCGAATTGCCGGATGATCGTTCAAGCTTACGATAGCCTTTCCTTTTAGCGCGCCCAGCCGAGCGGCCATCTCGACATACTCCTCATATGGAAACGGAACGCCATAGCCTTCCGTCTCCCAATAGGGAGGATCGAGATAAAACAGCGTGTGCGGCCTGTCGTACCGGTCAATGCACGCTTTCCAGTCCAGTTGCTCGACGTAGGTGCTGGAAAGCCTGAGGTGTGCGGCCGAAAGTGTTTCCTCTAGCCGAAGAAGATTGAGACCCGGCGGCGTTGTGGTTGCCGTGCCGAATGACTGCCCTTCGACCTTTCCCCCAAAGCAGTTGTGCTGCAGGTAATAGAAGCGCGCCGCTCGCTGGATATCGGTGAGCGTATCCGGCACAGTTTCCTGTAGCCACTTGAACACCTGACGGCTGCTCAAGGCCCATTTGAACTGGCGTACAAATTCCTCGAGATGATGTTGAACAACGCGATAAAGGTTCACCAACTCGCCGTTGATATCGTTGACCACTTCAATGTTTGCCGGCGGACGCATGAAGTACAGCGCGGCTCCGCCCGCGAAGACCTCGACGTAACACTCGTGTTTCGGGAACCGCGGGATGAGATGGTCCGCCAGACGCCGCTTGCCGCCGATCCACGGAACAATAGGGTTTGCCATATTCGGAATTGCCTTTGATTTTTTGAGTTAGAATCCGGCCCGCCTACCGGTAGGTGTCAGGGCCTCGGCTAATTCACTGGGTGCATCAGTGGAAAGGCGACCGGTTGCATGCGTCAACATGCAACCGGTCGCCCTGTCTTCCCCGCATAGAGAGGAAAGTTACATGGTCGTGTCCGATTTAAAGGACATGCTCGGCAACAGTCGCTGGGGCGCTCATAAGCGGCCGATCCGAGGCGAAGGCCGCCCAGGTCGCGGTATAGCCATCGTCATATAGCCGCTGTCGGACCTGGACCGGCATGTTGCGATCCAACGAACTCGCATAGCCAGTCGGCACCCGCACAATGGTCGTCCCGGCCTGCTCCGCGAGGTCGTTGTGCGCGCCTTCGTTTGCGGCCAGCATCAGATCGATCACACGTGGCACAACCGTCCGGAGGCCATACCGGCCACCAGCAGCGAGCGGCGTATCATCAGACACCAGATAGATACCGACTCGTGGCAGGTCGTCCACTGTGAGCCGGCTCGCCGGCACGTTGTTACACGTGCCGCCGTCGACGAGTAGCCCACCTGACGACTCGACCGGCGGAAACACGAGCGGAATTGAAGCGCTTGCGCGAGCGGCCAGCGCAACAGGCACGTCCGGCGTAAAAGCCCGGCTGAACGCAAACTCCCGCTCGGTCAGCAGATCGGCAGCAACGATCTTCAGATCGATGTTGAGCTGCGCGAACGTCCGGCCACCCGTCGCTTCGTGCAAATATGCTAGCAGCGCATCGCCCGAACACAGAGCCTGGTGCCGGAAAACGTCGACGATCGAAAAGCGCATCATCGGCGACCAGTCCATGCTCATGCACAGCTGATGCATATCGGCGAGACTCATTCCGCTGGCGTACAACGCCGAGACGATCGAACCGCCGGACGTGCCGGCCAGCTCGATCACCTCATAGCCAGCGTCCGCGATTGCCTGCAGAGCGCCCAGATGCGCAGCGAGGCGGAATCCCGACCCGCTCAGCGCGACACGGATGCGCCGGCTCATTGCGCGGCCACCGTCGACGCGCCGACCGGCGCCGCCGCATCCGATGCGCTGGATGCCGGCGCGGCCGTCATGATGATCTGGTCGATCAACTGTTGCACCACCGGCCCGAACGTCTGGAGCGCCAGCAGAATGCCGGGTTGACCCGGCAAGGTCGGCACAGCCTGAACGATCCCGATCGCGATCGGAAGCAGGCTGTCGTGAAACGTCTTGAGACTCGTCAGGTTCAACTGCGCGCCAGCGGCACAGATCTCCTTGTTTTTCGGAATGATCTTTTTATTGATGTCGTCCTGCTGATCGGCCGTCAGCAACGGCGAATTGCCGAGGTTCGCGAGGTCGACATTGACAGCTGCACAGCCCTGCTCGAACACCTGCTGCAGCGTGGGAGCCGATTTGCAGCCGACGACGGAAACGACGAGCGCGACAATGCCTGCCGCGAGCAGCATCTTTTTCATAAAGTACCTTTGGGTTGAGTGCCGCGAACGCGGCGAGAATTACGACGCTAGTACTTCCACTTCGCACCTGCTTTAACCTTCATGCCGGCGTTCGACTTGGAAACGGACAACGAGAGGTGCGTCGCCGGCGGAATCTCCGCGTAGGCGACACAGCAGGACACGTCATCCAAATTAGGGTTGAGGATCGGCAGGATCTGCACGTGCCCGAAGACCGTGCAACCCGCCAGCGATGAAACAAGTAAGGCCGACAGTACGCGGGTCACTGCAACGTCGACGCATCGGCAACCGTGGCCGCCGCCGCGGCCGGCGCGCTGGATACTGCGTTTGCCCTCACCGTGTATGGCAGAGTCACCACCGGCGGCGGCGTCACGTCGCCGGGCACCGCAACGACATCCGGCGCCGGCGCACGCACCGCGGCGGACTGATGCCCGAAGAACGCAGCGATAAGACCGACGACGATCGTGATCAACGCACCGATCTGGTTGATCAACGGATCGATCGGGGTCTTGCCCGACCAGGCGAAGATCGCCCACAGCAACATCAGCAGCAATACGACGAACGCACCGATCGCACCCACGAGAATTTTCTGTTTAACGGTCATTTGACAGCTTCCTAATAAAAAATGGCCGCACGAGGCGGCCGGGGTTGAACTGCTGAAAAATCGCTTACGCACTCACAACGCCGCCCGCCTCGACGTAGTAGCGTTGCAACAGATCGAGCGGGTTGGTGTGCTGGCCGTACTGAGAGCCCGTGAGACTCGCCCATATGTGATTGCATGCGTTGACGGCAGCGGCGAATTTGCCCGCTTGCAGTAGTGGCAATGCACGGCACTCCCGGATCTGCTGAACCGCATAACGATCTTGTGAGACGGGCGAGAAATCCGGAAGGCCGAGCCGGCGCCGGTAATACGGCCAATCCCTCGACAGGATCTGGTGTGCACCGGCCGCCGTCGAGAACGCGCCCGGTCGATACTCGATGCCCGGCGGTTTGGGCAGCGGATGATCGGCATAGCCGCTGAAGAATCGCGGCGCCTGCGGCGTCGAGCCGACGAGCAGGTTGTACCCACCGTCGCTGAGCGCGATCAGCGCATCACCCAGCTCGCTGCGCGTAATGACGCTCAGAAATGCGACAACGTTCTGCCCGCCGGCATCCTCGGTTGAAATTCGCGGCATGGCGCTATGCTCCTTCGCCACCGACGACCGACTTCGCACGTCGCCGCAGCAACACCTCGATATACTGCGAACCCACAATGCCGAGCGCACTCCCTATCGCGATCAATGCGAGCGGATCGAGATTAGGAATCTGCAGAAGCACAACTCCGGCGACCGTCGACGTCGCCGACCCGAGAATCGCGCGGCCCAAGACAAGCCGAAAGGTCAGCGTCTCGCTGCTGACAAGCAACTTTGCTATTCCGATCATCGCGCCCATAACCATTAGCTCCAGAAACGTTCTGTCGTGTTCCTGCATCCATTCCCCCGTAATAAAAAAGCCACCCGAAGGTGGCCAATAAAAAAGCCAGCGATTAGGCTGGCTTCTCTTTGTTTTGACTCAGGCTTTACATTCCCGGCGCTGATGCGGCGCTCGCTCCACTTGCAGCACCCGCTTTGGCGGCGTCCTCCTTGTACAGCTCTGCGACGGTGTCAGCGATCGACTGCATCTGCAGATTCTGGAGATACGCATCGGGCGTCCGACAATCTGCACCCATGTGCCCTTCCGTGACAGTGTTGACCGTAGTGTAGGAACCCGTGACCGGATCCTGAGTCGTGAGGTAGTTATATGAGATACCGCCGGCCTCCAGGGCAGCCGCTGCGACCGTCGCCTGCGCGATCGCCCGCGCGAGTGCATCTGACGCGGTATACGTGCCCCTAAAGCTCGTCTCGCCGGGCGGATAATCGCAGCCCTCGATCGGGACAACAATCCACACCTGCTTGCCCGCGACGTGCATCCTCTCGATAAATATCTCGAGGTCATGCTCGAACTGAGCTACAGCGGCCGTTTGCGCCGGGTCGTGCCATGGCGTGACCATGTCGTCCAGCTGGAAATTCGCGATCACCCAGCTATTCAGATCGGCCTTAAATTGATCGGGCGTCGGCGGCAATCCGTTGTTCTCGCCCATGATGAGGGCGTGAAGCGAAGTGCCGTTCATCACCTGCGGTGTGATGTCAGCGGTCACACCGCGCGCTGCGAGCGCTTCCTGCAGCGTTTGCACTGTGGTCGAAGCATCGGCGCTGGTGCCCGATACAGCAGACGCGCCGTCCGGCGCCGACGCTACCTGATCATGCGCAACGCTGGCTTGCGACTTCAGCCAGGGCTGACCATACACAGAAAGCTTCATCACGTTCGCGGCCGGCGGAGACGTGGAGTCATCACCACCGCCGCCGCACGCTGCAAGGCAGAAAGCAGCAAACAAAAACAATGCGCAACGCATAATCATTAGTAACCCCCGATTTAAATGGCCTTCGATTTATTACCAGCGCGAGAAGCTTACACCGTATTTACCGGTGTTTGCTGTTCGATTACAGCACCCGCAAACACATATCTGTTTGTCAACGTCGACGCGGTGCCATCTGACGGAGGCTGCATTACTAGCTGCGCCTCGGCGAATGCGCGCGCATCGGTTCCCGAATCAGGCAACTCGGCTATTTGCACTTGCTGGGTATAGAGCGGGAATTTCCCAGCCAACTTGGCGTCTTTCGAAAGATATGAAGCGACCGTAACACTCACCTGCGCAGACACATAGTCGAGCCCCACCTGATTAACAACGTGATAGCTTGCAGTAGCGCCTGTCGAAGGCGTCACATAATCAATTTCTAACGGCATGAAATCCCCAATATTTGACTTAAGGAATATTACTTACATCAATCAATAGACCGGAAAAAGTGAGATTTGAACCGTAGCCTACGTATGTCGATGGATACGATCCGGACGGACTTCCAAAAACGTTGTCAGTCCAGTGCATCTGAACCGATCCGCCATTGCACGTCCATCCACTGGCCGACATATAGCCGTCGTTATTTCCCGTTCTCTCAACCGAAGTCCCGGTCGTGATGCACCCCACCGCGACTTTCGCGTATCCGGCCTGCGAATAGTCGTTTACGAATCCCCGTGGCCACGGCCCCGAGCCCTGCCACTCCATCGAAAAGCCGCCCGCCTGACCCTGAATGAACGCTATTGGTCGAAGCATCGGCACAGCGGCACTGGCTATAAGCTGCCCCTGCTCGTTATAGACTTTCAGCCCGACGTTGCTGCTATCACCTATGTTGTCTGTCCTGTCGAAAACAAACACCTCGAACTGGGTTTGGCCGCCAGATGACCAGAACTGGGCAGTCCAGCTATTCGCGCCGCTCGATACGCACTGCAACATCGTCACCGGCCGATCCGGCGCGTAAATAGCAACAATCGGGTACACGGCAGAGAAACTGAAGTTCACTAGGGATGTGGAAAACCCGATTAATGAACCGGCGACGGTAGCGAGAGTTTGATGTTGGCGTAGTGAATAATTGACCGTGGTTCCGTCAATCTGAAAAATTCCGTTATCGGTCAACGACCAGAATCCGTCCATCAAAAGACTCCGAAGAACAATATCCCGCCGGTCGCCTCGTCAAAGGTGCTCCCCGATGCCGGGAATGTCCAATGCCACGTGTTCGCGGAATACGTAAAGTAAGGCGGTCTCAGATATATCTTTCCCGCCGTCAGCGGAAAGGTTCTATCCCGCTGATACGCGAGAAATGGCGCGCCCTGGGACAACCGGCTATCGGGAAACGAGCCGTTCGCTCCTGGTGTAATGAGCGCGGTTCCCAAAACCCTGCCGACTCGGGTTGTGCCGTCAAGAATCAGAGATCCGTCGGCAGCGTAGATTCTCAATCCTGTAGCCATTAGATATCCCCTCCAAAGGCGCACCGAAGCGTTCCATTCCCGTCGTAATACCGAATCGCCGAGTCGTCGACCGTCAAATGTCCAATGCCGCCGTTGACGCCGTTCAGCGTAATCGTTCCGTTCTTGTCCAGCTTCCAGCGAGGCTGACCATTCGCGCCGACTGCCGTCGACTGGATGGTGTCGTCGATCATCAGGCTCGTGATCCAGCCCACTCCGATCAGCGCCTGACTCATAAACACCTGGCCGCCCTGCACGACAAACGGAGCTGTCACCGCTGTTCCGTTCGGATCGATGACCGCGACGCGACTCGCAGAAAGCAACACCTGCGATTCAATTTCCCCGCTATTGTTGTCCACGCCCACGCCGATCCCAGCGATATAGGTGCGGCCATTGGCCGTGACCTGCGTCTTGATCTGATACGACGCGGCGACCCGGCCGTTTAGATCGGCGTACGACTGCGCGACCGTCTGAACGGCCGCAGCGTTTTCATTCGCCGTTGCCTGCACCGTCGTAATGAGCGACGCCTGAGCACTGTCCGCGGTTGCGCGCGCCTCACTCTCCACCTGAATAGCCGCATTGAGCGCTGCCGCCGCAGATTGCAGCTGCGCAGATACGGTGTCCGTTCTTTGTGCCAGCGCCAGATCGGCCTCGGCCCGCGCAGACTGTTCGGACCACACGCCAACATATTCCGACGTCGAGCCGGCATACGAGGTCGTGTCTCCAGCCATCGGAGGATTGATCTGGGCGAACACGCCATCGACTCTAGTGCTCAAGGCCGAGTCGGCTGTAGTGCGCGCCGTCGCTTCCGCAGTGATCGCGGCGGTGTTGTTGTTCGTTGTTGTCGTGACCGCGTCAATGCGCTGACCGAGCGCACTGTCTGCGTTCGCGCGAGCAGTGATCTCCCCAGAAATCGCGCTGGCGTTACCGTTCGCCGTTGCCGTAACAGTGTCGATACGCTGGCCCAGCGCCGTATCGGCGGTAGTGCGCGCCGTAGTTTCAGTTTGAATGGCCGCAGCGGTCTGCCCATTCGCCGCGGTCACCGTGTCTATCCGCTGCCCGAGCGAGGTATCAGCGGCCTGCCGGGCCGTCTGTTCAGTTGTTACTGCCGCGCCACGCGCCTGCGCCTCAGCGGAAATCGCAGCCGCCCTGTCGTTCACCTCCTTTGCAATCGCCGCAGCGTTATCCGACACGGCTTGCGAGATGCCGGGAATCGCATTGATCTGAGTCAGTACATCCGAGCCCAGCGCCGACTTGCTCACCGTCCCGGCAAAGTACTTGTCGTAGTCGGACTGGTCGCTACTGCTTTGCCCGCTAACGCCAGCACCATCCGGATACCACGGCCCGATGTTGCCAGACCGGTCGACGAGTCGAGCCCAGAAGAAAAACGACTGGCCAGCGGCCAGGCCCTGATAGGTCGCCGTGGCCTGTGGATAGGTGAAGTCCGAAAGCTTTGCCGCCGTCGACCTGTCATTCGTTTTGCTGTACCAGATCTCAGTGCGTTGCGTGTCTTCCGCGCCAGCCGGAAAACCCCAGTCGATCTGAACCGCGAATACCAGCGGCGTCGTGCGTAGAAACGAAATCAGCGGGGGCGGACTCGTCTTTCCCTCCAACTGCGTCTCGACCGAATATGCCGGCGCTGACGTGACGCCGAGACCGTTCACTGCTCGCACCCGCGCGACGTAGGCGCCCTGATAGATGCCGCTCACCTGCGCGCTCATCGATCCTGTGCGTGGCATCGTCACCCACTCGCCGCTGTCTTTCATCCACTCCGGGATATAGGCAACGGCGTTATCAGGCGCGTCCCAGGCAATCAACATGCTGGTTTTGACGACCCCTTGGTCGACCACGTTGTTGGTCGTTAAGCGCACATTGGTTGGCGGCGGCTGAACCGACGGCGGCACAATAGTGATTGGCCGCGGCGTGATCTTCGTGCCGTTATCGATCTCGTCAAATTTCTGCGGCTGATATTCCGAGGCGGTGAGCTCGTACACAATCCCATCCTGCTCGCCGACCGATACGACGCTGAACTGTTGCGCAACCAGGTCGGACGTCTGGACCATCCACACGGCCTGCGGCTGAGGTGGCACAGTCCAGTCGACGCTGACATCGATCTGGTTACCGTTGATCGCGCTGATCGTCCGCTTTTCAGAAACACCCGTGGAAAGGATTACCGTGAGCGTGTCGCCGACAGCGGCCGTCGGCGCCTGATCGACGGTGATAAAGTTTGCGCCGCCGGCAGCAATGCGACCGGCGAAGCGGCGACCGGCGCGCGCCGCGTCAGCAATCTCGATGACTTGCCCCGGCATCGCGATCGTACCGTCGAGACCAACCTGCCAGTTGGCGCCCTCGGTTTCCATTCGCGAGGTCAGCAAAGCCCACTTGCCCGCGCGTTGCGCTTGGCCTTGTGACGTGCAGCCAAAAACGGTAAACGCAGTCTGGCGGATACCATAGCGCTTGATGCCTTCATCGTCCGGCACATATTCAACGGCTTGCTTGAAACCGTTGGATGGGTCGGACCACGATACCAGTGCAACTGTATAGCGGCTTGTGCGCGGGCTACCGGGATAGTTGAACTTGCCAACAGTGTTGGCCTGCGTGTAGACGTACACGGGGTCGCGCGGCATATTCGCGACGCACGCGACCGTACCGCTCGCCCAATATGCAATCCCGCGGAAAATGGCGGCAAGATCCTGCAGCACCTTAAACGCATCCGCCTGCGTCTGGAGATACGCGTTGCACGTCATCCGCGGCTCCATGCCGCCCTTACCGTCCGACACCATGACGTCGCAGTACTGCGCGATCTGGTACAGCCCGTACTTGTCGACCTGCGCCGCACTAATGCGATCGCCGAGCCCGTAGCGATCATTCAGCACGAGGTCGTAAAAAATCCAGGCCGGATTGTCCGTCCAGGCTTCCTTGAACGTGCCGTCCCAAACACCCGAATAGGTTCGGGCATCGGGATCGTAATTCGCCGGCACGCTGATAATCCGACCGTACCAGTCATGGGAGCGATTCTGAAACGACGATGCGCCTGTCGTCGCGTCGATCAGCCACCCCACGATGGCCGTCATCGGATATCGAAGCTTGACGTCGATTGTTTCCGTCACCGCCACGACGTTCGTTGTGTCCGCCACCAACGCACTGTTTGCATTGGCCGTAATCCGGCGCACGCGCACCGACCAGCCCGTCGTCGACTTCGGCAGCTCGAGCACGATGCTTCGCTCATACTCGGACGTCGCCTGCCCAACGAATGCGCCAGTAAGAATCTGCTGGAAACCAGCGCCGTCCGTCGAAAGGTCGACCGCATAGTCGACCCGATAGCCGTCAATCTTCCCGGTCGTCTGATTCGTACTTTCCAGTTGCGGGACGCCGAGTCGCACCGTGACCGACGTCACCTGAGTGTTCGTGATGACGTGCGTCCACGGCGCGACCTGCGTGAGCTCGACGCCAACGGCAATCTCGTTGTTGACCGCCGGGAAACCGGACATGAAGTCCTGATCCTGCGTGCCTAGCCGATAGTCCACCGTGCAGCCGGGGAAATTGGTCGATCCATCGGGATTCAGCAACGGCGTGCCGCTCAGCAGAAACGATTGCAGCCCGTTCGCCGGACCACGCACGGGCCCTTCGCTAATGATGTCGACAATGCGCGCCATTGAGGTGCTGAGCAGCGCGTCCGCTGCGGGCGCCGTCGTCCCGGTTGCAGAGGACCACACCTGATCCTGAGCGTAGATTCCGGCAGATGCGACGGCCGAGCCGACCAGCGCGCGTCCATACAGGAGGGGCACAGGATTGCCCTGCGCCTGTGTATTGACAGCACCGTTGAAGTTGTACGACGCGCTATTGTCGGCACCGTCCTGCGTCGCCAGGCCGCGCTGCTGAGGCGACAGCATCTGCATTACGCCGCCAGCCATCATCGATAGGCCGATGCCAATCAAGGGGCTCGTTGCACCATCTGTGAAAACATCGCCAACAGCACCAACCGCGACAATCGCAGCACCGAGGATCGTCTGGAAGAAGCCGCCGCTCTTGGAAGCCTGCAGGATCGGTGCGACGCGGATTTTCTCGCGGCCAAGCGGATTGCAAAGCTCGCTTTCGCCGATGTTGACGGAATCGCGAAACACCGCATAGGCGATCCCGCGATCCTTGCTACTCATCAACTCGCGCTCAAAGCCAGGCACAAGCACGCATAGCGCTCGAATGGCCTGCGCCGGACTGTGCACCGCCAGCATGTGTTCGCGGCCGAATTTTTTCCCAAGCGTCCCGGAAAGCTGGACGCGCGTAAGCCTCTCGGTCATTTTCTGGACGAAAAAAAAGCCCGCTTGCGGGCTGGTTGATAGGGTGTGGTCGAGCCGCTATGGTGCGTAGCGCAGAATCAACCGCGTGCGCTCCTGGAGCGCGCCGTCGTATAAGTCCCGACTCGACAGCTTGTTATAGAGGTGGTGAAGAATTTGCCCATTGCCGATATAGACGGCGGCATGGTTCGGCCGCTTTTTCTTCGAGGCAATTTCCATCACGATGACGTCGCCGATCTGCAGATCGGCGATGCCGCCGACACTGACCGCGCCGCACTCTTCATAGTGGTCGATATACAGCGAGCCACCATCGTCAGCATCCCACCATCCATCGACGCGCTCGAAGTCCGGCAACTGAACGTGCCGCTCGCGCGCGAACCAGTCGCGCACAAGGCTCCAGCAATCGAGCACGCCATGGGAAAATTCCCGTCCTACCAGCGGCGCTTCGTAGCCACAAGGCACAATCGTCCGAACGTCGTCCGCAGGCCACGAAATTACGTGCCACACGAGGCCGGAACCCTCGCAAGCGACCTTGTCTGCCTGACTAGGCGTCGCGGGCGCGTCTGGATGTGAATGCACGAACGCGACCACCTCGCCACGATCCTCCGCGCCTGCAAACGCGTCGCGCGCCGTGACGACGTGCTCGCTGCGCGTCGTTGCCATGTTCCGCACTGGCACGTACACCTCCTGCCCACGCTCGATAATCACGTATCCGCACGACTCGCGCGGATACTCAGCTGCGGCGTGCGCACGGGCGGCACTCAACGTTGTCAGCTTCATGAGATGGCGGCTGTAAGCGTGGCAGCCGGAAAGCTACCGAAGTTAATGACCTGATCGGGCCAAGGGCGCACACGGCAGGATGACAGACGTCCACCGCACTTGTCCTGCCCCGGATCAGTCGTTGGGTTGTCGTTCGCATCAAACATCGCCTCACCGGCATATGCACAATACTTGCCGCGGTAGCCGCCTCGGGTCAGCCACCCGCACACATTCGCCACAATCGGCCGCGCCGGCAATTGCTGCCCGTCGAGGCTGAGCGCCGACGCGAGCGTGAACTCAACCGTCTCGTCCGTCTCACCCGTTTTCTGCGATACGTACCAAATTTCGGGGGCGTACTCAGCTGCAGGATCTGCCGTCGGATTGCCGCCAGGGAAATTTCTGGCGTCGAGATATCGCACGAAAGTCCGATGCCTGGTGACTTTGGCGTCGACCATGTCGTCCAGGAATACGCATAACGCCGAGATATAGCCGCCCTGATTGCCCAACGACACAGTCGGCGCCGGCTGCTGCGCATCGCCTGTGCGCAAAAAGCCCGATGCAGTAACCGGCCATGGCCTGTACTCATTGCCCTGCCAGAATATCGACGCAGTTTGCAAGTGGCCGTGAAAGCGATCAATGTCGCCACCGATCAGTGTCGCATCGACCTCGAATAGCTCGACCCGATCGCCGGGCTCAAGCTGCTGGACGTCACCGCTAATCGTTGAATTGGCCATTAGGCATACTCATAAACGATAATTGTCCCAACGCCGCCCGGCAGACCAGCAATCGCCGCCGCGTTACCGCCGGTACCACGGCCTGGCGCACCCCAACCATAAGCGAGGCCGAAATAGGTGCTCGGGGTCGCGGGCGTCGGCACGATCATTCCCGCGCTAATGATGATCCAAGCGGGCACGTTGCTAACACCCGGTGCGTTGATTAGATTCCCGCCTGTCGCCGTACCGGGCACGCCGGACCCCGCAGCGGTAGACCCTGTGGTCTGTTGCGTGGCGGAACCCGTACCACCGCCCGCGACGAGAGAGCCAAACGTGGTATTGCCGCCGTTACCGCCTGTGCCGTTCCCTACAGGCCCCGCCGCTCCCGCTGCTCCGACGCTGTACGCAAGGTTCGAAAAACCGGAGGTGTACCGGTGCTTCACGTATCCACCAGTAGAGCCGGAACCACTGATACCCGCTTGGGCTGAGTTGTTAGCGACCAGTCCCGCGCTACCGCAGCCGCCGCCTTGCAACTCAACGATAATGCTGGTGACGGTGCTAGAAGAAGGCGTGTAATTACCTGAACCCGTGAGCCTAACTACGTTAAGCAGACGGCCTGTGGTAAGGGTGTTTAAGTACGCTACGCTCGCTTCCTGGGAGTAGAGCGAAGGGGTAGAACCCATTGACAGCTTGATATTGCGGAATTGGATCCCCGCCGCAGCGGGAGCGGCTACGCTTTGACCCGCTAAAAAGCGAATTTGCCCCTGCGTAAAGGTTCCAGTGAGAGCGGCGGATTTAGAGTAGAAATTGAAAGTTCCTGAGCCGCCTGGGATCAAAAGCTCTAACGCGATACTGGTTACAACATTTCCGGCGGAATCCAATGTGTCCAGTATTATCCCTACAGGTCCACTTGACGAGTTATAGGCTTCTGCCTGTAAGCACACGACGCTAGGGAACAACGGGAACGGAAGGGATGTATCTTGAACTGTACCGCCGCCTGGAATGGGAAGAGTATTTCCGTACTTCATGCCGCGATTACCGCTATCTTGGCGGACACCAAAGTTGTGTGAAAGCCAGGTGGAGTTGCCTAATTCGCCAGTCCCATTAGGAAAGATATTCGCAGGGTTGCTAGCAAAGACGTTACCGTCAATTGACAAGTCACCGGCAACGCCCCCGGTAAGAACGGCGGGATTGGTAAACGTGGCAGTGCCACTAACCAAAAGGTCGCCGCCAATAGTCGCATCGTCCCCCACGGAAAGATCGCCGTTGACGACCTCGTTATCGGAGTTAGTGCGCCCACGCAATAGAACAGTCCAGGCGTGCACGCCGTCCGATTGGAACAGCACTGCCTCACCCGGGTTGAGCTTCGTGAGGCCGATCGTGTCACCCGACCCTGACGTTATAGCGAGCGTAACAACGGTCGTGCCGGCATTGACGAGATGAACAACGCCATCCGCACCCGCGTCTGCCGCCTTCGGCACGCCCATCGTGCCAGCACTGGTCAGCTTGATGCTCACCCGCTTGCCAACATGTGCGGCCGTGAGCGTCTGCGCTGCCGTAATCGGCGTCGCCGAGGTGAGAGCCGCCTGCGTCGCCAGCACGTCAATATTGCTATTGTGCTTCACGCTAGCGCTACGGTTGTCATCGCCGTCCACACCAAGCGGCGGTGTGCCGAGGGAGATTTTTGTTAGATTCGCCATTTATTGACCTGCCGAATAGGTCTGCTCGAACGTTGCAGTCAGGGTGTACGCGCCCCCACCATGAGAGACGACGCTGTATTTCTCGCAGGTGTACAGCCCCTGCGCGCCGAGGGGCGGGGTCCAGTAGAACGCGATCGAGCCCTTGCGCGCACGCAAAAACGCCAGGATGGCAGCGATCTTCGCCCCGTCCCCGACGAATGACAGCGGCCCCGACTGTGACTCGTTGTTGATGCCGTCGGCCGAACGTTGCTTGTAGCCGTCACCAAACTGTGCGGACGACACAGAGAACGCACCGTCGATCTGCAGCTCGACCGCCGGCGCCCACGCGAAAATCTGCGGAACCGCCATTTACGCCACCCCGTTCCTGATGCGCCAAAGCAAGCCGCCCTGCTGGTTTTCCTGCTGCAGGAACGACTTCATCAGCGATTGAAATTGTCGATTCAATTGATTGCCGAGCGCCTTGTTGACGTCACCATTGCCACCAGCACCGCTGTTCAGCGCGATATCAGCCTGAAATGACAGGTTCGTGCCGGCGCCCCCTCCACTCGCAACGCTCGTCGCCCGCGACCCGACATAACCGCCCGTCGCGAAATGTCGCCACCCGTCGCCGCCACTATTGATTGCGTCCAGATTGGACACGCCGATTCGCTGCACCGTCGACGCCTTTAGCACGTATTCGCCGTCGGACAACCACGCACGAATCGAGTCGGACGTCGACGTGCCCGCGCCCGTCACGGCACCCCCGTCCGCAAGATGGAACCCGTAAGAATTCGCGCCGGCGGAGGTGACCGTGCTCGAGCCTGGCGCGAAGTAGTTGCCGATCGCGCCCGCCACATAATTGAACAACCCGGAGACAGCCGCACGCTCAGCCATACGCGCAATGTCTGAAATAACGCTCGTGGCCAGACTCGTAAAGCTGACTTTGCCGGTCGTGACAAAAGACACAAAGGCATCTTCGAGACCGCGAAACGCATCCGTAAACGCAGATGAGACCTGACCCGCGACGTTGGCAGCCGAGTCAGCATAGTTCTGGAACGCCTGGGTCGCGCCGTTTTTCCAGTCCGCCTGCGCGGCCGTCATCCGGTCATAGCCATCCTTACTGATGGCTACCGCCCGGTCGTTTGCGTTCTGCAGCGCGACGAGCTGCTGCTGGTAAATCGCATACTGGTCGCTGTTCGGGTCGACTTTCGCCATCTGGCCAGCGATGCGCGTGCGTTGCGCGTCATACGAGCGCTGCAGTGAATTGAGCTGCTGCGCCTGTTGCGATTCACGCGAGCCGAGGCCAACGCTTTGAACCTGGATATCGGCAGCGTTCTGCTGCGTGTCTAGTTGCTGGTCGAGAGCAGCCTTGAATTCATCGAGCGCCGCCTTACGCTTTTTCTGCGCGACGGTCTCATCGTTCACGTTCTTCTGGAACTTGGTCGCGGTGTCGTCGCGCACCTTTTGCAACTGTCGCTCGACGTCCTGAATCTGCTGATTGATCCGGATTTGTTCCGCGCCGCTCGCCTTGTGGCTCTTCAGAATCCCGTCCTCGCGCTCGAGCTGCGCCGTCTGCGCGTTAGCCGTCTTGGCAATCTGGTCACGCTGCTGCTGGTAATAGCTTGCATCAGAGATCGTGCCAGCGTTATGTGCCGCCTCAATAAGGGTTTCGCTGTTCTGATATGCATCGTTAATCGACTTCAGCGCGTCCTGAACGCCCTTGACCTGTGCAGCCAGCGCCGCATTGTCGACTGCCGTACTCGGCTTGTTCCGATCATTGATACCTTTCACGATCGCGTCGTATTCGCCGCCGCTGAATGATCCATCGGCGTTTTGCCGTACGCCTTTCAGGCGCGGATTCTGGTGCGTTGGATCGGACGGATCGTTGAACAGCTTCGTGTACTGCGCCTGCAGATCCTGCAGCGACTTCTGCTTTTCGTAATTCTTGTCGAGCGAGTGCGCCAACTTATCCACCGCGGTCGCCGCGCTGAGCGCATCCTGCTCCTGCTGCTTGAACCAGCCGGCGATCTGCGTCGACGAGTCATGCAGATCCGCATCGTGCTGCGCATCGCGAATCTGCTGCTGCAGTTGCGCGATAGTCTGCTTTGCCTGGTCGGCCGACGATTGAGCGCCCACCTGATAATTCAGCCCCGAATTCGACGTGCCGCCGGCCTGCGCACCAACCTGATAGCCAAGCGCCGAAGGCGAGCCATTCAGGTAGGCTGTTTGCAACGTCAGCTGCCCGCGCAGGTTGTTCACCATGTCGGTCGGCGTATCAGGCTTGCCTGCATTCATGGCCGCCTGCCAGAACTCCGACCACGCTAGCGAGGCTTCGTGCAGCAGCGTCGGCAATGTCCCGAGCGGCGCCTTCTGTGCCTCGAGGCTGCCAGTCAGCGCGTCAGCCGCAACCTTCATCGCGCCCGCCGTATCACCATGCTCCTGGAGTGCCTTGATCTCGTCGTATTGCGCCACCGTCAGGAAGTGATACTGGTCTGACATTTTCGCCGCGCCGTCCGCAACATCCGCCGACATTTCGGCGAACTGCTGCACGACCTGCTTCGCGTCCTGTCCAGTCGCTTCAGCAAGCAGGGCAGACGCAGTGGCCACCGACTGGATGGCGTCGGCGCTGACTTTCCCCGTCGCCACCACATCGATCAACAGGGAGTTGGCTTTCGTCACCGGCACACCAAGCGCGGTCATCTGCTGCGCCATCACGCCGAGCTGGTTCGATGTGACGCCG
>Ga0154001_1000079_pt1 | contig 25129 bp, 9 predicted proteins | sample TSNJ085MetaG_FD_104699 | JGI IMG/M metagenome (GOLD analysis project Ga0154001, IMG submission 104699) | Attine ant fungus gardens microbial communities from New Jersey, USA - TSNJ085 MetaG | ecosystem: Host-associated > Fungi > Mycelium > Unclassified | place: USA: New Jersey, Wharton State...
CAACACGATCAACCTCCTCGTCCTGCTGATGGGCGGCACGACCATCGGGTTGGTCGTCCTTGATCAGTCCGGTTCTCCTTTCCCCGACAAGTTGTTTACGGCCGTGTGGAACGGGGTCAACCTCATTACCACACTGGGCGCCTTCAGTGGGTTCAATCCACCTCAGAAGTGGTTCATGGTGCTGGCCATGTTTGCGACACTGATGATCGGAGGATTTGCGGTTTCAAAACTCACAGGCATGCTGTCGGGCGACGATGTAATGGCGTATCGGGAGAACCGGATCATGGAACGCAAGTTCGAACATCTGGCCGGTCATGTGGTGGTGGTCGGATTCCATGCGCTTGGAGAGCACGTCGCACGTCACCTGCATGAAGCAGGCGAGATCGTTCTCGTGCTCGTAGGCGACCAGGATCAGGCCCACCGGGCGGCGGATAGCGGCCACATGGTCGTGCTGGGCTCGCCCGGTGCGTTCGACGACGTGCTCAAGCGTGCGCGGCTGGACAGCGCCAGGGCAATGGTCGTGACCACACCCGACGGCAATAACAATCTCGCAATCACGCTGCTGGCTCATACGCTGAACCCTTCTCTCGCGATCGCGGTGCCTGGTGAAAACCCGCTGAGAAAAGGGCTTCTGGAAAGCGCTGGCGCATCCAATGTGATCATTGCCGATGACATCGTCGCCAAAGCGCTCGTCAGCAAGCTCACAACGGCGGTGAAGGGAGAGATATGAGAATCGCGGTTTCGACGCCTTCTGATCGGCATCCGAACTTTATACGATCCTTCCGCCGCCTGTAGCGCCTGTAGCGCTGGTGGCGTATGGTGCGTCGCGGCAAGCCACATCCCGTTCGAGATTTCGACAGAGCCCGAAGATGGTAAAGCTACATGTTTTCATTGTGAGCGTTCTCTTCCTGGTGCTGACATCATGCGCCAGTCTGCCGCCGCAGAGCAGCCAATCGAAAACTTTTGCGCTGCAAAACCCGGACACCACGCGGCTCGGCGCGAGATTCTCGCGAGGCGAACAGAATCACCCCGGCGAAAGCGCGTTTCACCTGCTGCAGGACCCTGTTGACGCGATTGCTGCCCGCGTCGAGCTTGCCGAATCGGCGGACCGGACGCTCGATCTGCAGTACTACATCTGGCACGACGATCTGACCGGACGCGAACTGGCGGCGGCATTGCTTGGAGCGGCAGACCGCGGCGTACGCGTGCGCGTCCTGCTCGACGACCTCGGCACGAATGCGGATGACCGGGTCTTGCTGGCAATCAGTTCGCATCCGAACGTGAAGATAAAACTATTCAATCCGGTCGCGGATCGCCAGTTCAAATCGCTTGCTACGGCCTTTGAGTTTTCCCGGGTCAATCGGCGCATGCACAACAAGGCGATGATTGCGGACAACGAAGCCGCGATTCTTGGTGGACGCAACATCGGCGACGAATACTTTGGCGCATCGAATGTGGTGGCCTTTGGTGATCTGGATGTCCTCCTGCATGGCCAGATTATCCGCGACGTTTCCAACGCTTTCGATGAGTTCTGGAACTCCGGATCGAGCTATTCGATCGAGCAGTTGATGGGGCATGAGGCAGCGCCGTCTGCATTAAGCGATTACCGCGCGAAGATGGACGAATACATCAAGGCGGAACACGACGCGCCCTACGTCGTGGACGCGAGAGCGCGGCTTGCAAAGATACTCGAAGCGGGTGACACGAACTTTGCGTGGGGGCACGCCACACTCCTATACGACGACCCATCCAAGATCACACGTGACCCGAACGACGCGCAGGGCCACATCATGACGAAGTTCGCGGCCCTGAACCTCAAGCCCGAGCACGGGATGCTCCTCATCTCGCCTTACTTCGTGCCGGGCAAAGAAGGCGTTGCATGGATACGCGATTTAACCGAACACGGCGTGCAGGTCACGATATTGACCAACTCGCTGGCGGCGACCGATGTGGTGGCGGTGAATGCGGGATATCAGCACTATCGTGAGGATCTCCTTGCAGCGGGCGTGCATCTCTATGAGCTGAAGCCGGTTGGCTCAAGCAAGGTCAAAGCACAACGCCGCTTCTTCGGTTCTTCAAGGGCCTCGTTGCACGCGAAAACGTATGTATTCGACCGACAGACCGTTTTCATTGGTTCGATGAATCTCGATCCCCGTTCGAACCGTCTCAATACGGAGATCGGTGTGCTTTGCAACAGTCCGGCGATTGCCGGGCAGGTGGTCGACGACGTCGAGCCGAACCTGGACACCGCCGCCTGGCGAGTCGAGCAACGCACCGATGCAAACGGCAAGAGCCGGATTGTCTGGATCGATACCGCTGAGGACGGGACAGTGACGACGCTGGACTCGGAGCCGGATGTCTCATTCGCGCGGCGTGCAAGCGTCTGGTTCATGGGACTGCTACCAATCGAATCGGAGCTATGAACGTGGTGGCACGTGTTGGGTCAACCATTGTTGCACCTGAGGCAGGTTGTATCAGTGGATCATCAATCAATGTTCCCGTCGCGAAAACGATGAAACAGCGTACATGGCCCAGGTTCTCCGCTGCGTACATGCCCGTGGCATCCATGCCGCTTGGCGGTTGCGTCACCCATGGCGCACCGACATTGGCGCTCTTCGGCGCGTACTTCCCGTTCTGGCTGGTGAGCGCCGTAGCCGGCGCCGTAGGTGCCGTCGTCGCACATCGTGCGTTTGTCGCCTCAGGCTGGGTCCATGGCGTGCCATATCAACTTTCTGTATGTACGGCGATTGGGGTTGTCGTCGGGGTGTTCTTCTGGTTGTCGGGTACGGGGCAGCTATAGGATGCAACGCTCCCACGCTCACTATTGTTCGCGGCCCCACCGGCGCGGGAGGCTGACATGAAAATGGCCGGCGTCAATTCCAAACATGTATGGAAAGGCCGCGCGATCGCTATCGTGATCGTGCTGCTTGGCGCGGCGGCGCTATGGTATGCGTACGACCGGTCGTCACGTTACCCCTCTACGGACGACGCCAGCATCGATGCAGACGTCGTCCACGTCGCGTCGCCGGTGGGTGGCCGGATCGTGCGTGTTCCTGTTGAGGAGAACCAGCGCGTCGCCAAAGGAGACGTGCTGTTCGAAATCGATCCGGTGCCGTACCGGCTCGCAGTCACGCAGGCGCAGGCCGAGCTTGAAATGGCGCGCGCGCAACTGGCCACGCGTCACCGCACGCTGATTGGTGAGACGTCGAACGCGACGATCGCCGCTGACCAGACCCGGCGGGCCAACCACAATTACGATCTCGCTACCCGCAGCGTCGAGCGGCTGCGGCCGCTCGCAGCGCAGGGCTACGTGTCCGCGCAGCAGCTCGATCAGGCGGTGGTCGCGCAACGTGACGCAAGTGTGTCACTCACGCAGGCAAAGGTGCAGCAGCAGTCGTCTGTGCGGACGATTGGCGACGATGCCGACGCGATCGCCACCGTGCATGCGCGCGAGGCCGCGCTTGCCATCGCGCAGCGTGGGCTCGACGATACGGTGGTACGCGCGCCTTTCGATGGCTATGTCACCGGGCTTGTGATTCTTGCCGGCGAGACGGTGCTGCCGAACCAGTCCATCTTCACGCTGATTCATGCCGGCGAATGGTTTGCCGTGGCGAATTTCCGCGAGACCGCGCTTGGTGCGATCACCGTAGGTGACTGCGCGACCGTGTATTCGATGATCGACCGCAAGCAGGCGATGCGCGGCAAGGTCATCGGCATCGGCGCCGGCATCACGGACACGGACCGCGTGAATCTGCCGCGCGGCCTGCCATACGTGCAGCAGTCGGTGAACTGGGTACGCGTTGCGCAACGCTTCCCGGTTCGCGTGCGGATCGATGAACCGGACGGCAGACTGGTGCGGGTGGGCGCAAGCGCGATCGTCGAGGTCCAGCATGGCCAGTTCTGCCGATGAGCTCACCACGCCTGGGCCGCGCGAGATCGCGCGGCTGCTCGCAGCGTTTCCGGGGCGCGCGTCGATTGTCACGCGTATTGCGCTGATCTGCGCGCTGACGGTACTCGTGACGAGCGCCTATGGAATCCCGGAAGCCTCGACGGCGGTATATATCGTGCTGTTCCTGAACCGGCCCGACCGGGTGACGAGCGTGATCACGTGTATTGCGTTGATGCTGCTCGTGACGGTGATCATCGGGATCGTGATGGTCTTCGCGATCTTCTGCATCAATGATCCGGTGCTGCGCGTGGCGAGCATGGCAGTGCTGTCGATGGGGTTCCTGTTTGCGACCTCGGCGAGCAAGCTGCGTCCGGTCGGCGCGATCGTAGCCATGATCGTCGGCTTCGGACTCGACGAGCTTGGGCTTGCCCCGCTCGGCGAAGCAGCGACGCGCGGTTTCCTGTATGCGTGGCTCTTCGTCGCCGTTCCGATTGGCGTGGCGATTGTGGTGAACCTGGTGTTCGCGCCGTCGCCGCGCCGGCTTGCCTGCGCGCAGCTTGCGAGGCGTCTGAGGCTCGCCGCCGCCTGCCTGACGGGCACCGCTGGCGAGGCCGGGCAGGCTGCCTTCGAAGCATGCGTGCGCGACGGCGATCACCAGATCATGGCGTGGGTCAAGCTCTCGAAGCTCGAAGGGACTTCGACCGAAGCCGATTGCGCGGCGTTGCGTCAGGCAGCGGCGTCGTCGACGGCGATCCTGGTCGCGGTGGATCTCGCCATGCGCGAACCCCGCGCGCGTTTGCCCGCGGCCTACGCAGCGCGGTTTGCCGAGACGATGGAGCAGATGGCGGTGATGCTCGATGCCGGGGGCTATCCGGAGAATGTGGCAGTCGGGATACCTGAGGGTGCTGCGCTGGCGGCTGGGTCGCCGATGCCATTGCCGCCGTTCGCGGCGCTCGTGCTCGCCGATCTGCGCGCGGCACTGGAAGGTTTTGCGCAGCCGGCTTCGGCCGCGGCTGCAAGAGCCGGAGCTGATGAAGGGTCGGCGGAGTCATCTTCGGCTCCGTCTTCGTCTATGTCTTCGGCACCCGCCTCGGCCTCGGCTCATCCCGAGCATGCGCCCGCACGTAGCGGCTTCTTCGATGCCGATGCGTTCAGCAATCCCGATCACATTCGCTACGCGTTAAAGACGACCGCCGCAGCGATGTTCTGCTACGTCCTGTATCAGCAACTCGACTGGCAGGGCATTCATACCAGCTTCATCACCTGCTATATGGTGTCGCTCGGCACGACCGCCGAAACGGTGGAGAAATTGCTGCTGCGGATCATCGGCTGCCTGATCGGTGCCTTGCTTGGCACGGCAGCGCTGGTCTACGTGGTTCCACAGCTGACGTCGATTGCAGGACTGATGGCGCTGGTCTTCGCGGGCTCATGGCTGGCCGCGTGGGTCGCGGTGGGTTCGCCGCGCATTGCGTATGCGGGCATGCAGATCGCGTTCGCGTTCTACCTGTGTGTGATCCAGGGGGATGCGCCCAAGTTCGACCTGACGCTCGCACGCGACCGCGCGATTGGTATTCTGATCGGCAATGTCGTGGTGTATCTGATGTTCACACGGGTCTGGCCGGTCAGTATCGCCGGTTCGATCGATGCTGCGCTCAACAGGCTCATCGCGCAGTGGGCACGGATTGCGCGCGTTGCGGATGCAGGCATGCGCCGTACGATGGTCGCAGAGGCGCTCGCGCAGTACGGCGGCTTGCGCCAGAATCTGGGCCTGATTCACTACGAGCCATCGTGGGTGCGTCCCGCGCCCGCGTGGATCGCGAGCCGCAAGCGCGCGCTCGCGGAGCTTGGTGCGCTGGAGGGACCGCTTGCTCTCGCGGCGGCCCGTGCCGGCCCGATCGCCGATGCGCGCCTGCACGAGGTGGCAGGGCGGCTCGAGACGGACGGGCTCGCGCAGGCAGACGCCGCCCATCGCACCGCAAGTATGCAAGCGGAAGAGCCAATGCCAGCATCAACAACAGCACCAGAGCTAACGCTGCATACTGATTCCACCACTGACCGCGCCGCTGACCCTCGCCTCGACGCATTGCTCGGCGTCATCGACGAGCGGTTCCGCCAGATTGCCGATGTCGTCCGTACAAACACTGGGGACTCCATCATGAAGGAGACGGCAACCGATGCGCGCGCTTGAATCGACGCCGTGGCTCATTGCATTGGCCGTCGCCGGACTCGCGGGATGCGCGACGTCTTCGCTGGATCTCGCGCCCACGGCACCCGACCGTCCGTGGCAACCGCAGACGAACGCCGCCGGCGACATCGTGCCTGGCTCACCGCGCACTCATGCCGAGTCCGCACACGCCGGCTACACGCTGCCGAACAGCACCGGGCTCGCGACCGTCGAACCCGCGGCGGGGCTCGACGCGAACCATGCATACACGCTGCCCGAACTGATCGATCTCGCGGAGTCCGCGAATCCTCTCACGCGGATTGCATGGAACGATGCGCGCAATGCGGCTCTGGCGACGGGCATTGCAAAGGCAGCCTATCTGCCACAACTTGTCGCGACCGCAATGGGCGGATATCAGGCCGCTAGCGCGTCGTCGAACACGCTGATTGGCAATGTGTCGTCGAACTCCGACATTCACGGCACCGTGTCCGTGCTCGCGCTGCAATGGCTGCTGTTTGATTTCGGCGGACGCCGTGCACGTGTCGAGGCAGCCACGCAGCTGTCGGTTGCCGCAAACATTACGTTCACGGCTGTCCATCAGCAGGTGATACACAACGTAAGCGTTGCGTACTACGGGTACGAAGCGGCCTATACCCGGCAGAAAACTGCGCAACAGGCGCTCGACAATGCGGATGGCATTGTCGCTGCAGCGCATGCACGGATGACGCACGGCGTCGGCACGATCGTCGAAGTCGCCCAGGCCACACAGAACCGCGCGCAGGCGAATCTTGCGAAGGTGCAGGCCGATGGTGCGCTGACCGACAGCTATCTGAACCTCGTGTCTGCACTCGGCATCTCGCCGTTATCGAAGCCGACCATTGCCCCATTGCCGGCGCGCGCGCTGTCGCCGGCGCTGCATCAGTCAGTCGACGAGATCGTCGCCGATGCCATCGCGCGGCGGCCGGACGTGCAGAGTGCGTATGCGCTTGAACAGGCCAACCAGGCGAAGATCCATGTGGCCAAGGCCGCGTTCATGCCGAAGGTGTTCATGTCCGCGACCGCGGCGTACGGCACCGGCGGCACGGCGATTACCGCGATTCCGCCGGTCGGCGATCAGGCGGCAACGGTGAACCTGAGCGGCAGCCGCCGCAGCGGCAGCGTGTTCGTCGGCGTGACGATCCCGATCTACGACGGCGGGCTGCGTTCGGCCATGCTGATGCAAGCTCGCAATGACGCGGACAGCGCGTCCGCGCAGTTGACGCGGACACGGGAGGAGGCGGTCCGACAGGTGGTCTCCGTACAGAGCGCACTCTCCACGAGCCTCGCCTCGAACGATGCCGCGAAGGCGCTGGTTGCCGCCGCCCAGACCACCTATGACGCAGCGTTCGCTGCGTACCGCCACGGCGTCGGTCCGATTACCGATGCGCTGCTCGCGCAGAACCAGTTGATCGCCGCTCAGAATGCCTATGCGGACAGCGATAGCGCGGCGCTGTCCGCGGCTGCGTCGCTTGCGCTCGCGACAGGGGCGATCGGCACGACAGGGGCAGGTGGCGAGCCGGACTGGTAGCGCAGCTCAATGATCGCCTTCAGCACGACCACTCGTACCATTTGCAAAGGCGGCGTTGAATCCCGACTGTTTGGACCTTTGAAGAGTTAAGGTATGAAAAATAACTGCCTCGACCTGAAAGGCGACATCGGTGCAACTTTGGGTTGGATGTCCGCCTCGGCTCGAGTTGTACCTGCCGCGCGCCGCTTATCACCGGGCGGCGTCTGAGCTTGGTCGTCGGGCAGGAGTCGGCTGCCAAGTTCGGACGTTCGACATAGCGACGAAGATCGTCGACAATCTGCGACAAACCAACCGCCTGCCCCCTAAGAAGAGTCCATGAAGCTAAGAATATTTGTCACGGCAATACTCGTAGTTGCGCTACTCGGATATACAGGTGCCGCAGTCGGATCGAAACTCTACTTCCTCGCAACTGAGTGGACGTGGCCCCAAACCGAAGCAACCATTTCGTCCATCCATACGATCTCCAAACCTCTCAAATACGGAAACCAGTTGTGGGCGCCGTCATGGACATATACCTACTCGGTAGACGGTAGGTCTTATAGCGCCGAAAGTACCCACATCTCTCACGGCTATGACGTGAACTGGTATCAAGATGAGCCTGTCGCTGAAAGTGACGGCTTATTGCGGCCAGTCGGTTCCACCGTGCATGCGTTTTACGATCCGGGCAACCCATCGCGCTCCGTCCTGGATCGGGCGACGTTTGATCTTGAGGACGCAATATACCTGTCGATCTTTATGCTGGTGTTTGCAAAGACCGTGGACTTTCTACGCACCGGACGACGTCAGGCTGCAAAGCGATCTTTGTGATGTACTGTCGCTTCGGCTATCAACATATGCAGTAGATCAATCTGCAACGATCGATTGGCCGCTATACGGCCCGACGACGGCGCTCCGGCTCGGTCAGAATTTCGATGCTTTCCACGTAATGACTAGGCTTATTGATAGGCACAAGACTATCCCTTATTTTAAGAGAGTCCTTGTGTCCTCAGATACGTGGGGCCGCTCCATGTATTGATTGACAGAGATTTTGGGGGCTGTTGATTGATGCGGTGATCCGGTTCTTTTCGAATCGTCAAAAATTCAGGTTGGCTGTCACCCACCACATGCGACGCAAACGCGCTTGCACAGGCGCTCCATGGGCGTACCAGACCGACCGGAATGTTACGCACCATTGGACATGGCCATGCCATATCGACCGACTAACGTTCGTGTTCAGAGGATCGTTCGGTGACGCGTTCATCGCCATTCCAGGCGCGTGACCGGTTTGAATTTCAGACGGGGTAGGTGGCGCCACGTGACGGTGACTCCTGCGCGTGGAGATCACAATGAACAAACGGCGTTTCGCGGGACCGGATGTCGATTGCGTTGCGGCCGTGAGTCGCCGGCGACGTTCGCCCGCTCACTGACGTGCGAGCGCGGCAACCGCACATGGTGGCTACGCGACGTCGCTCATTTCGCCGCGGCACGCGCACGCAGGGCTTTACCCTCGTTGAAGTGCTGGTGGCACTGGCGATTGTTGCGATCGCGCTGGGCGCGGTCACGCGTGCCATCGGCGCGCTCGCAACCGATACCGATAGCGCGCGCTCCAGACTGCTTGCGCTCTGGAGTGCCGACAATGCGCTCAGCGCACTACGGATCTCAATGTCCTGGCCGCCGGTGGGTCGAACCACATTCGACTGTCCGCAGGGACCCTACCGGTTCGTCTGTCGCCAGACGGTGACCTCGCTGGCGAGTCCTCTGGTGCGTCAGGTGGCGGTGAGCGTCTATCCGTCGGCCTCGAGCGGCACGGTGCTCGCGGAGGTGGTGACGGTGATGCAGAATGAAGCACGCCACTAGGCGGGACCGCGCGGCGCGAATCGGCGGTTTCACGCTGATCGAGATGCTCGTGGCGATCACGATTCTCGCGGTGATCGCACTGCTGTCATGGCGCGGTCTGGATGCGACCATTCGCGGCCGCGACGACGTCATCGCTAACCTCAACCAAACCCGCATGCTGGGCCGCTATTTTTCGCAGATGCAATTCGATCTGCTCAATCTCGTGACGGCCGACGAAGTGTTCGGGCCGCCCTTGCGCATTCGTCCCAACGAACTCGTGCTGGTTCGGCATCTGAATGTCGGCGGCGGTCCCACGTTCGTGCAGGTCGTCCGCTATCGGCGCAACGGCGGCGAGCTGATCCGCAGCGCATCGCCACCGCTCGCATCGCTCGTCGAACTCGAAGACGCGCTCCATCACATGGATCGGTTCGCGAGCGTCGTGGTCACCGATTCCGCACGTTCGATGCAACTGTCCGTCTGGATCGCCCCGACGGGATGGACAACCAGTCAGGCTGTCGTCGAACAGGCCTATGCCGATTTCCTCTCGAAACACGGGATTACCAACATCACGTCGCTCTACATACCTTTGCCGCGTGGGCTGCGGTTTGCAGTGACGCTCGGGACGCCACCCGTCGAGTATGTGCGGATGCTGCCGCTGGGGCAGTGAGATAGCCTCAATCACAGCGTCGTCACGCTAATGCGCGGCGCATTGAGTGAACGGTTGTTTTTGCGATCATCCTGGCAGTGCCGCACTGGAAGCATGTTGCAGAAGATGGGCCACAACCGCGTTGGTCAAAATGGTCCGTAACATTCGTCATACCCCTGTTACTGCCTGTCCGCTAGTCTCGCGTAGGAAATAAACGTGGCGTCCCGCCCATTGCGGCGCGGCGATCGAAGCGCTTTTTCGCGAAACGGCAGGGGCGAATATGGACGTCGACAACCCATCGAATGCGGTGGCCGAAGCGATCGGCAAGCGGCCCGCCGTGGCGAATTTCTCGCGCGCGCAGGAGTTGCACAGCAGCGGACGATTCGATGCGGCCGCCCACGCGTATGAGGGCGTGCTGGCGCGGGAACCGGGAAACGCCCGGGCGCTGCATCTGTACGGCGTGCTGCAGTATCAGCGCGGTGCGCGTGACGATGCGGAGCGGCTGATACGCAAATCGCTCGCGCTTGAGCCGGCCGCCGTGAAAGCCCTATCGGATCTCGGTGCGATTCTCGCCGAAAGCGGACGCGTGAGCGAAGGCATCGAGCAGTTCGACGCGGCATTGCGCATCGATCCCAACGACGTCCAGGTGCTCGTGAGACTGGGCAATACGCGGCTCGGCCAGCGTCAGCCGGAAGCGGCACTGGCTGCCTTCGACCGCGTGCTGCGGGTGTCGCCGCTTGTGATCGATGCCCTGTGTAACCGGGGCGGCGCGTTGCGCGCGCTCGGGCGCTTCAGGGAGGCGCTGGAGAGCTACGATCGCGCGCTCATGGTCGATCCGCGCTCGTTCGAAACGTGGTTCAACCGCGCGCTGGTTCTGCGCGAAATGAAGCGTGATGCCGAGGCGCTGCATTGCCTCGACCAGGCCATCGGCATCCAGCCCGGTATCGCGGCGATGTACTCGTTGCAGGGGCAGACGCTGGTCGAACTGGGACGGCTGAATGAAGCGCTGGCCGCTTTCAACGAAGCGATCGCCATCGAGCCCGGCATGATCGAAGCGCTCTATAACAGCGCGGTAGCACTGGAGCGGCTGAAGCGCGCCGCCGAGGCGCTGAACCGTTGCGACCGCGTGCTCGCGCTGGTGCCGGGACATGCTCCGGCGCTCGCGTGCCGCGGCAATGCGCTTCAGCAGATGAAGCGCTACGACGAGGCGCTCGCCAGTTATGAACTGGCGCTTCGGGCGGAGCCGGATTCGGTGGACGTGCTGTGCAATCGCGGCACCGTATTGCGCTTCCTGAAGCGATACGACGACGCCTTGGCGAGCTATGACCGCGCGATCGCCGGCGATGCGCGGCTCGCGCAAGCGTGGACCAATCGTGCGGGCGTGCTGCAGGATCTGCGCCGTTACGACGAGGCGCTGGTTGCGTCGAACAAGGCGCTAGAACTGCGGCCCGAGCATGCGACGAACTGGCTCAATCACGGCAATCTCCATTACGAAACCGACCGCGAAGCCGAAGCGCTGCTCGCGTATGGCCGTGCCGTCGCTATCGATCCCGACTATGCCGAAGCGCATTGTTCGCTGGCTGCGCTTCATCTGCTTCAGGGCAACTTCGAATCGGGATGGAGAGAATACGAGTGGCGTTTCAAGGACCCGCCGTTCGCGCATAGCTACCGGACCTTTTCGCAGCCGCTGTGGAGCGGACGCGAATCGCTCGACGGCAAGACCATCCTGCTGCACGCGGAGCAGGGCTTCGGCGACACGTTGCAGTTCTGCCGATACGCGTCGCAACTGGCGGCGCGAGGTGCTCGCATCGTCCTCGAAGTACAGCCGCCGTTGCGCTCGCTGCTGGCGACCTTGCGCGGTCCCGCGCAGGTGCTGGCGAAAGGCGATACCTTGCCGGCGTTCGACTTCCAGTGTCCGCTGCTGAGCCTGCCGTTTGTCTGCGGCACGACACTGGAGACGATTCCGCGGCAGACGCCGTATCTGCATGCCGATCCGCAGCGTGTGCGCGACTGGGAAGCGTTGCTGGGCGAGAAGCGGCGGCCACGTATCGGACTCGCGTGGGCCGGCAATCCGCAGCACCGTCACGACCATAAGCGATCCATCGATCTCGCCGCACTGTCGCCGCTGTTCTCGCTCGACGTCGAATGGATCAGTCTGCAAAAGCAGGTTCCCGAGCATGACGAACAGCAACTGGGCTCGGCACCGATACGCCGGGTCGATGACGATCTGCTCGATTTCGCCGATACCGCGGCGCTCGTCAACACGCTCGATCTCGTGATTTCCGTCGATTCCGCCGTCGCGCATCTGGCCGGTGCCATCGGGCACCCGGTCTGGATTCTGCTGGCCGATCCGTCCGAGTGGCGCTGGATGCGCGGGCGCGACGACAGTCCCTGGTACCCGGAGGCGAAGCTGTTCCGGCAGACCACGCCGGGGCAGTGGTCGCACGTGGTCGACGCGCTCGCGCGCGCGATTCCGACGATGACACGTTAAAGCAGCGAATAGCCAAATCAACAGGGGCAAGGGCATGACTTCGAACGGGGACGGGACGACGCTTGCAATACCTGTGGGGATGAAGCCACCCGCGGTCAGTCCGCGGCCGGACGCTTCGACGCTGGAGCGGTTGTTTTTGCGGGCGCGCAAACTCCATCAGGAAGGCGCGCTCGATCAGGCGGCGAAAACCTACGATCAGCTGCTTGCATGGGACCCGGAACATGTGGAGGGTTTGCATATGCTCGGCGCGGCCCGCTTCCAGCAGGGCCGCTTCGAGGAAGCCGAAGCGCTGTTGCGACGGTCGATCGGGCATAGGCCTGCGCCGCTGTCGCTCGCCAATTACGCCGCGGTGCTGGCGAGTCTCGGCCGCAATGAGGACGCCGTGAGCCGTCTCGACGATGCGCTCGCGATCAATCCATTCCATCAGCGCACGCTATTCCAGCGTGCCAATCTGTTGGCGCGGCTTGGCCGGCATCGGGAGGCGCTGACCGGCTACGACTGCCTGCTGGAGTTGAATCCCATCTTTACGGAGGGGCTGCTGAAGCGCAGCGAGACACTACGGGCACTGGGACGCTTCGACGAAGCGCTGGCGAGCACGAACCGCGCGCTGGCCGGCGTGGGACTGTCTTTCGAGGTGTGCCGCGAGCGTGGTCTCGTGCTGCGCTCGTTGGGCCGCTACCGCGACGCGGCCGACTGCTATGGACACGCGCTGTCGGCGCAACCCGATAGCGCCGAAGTGCTGTTCCTGCGCGGCGTCGTGTATCTCGACCAGAACGCCGACGCGCTCGCACTGGCCGATTTCAACGCGGCGATGGCGATCAGCCCGGACTTCATCGATGCGATATTCAACAGCTCGGTGGCGTTGGAGCGGCTTGGCCGCCACGCCGAGACGATTGCGCGCTGTGACCGCCTGCTCGCGCTGAATCCGCGGCATGCCGCGGGCCTGGCTAACCGCGGCAATGCGTCGAGATACCTGGGCCGCAATCGGGAAGCGGTCGAGCACTATGCGCGTTCGCTCGACGTGGAGCCGGACAGCCCTGGCGTGCTGTGCAATTATGCGAGCGTGCTGATGCGCGTCAACCGCTATGAGGATGCGCACGCGGCGTGCGACCGGGCGCTCGCCGGTGACGCGGCTTACACCGCCGCGCGTCTGACGCGCGGCCGGGTATTTCTCGAAACGCACCGCTACGACGACGCGCTGACCGACCTTGCGGATGTGCTGGCCGCGACGCCCGACGACAAGCTCGCGCATTTTCATCGCGGCAATGCATTGCGGTCGCTGCGGCGTCACGAGGAAGCGAGGAGCGCCTACATGCAGGCGATCGAACTCGATCCCGACTACGTCGAGGCGCATTGCCTGCTGTCATTCCTGTGTCTGTCGACCGGCGACTTCGAGACCGGCTGGGAAGAATACGAATGGCGCTGGCGCGATGCGCAACTCGATTCGAGCCGCCGTCAGTTCGCGCAGCCACGCTGGACCGCCGACATGCCGCTGGCAGGGCGCACGATGCTGCTGTACGCCGAGCAGGGTTTGGGCGACACGCTGCAGTTCTGCCGCTATGCCGCGCTCGTCAAGGCGGCCGGCGCGCGGGTCGTGCTCGAAGCATCGGAAGAACTGCGGCCGCTGCTGGCGAGCCTCGCCGGTGCCGATATCGTGGTCGCGCGCGGGACGCCGCTGCCGCCGTTCGATCTGCACTGTCCGCTCCTGAGTCTGCCGCGCGAGTTTCGCACCGGGCTCGCTTCGATTCCGGCCGATGTCCCCTATCTGCGGGCCGATCGGGAACGCCTCGAACGGTGGCGCGAACGGCTGGGTCCGTCGACACGCCCCCGGGTGGGGCTCGTGTGGTCGGGTAATCCGAATCACCTCAACGACCGCAACCGGTCGATGGCATTGGCCGAGCTGCTGCCGCTCGTCGACGAGCGCTGCGAATGGATCAGCCTGCAAAAGATCATTCGCGACGAAGACAAGCCGGCGCTCGAATCGAGCCCGATCCGTCACGTGGGCGAACAGCTCGCTGACTTTGCCGATACGGCCGCGCTGACTCAGCTGATGGACTGCGTGGTGAGCGTCGATACGTCGGTCGCGCATCTCGCGGGTGCATTGGGCGTGCCGTTGGCGGTGATGCTGCCGCATACGCCGGATTTCCGCTGGTTTCTCGAGCGCGACGACAGTCCGTGGTATCCGCGCGCAAGACTCTTCCGGCAGGCGCAGGCGGGAAACTGGGGGCCGGTCGTCGAGGCCGTCGGGACGGCGCTGCCCGCCATGGCGCGGGGAGCGGCGACGTGAGTGCCCAGCGGCGGCGGGCCGCGCCTGTGCCGGTTTCCCCGCAGGTCGGCCTGAACCCGGTGCAGGCTGCGGTCGGCCAGGCATTAAGCCGCGCACGCACGCTGCTCGACAAAAACGATCTGGGCGAGGCGAGGCAGCTTTACGAGGGCGTATTGACGATCGCGCCCGATAACGTCGAGGCGCTGCATCTGCTGGGGCTGGTTTATCTGCGGACCGGCGATGCCGCGCGCGCCGAGCCGCTGATCGGCCGGTCGATCGAGGCCGGCTGGCGGCAGCCGTGGAATCTCGTGAACCATGGCGCGGCGCTGACCGGCGTGGGGCGCCACGATGAAGCGCTCGCGGTGGTCCAGGAAGCGCTTTGCGTCGATCTCGGACACGCATCCGCGTTCGCGGCCGCACACGCGGTTCGAGGCGACATCCTGCTTGCGCTGGCACGGTTCGATGAGGCGATGGCGTCCTATGATGTCGCGCTCCGGCAGGCGCCGGGCATCGGCAACGCATGGCGTGGGCGGGGTGTCGCGCTGCTACGCCTCAAGCGCCCCGCCGATGCACTGATCAGCCTCGAATACGCCTTGCGCATCGATCCCAACGATGCACTCGCGCACACCGGGCGCGCACACGCGCTGCGCGCCCTGAATCGATACGAAGACGCACTGCGCGGCTATCAGCTTGCGATGGTCGTGCTTGGCCGAACGCCCGAACTGCTGCTGGCAACGGGAAGGGTGCTGACCGATCTGGGCCGCGCGGCGGAAGGGCTGGCACGTCTGGACGAGGGGCTGGCTCTGGCTCCCGACGACGAGGCGCTGCTTTACGCGAGCTGTGTGGCGCTCGATATGCTGCATGAGCGCGACGAACTGCTGCGCCGCTCCGATCGGCTACTCGCCCGGTATCCGGACAACGTTGCCGCGTGGATCGGCCGCGGCAATGCATTGATCGGCCTTGCGAGGCACGCCGAGGCGGCGCAGGCGTACGGGGAGGCGCTGCAGCGCCAGCCGGAGCAGGTCGATGCGTTGAGAAACCGCGCTGCGGCGCTGCGGGCGATGGGCGAACTGACGGCAGCGCTCGGCCATTTCGACCGCGCGCTGGCGGTGACGGGAGCCGATCCCACGCTGCTGTACAACCGCGCGATCACGCTCCAGTTGCTGGGCCGCTACGACGAAGCACTGGCGGACCATCGAGCGGCGGCGGCCGCGCCGGCCGCCGCACCGGAGCAGCTTTACGCGCGCGGCGCGGCCCTGCAACAGACCGGGGCGCACGAGGCGGCGCTCGACGACTATGAACGCGCGCTCAGGCACGATCCGAAGCATGGCGTCGCCCAGCGCTCGCAAGCCTATTGCCGGTTGCTGCTCGGCGATTTCGACACAGGCTGGAAGCAGCACGAATCGCGCTGGCTTGTCAGCGACGCCGCGTTGAGTCGCCGCTACGCGGATCGCCCGTTATGGCTCGGCGCCGAGTCGATCGCCGGTAAAACGCTGCTGTTGTATGCCGAGCAGGGGTACGGCGATACCTTGCAGTTCTGCCGCTACGCGTCTCTCGCCCATGCGCGCGGCACGACAGTGCTGCTCGACGTGCCGGCGGCGCTCGCGACGCTGGTCCGCTCGGTGCCCGGCGTGGACCGCGTCCTCCCGGACGCGGAGCCTCTGTCCGGATTCGACTTTCGGTGCCCCTTGCTGAGCTTGCCATTGGCGTTCGGCACGACGCTGGAGACGGTCCCGGCGGAGGTGCCGTATCTGAGCGTGGATCCGACGCTGCGTGGGCAATGGGCCTGCCGCGTCGATTCCCGCGTCGATGTGCTGGCGGTGCCGGGACGCCTGCGGGTCGGGCTCGCGTGGTCGGGCAATCCGCGCCACAGCAATGACGAAAACCGCTCGCTGCCGTTTGCGATGCTCGCGCCGCTGTTTGCGTCGCCGCTTGCATCGGCTGTGGCCTTCGTGAGCCTGCAGCCGCAAGTGCGCGAGCGCGACGTGGCGGCGCTCGCGGCCAGCAGTGTTATCCGTTTTGACGAGGCGCTGTCCGACTTCGCGCAGACCGCTGCGCTGATCGAGGCACTCGACCTGGTTATTACCGTCGACACGTCGGTTGCCCATCTGGCCGGCGCGCTGGGCAAGACCGTCTGGATTCTGCTGCCGACCGTGCCGGACTGGCGCTGGCTGGTCGGCCGGCAGGACAGTCCGTGGTATCCGACCGCGCGACTTTTCCGGCAGCCCCGTCCCGGCGATTGGCCTGCCGTGATTGCCGGGGTGCGCGATGCGCTGCGGCATGCGGTCGATGAACCGCCCGCGCGTTGACAGTCCGACAGTCCCAATGTGACAGAAGTTACGGACCTTTCGGGGCGGCGCAAATGGTCCGTACCTTTGGCCACGTCACTGCCATACGCGATTCGTATTTTCTTCTGATTTAGCTGGCCTCTGGCAGCCGGCGGCATTACCTCCGCGTCGTGTGCGCTCCTTTTCTGCGCGGCGCGAAGGTCGTCAACTTCTTATCTTGGTTCGGGGTAGAAACATGGCAGCGCGCGCACGTGACGTACAACAACAGAACAATTTCTCGAGATATGCCCTGAGTTCGGATGTGCGTCCGCTGTGCCGCGCGATTGCCGTGATGCTGGCGGCGGGGATGTCGATGCATGCTCAGGCGACCGGCATCACGAACCTCGGGCAGGCGACGCGTACCACCGCGGGCGGCGCCGGCAGCTATGGCGGCGCGGGCCTGCCGAATCTCGGGGTGTCGCCGCAGCAGGCGCTAAAGGCAAGCCAGCCGTCGATCCTGAACCTCGGCCACGCCGCGCAGGCGATCGCCGCGCAGATCGCCGCCCAGCACAGCGCCGCCGCGGCGGCTGGGGCGGCCGCCTCGAATGTGCCGAACGGCCTCACGCCGGGCGGTTTGCAGGTCGCGCCGGGCGTGACGGCCGATACCAATAGCTCGCTGCTCTGGTACAACGCGAACGCGCCGACTCAGACCGTGGACGGCAACGGGCACGTGACCGTCGACATCCAGCAGACCGGGCAGAACTCGGTGCTGACGTGGCAGACGATGAACGTCGGGCGTCAGACCACGCTGAACTTCGATCAGTCCCGCGGCACGCAGACGAACGGCGCGAACAACTGGGCGGTGCTGAACCGCATCATGGACCCGTCCGGCAGACCGAGCCAGATTCTCGGCAGCATCAACGCGCAGGGCGCCGTGTATGTGATCGACCGCAACGGCATCGTGTTCGGCGCAGGTTCGCAGATCAACGTGCATTCGCTGGTCGCGTCGTCGCTGAACCTGCTCGACATGAAGAACGAGGCGATGCCGGGCGCCGCCGGTATCGTCGCCAGCAATCAGGCGTTTCTGAGCCTGCCGGTGGGGACCACCGGCGGCCTGGCCTATCCCGAGTCGGGCAATTCGAGCACCGTGAACGGAAGCGGCATTACGCCGAACGAGATACTGGGTCTCGGCAACGTGTCGACGGTGAGCGACCCCTACCAGGCTCCGGGCGATATCACGATCGAGCAGGGGGCGTCGATCACGACGCACGTCAACGGCACGGTTAGCGACGGTGGCTTCGTGATGGTGGCCGCGCCGAACGTCACGAACGCCGGCAGCATCAGCGCGACCGACGGGCAGGTCGTGCTGGCGGCTGGCGTCGGCGTGAGCGTCACGCCGAATGCGCAGGGGGCCAAAAATCCGCAGGTGCTGTTGCCGGAACTGAGCGGCCAGGTCGTGACGACGCAGAACGACTCGACCGTCGACATCACGCCGGCGGGCACGCTCAGCAACACCGGCATCGTGCAGGCGGCACGGGGCAACGTGAATCTGCTGGGCAGCAGCGTCGAGCAGAATGGCGTGGTGGGCGTGACCACGAGCGTCAATACGCCGGGCACGATTACGATCTCGACCGTCGACGAGTATATGTCGAACAATCCGCTGGGCCAGGCTTACCCAGGCGCGTCACAGGTCAACGATACGTCGACAGGCGGCGGAAAAAATACGCGCCGTGCCGGTCTGCTGAGTTTCGGTCCCGATTCGGTCACGGCGGTGCTCCCGGACACGGACGGACAGACCGCGACCTCGACTCCGGGCACGACCTTCACGCCGGGCGACATTCAGATGACGGCGGGATCGGTGTGGTTCCAGGGCGGCTCGCTGATCGAGGCGCCGGGTTCGGGCGTGACGGTGACGGCGCTCACGCAGTCGGTGGCGGGCTATACCACGCCTGCCGGCGACACCGCGGTAGCGGGGCGCATCCTGCTCGACGACGGTGCCACGATCGATGTGTCGGGCCTTGCCAACGTCGAATTGCCGATCTCGGCCATCCTGCTCACGATCGACCGGATCGGCCAGAACGAACTGGCCGACTCGCCGCTGCTGCGCAACAGCTTCCTGAACGGCATGAAGGGCATCGTGGTGGACAGCACGTTCTCCGGCACGCGCAGCGATGGGCTCCAGTGGGTGGGCAGCCCGATCCTGAACCTGACCGGCTATGTCAACGACATGCCGCGCACGGTCGACCAGTTGCTCACGAACGGCGGCACGATCACGCTGTCGGGCAACGAGGTCATGACGGCGAAGGGTTCGTCGATGAATCTCAACGGCGGCTACGTGCACTACGACGGCGGGATCGTGAACACGACGCGGCTTGTCGACGCAAATGGCGCGATCGTGCCTATCGGCCAGGCGAGTCCGTACGATACGTACGTCGGGATTGCCGGCGAGTTCGTCGAGAGCCATCCGCGCTGGGGCGTGACGAAAGACTGGTATAACCCGCTGCAGACGGGCGGTGTCTACGAGCCGGGATTCATCGTCGGCGGCAATGCGGGGACGCTCGATCTCTACACGACCGAAGCGTTGGTCCTCGATGGCGATATCAGCGCCCAGGCGTTCGGCGGCTCGAAGCAGATGCAGGGCAACGCCTTGCCGGCCGGCGGCACGTTCAATCTCGGCGCCGATCCCAATTCGACGCATGCGTCGGATCTCCTGAACCTGACCCAGAACGGGTTGGGAAACGACAACGGCGAGCTGAACCAGGTGATTCTGCGCAACAGCGCGCCGGATCTGAACGATCTGGTGTCGGGCGCTTCTTCCGGGTTTTCGATCGACACCCCGCTCGATACTGCCGCGCTCGGTGCGTTGCCGTCCACCGATCCCGATAACGTGCTGGCGACGATCGTGGTGCCGGTCGATACGCTCAACGCCGGCGGGTTCTCGAACCTCAATGTCACGGGCGACAAGACCAACGGCAAGGGTTTCTCCGTCGCCGAGGGCACCACGCTTGCGCTGCAGCCGGGCGGCTCCATCACGCTGACCGGAGGCTTTATCGGCAACAGCACCGTGGCCGGTCAGATCGTCGTCCCGTCGGGCAGGATCAACATCTCGAACGGCGGCGATATCACCGTGACGCCGACCGGGAAAATCGACGCCGCCGGTCAATGGGTGAACAACGACACGCAGGCGGCGCCGGATTCGACACCGGGCAACAGCCAGTACATCGACGGCGGCTCGATCAGCCTGAGCGCCGGCGGTCATCTCGACCTGCAGGCCGGCAGCGTGCTGGACGTATCGAGCGGCGGCGAGATGCAGGCCAACGGCCAGTTGCTGATGAGCGACGGCATTCCCGAGGGCAAGGGCGGCAACGTTTCGCTCATCGCCGACAACGCCAATTACCTGGCGCGGATTCCGACCGATCCGTATCTGACGATGAACGGCGAGATCAGGAGCCTCGGCTTCTCGGGGGGCGGCACGCTGACGCTCGCGGCTCCGGGTTTCCAGATCGGCGGAGATCCTTCGGCCGCACCGGCATGGGATGTGACGCTGCCCGCGGATTTTTTCGAAAAGCAGGGCTTCGGCGGGTATGTGCTGAACGCGCATTACGACGCCGACGTCGCGCCGGATACGACGGTGCGGCTCACGCAGCAGAATCTGCTGGCGAATGCCACCGCGCTGCAGCAGGCCGTGAGCGGCTCGGACCTCGGCGCGGGCGGTCTGACGACGGTGGGCACGCTCGACGCGTATCACCGGCAGCCGACCGGACTCGTGATGACGGCGGGCGACGCGCGTGCCTGGGCGGCGGTGTTCCAGAAGAACAGTTTCCCTTACGAGATTCCCGCTACGGTGACGGGGGCGGTGACGATTGGGCAGGGCGCGTCGGTCATTGCCGATGCAGGCGCCAGCATCGGGCTCGGTTCGCCGGTACAGGTCACCGTGCTCGGTTCGTTGATTGCGCCGGGTGGTTCGATTACCTTGAGTGTCGATAACACCGGACCTTATCTTCAAAGCGGTCAATTTAACGGCCAGACGTCGAGCTATAACGCGACGCCTGGCTCGGTAGGTAGTGGACTCATCTCAAGTCCTTATCTCACCTCAAGCCAATCCGTGTGGCTTGGCGCCGACGCGCTACTCGACGTGGCGGGCGTGGCGCTGACCGATCCGCTGGCATCTCCGGTGAAGAATGGTCTGATGACGTTTATCCCCGACACCGGCAAGGTGCTCGCGGGCGGCTCCGTCACGATGTCGAGCAATACCGGCTATATCGTCGCCGAGACCGGCTCGCAAATCGACGTATCGGGCGTATCTGCGAATTTCGACCAGTTGCAGGCGAACGGGACTTATGCGTCTCAGCCGGCGTGGAGCGACGCGGGTTCCATTACGCTTGGCGCATCGAACGGCCTGCTGTTCGACGGCACGCTGCGCGCCCAACCCGGCGCACAGCAGGCGGAGGGCGGCACGCTGACGATATTGCCGGAACAGCTCCTTGGTATTTCCGGGGCGGCTGCCATCGTGGTGCAGCAGAGCGGCAATCTCGTGCCGGCCGGACTTGCCGTCGGCCAGGACATTACGGGCCTCGTCGGCGCGCAGGTGACGGATGCGAGCGGCAATACTACGTACCAGCCGACCCGAGTCCTGCAGTTTGCTGCCGACCGTCTCGCCGGCTCCGGCATCTCTACCTTGGTGTTGGGCGACAGTTCGACCCTGACACGGGGCAGCAGCGTGACACCTGTACCGGTGGCTTTCGCGGGCGACGTGAACATTGCCGTGCCCAAAGCGGTGCAGATCTATACGAACCAGCTGCTCGCGCTCAACGCCGGCCAGCTCGACCAGCTGACGCACGGCGTGAAGGATGCGTCGGGCCAGTACACGATTCCGACGATCGGCTCGCTGCTGAACGGCGAGACCGGTGCGCAAACGCCGACCTCGATTGGCTCGACGGTGAACATCAGTGCTCCTTATGTTGAGCTGGCTGGACCTGCGCTGAACAACGCCACGTCCAACCTCGCCACCGTTGCCGCCGCGTCGGATTCGACGCTCAACGTCAACGCATCGTTCATCGATCTGGTGAACCAGTTCCAGCTGAACAATTTTGGCCAGGCCAACTTCACGAGCAGCGGCGACATCCGCCTGACCTCGACGAGCGCCGCCAACGGACAACTGGCGCTGGGCCTGCTCTACACGCCGGGCAACCTGACCTTCACGGCAGCGGACCTGTACCCGTCGACCGGCACGAGCTTCCTGCTCGACGCGGTCGGAGCGACGGACACATCCACCGGCAAGCTCGTGCCGACGACGATCGCGTTCCAGTCGAACGGCGCCTCGTCGACGCCGCTTTCCGCGGGCGGCACGCTGCTCGTCGATGCGAGCCATATCGTGCAGGGCGGCACGATCCGCGCGCCCTCGGGCTCGCTCGTGTTCGGCGTGGGCGACCCGAACGACGGCGCGACGCAGACGCAGTTCGGCAATCTGCCGCTAGTCGCAACCGATTCCGTTGCGTTCACGAACGGCAGTCTGACCTCGGTGTCGGATGGCGGCATCTTCATTCCGTACGGCACGACCGTCGACGGCGTCGAATGGCAGTTCAATTCCGTGTCGGGGACCACGCAGTCCGATCTGACCGCGCCGCCCGCCAAGTACATCGGCGCGAATGGCGGCAGTGTCGCGCTGAACAAGGGCGCCTTGATCGATCTGTCCGGCGGCGGCAATCTGCAGGCCGAAGAATGGGTGCCCGGCACGGGCGGCACGCGCGACGTGCTTTCGCAATACAACGTGAGCTATGCAAATAGCTCGAACGGTGTTGCCGTACCGGTCAATGCCAATGGCGGTAACGTCTACGCGATCATCCCGGGCAAGCAGTCACCGCTGTCAGCCTACGATCCGGTATTCGCGCAGAGCGTGCAGCCCACCTCTATTGGCGGCACGACGACCGGCCAGACCGGCGTCGGGCAGGCCGGCATGGGCAGCGAGGTTGGACAGTCGGTGTATCTGTCGGGCGTTCCCGGACTCGCGGACGGTTACTACACGCTTCTGCCCGGCAAGTACGCGACGCTGCCCGGCGCGTTCCGGGTGACGCTCGCGGGCACCGGCGGCAGCGCGGCGCCGGGCGCGAGCCGGGTTCTGCCCGACGGTTCGGTCGTGACGTCGGGCTACTTCGGCGATTCTCTGACCGGCAGCCGCAGTGCCACGCCGACACTCTTCAACGTGCAGTCGGGCGCGGTGTGGCAGCAGTACTCGCAATACAACCTGAAGGACGCCGACAGCTTCTTCACCGCGCTTGCGGCCACCAAGGGCAACGTGACGCCGCCGCTGCCGATGGACGGCGGCCAGCTCGTGCTCGCCGCGACGAAGGCATTGACGCTCGGCGCGACACTGAACACGGCGGCCGCTCAAGGCGGCGCGCCGGCCGAAGTCGATATCGCGTCGCAGGATATCCAGATCACCGGCAACGGCGGCGCCGCACTGCCGGGCTATCTGCAGATCGATGCCGACGCGCTCGATTCGCTCGCTGCCGGCAGTCTTCTGATCGGCGGTACGCGCAAGGCGACGGCCAGCGGCATTACGATCACGCCGATCGCGAACAGCGTTGTGGTCTCGAACGACGGCAGCAGCGCGCTCACCGGGCCCGAAATCCTGCTGGTGACGAAAACGGACGCGTCCGGCGCCGATCCCGACGCGGCCAATGGTTTGCGCATCGACGCGGGCGCGGCGATCACGGCGACGGGCGACTATCCGGCCGCGAAGGACGTGCCGCTCGCGATCAGCGGCGACGGCGCCTTGCTGCGCGTATCGGACGGCGCGATGGCGTCGTTGTCCCGCACCGGCGGCACCGGCACCGGGCTGCTGACCGTGGGCGCGGGCGCGACGCTGTCGGGCGGCCAGGCGCTGCTGCTCGATTCGTCCGGCGACCTGAAAGTGGACCCGACGGCCGTACTGTCGGCGCGGGCGGTCACGGCCGACGGCTCGGCCATTACCTTCACGAGCCGGAGCGGCGGCGCGGCGGCCAACCTGCCGGGCTTCGTGCTCGACACGGCGGGGCTGGCCCAGCTCGCGAACGCGCAGCAGGTGACGCTGCGCAGCTACGGCGCGATCAACTTCGTCGGCGACGTCGACGCGACGTTCGGCAACAGCGTGGATCTGAGCGCGGGTACCTTCGCGAGCGACGGCGGCAACGTCACGCTCAACGCGCAGCAGATCGCATTCACGAACGAAGCCGGCGCGCCACAGGGCACCGCGGCCACGGGCAGTGGCACGCTGACGGTCAATGCGAACGAGATCGACTTCGGCACCGGCGACAAGGTCGTCAGCGGCTTTGGCTCGGCGACGCTGAACGCAACCGGCGGCATCGTCGGCCAGAACAAGGGCACATTCGACTTCGGCGCGCTGCCGGTCACGCTTGACGCGCCGGTGTATCTCGCCGATACGGGCTCGGCCGCGATCGTGAAGACGACCGGCCTGCTGACCCTCGACAGCGCGGCGGGCACGGCGCGTGGCGACGCGCCGGTCGGCGGCGCGTTCAGCTTCATCGGCGGCACGCTGAACGACAACGGTGCGACGATCGTCGCGCCCGCGGGCAACGTGAGCCTCGAGGCGACCACGGGCGACCTGACCATCGGCGGCGGCTCGCTCGTGAGCGCGGCGGGCGTGTCGAAGCAGTTCTTCGATATCGCGGCGTACGCGCCCGCGGGCACGATCACGCTGACCGCAGACAGCGGCACGGTGGACGTGCAGTCGGGCTCGACGCTCGATTTCTCCGGCGCGAGCGGCGGCGGGGCAGCTGGCGCGCTCGTGCTATCGGCGCCGCAGCAGATCGTGAACCTCGACGGCACGCTCAAGGGCGGCGCGGCCAGCGGTTATGCGGGCGGTTCGTTCTCGCTTGACACGGGCGGTGCCGCGAATCTGGACAGCCTCGCGAATACGCTCGCGGCGAGCGGCGTCAACCAGGCCGTGGCGATCCACACGAAGACCGGGAATCTGACGCTGTCGACCGGCAATACACTGACCGCGCAGGCGGTATCGCTGATCG
>Ga0154001_1000080_pt1 | contig 25076 bp, 19 predicted proteins | sample TSNJ085MetaG_FD_104699 | JGI IMG/M metagenome (GOLD analysis project Ga0154001, IMG submission 104699) | Attine ant fungus gardens microbial communities from New Jersey, USA - TSNJ085 MetaG | ecosystem: Host-associated > Fungi > Mycelium > Unclassified | place: USA: New Jersey, Wharton State...
AGCACCGAGCGGATGCCGTCGAGCGAGACGTCCGGCGCGACGATGAAGCCGGTGGCTACGCCGTTCGCATCCGCGTGGATGTTGCCGAGGTCGCCCTCGACGCGCGCGCCCATCTTGAGCCGCTCGGCCGCCGGCGAAAACACCTGGCCCGCGCTCGAGCCGTCGGCGGCATTGCAGTCGCCGCGCTCGTGAACCTGCAGCGCGTGGTCGCTATTGGGCGGCAAGCCCGCGAGATTGTAGGTGACCTGAACGCCGTCCGAGCGCTCGATAAACGTCACGAGGCCGTGCGCCTGATTGCCCACGGTGGGCAGCAGCTGCGCGTCGGCGCGCTTCTCCTGCGGTCTCAGGAACACGCCGCAGCCGCTCAGCAATACGCAGCAGGCAGTCAGAACGATAAATGCACGCACCGCCTGCCCGTCGATTCGTTTTCCCATGCGATCCTCTTGCCGGCCTGGCGGCCGCCCCTGCGGCCGCCGAGCCGAACTTGTGAAGCCGACATGATACCGCGAGAGCACGCATAAACAGACGCCCCGGACCCTTGTCCGAACGGCGACCCGCGTGTTTTTCGCGGGTCGCGCCCTCAGGTGTTCTGCACGACGATGTTCGGAAACTTCGAGGTCATGTCGCGCGCGCGCTCGGCGATGTGGATCGCGACCTTGCGCGCGATCGCGCGATAGATCTCCGCGATGCGCCCGTGCGGATCGGCCACGACCGTCGGCGTGCCCGAGTCGGCCTGCTCGCGGATCGTGATGTCGAGCGGCAGGCTGCCGAGCACGTCGACGCCGTACTCCTTGCCCATGCGCTCGCCGCCGCCCGCGCCGAAGATGTGCTCCTCGTGGCCGCAGTTCGAGCAGATATGCAGGCCCATGTTCTCGACGATGCCGAGGATCGGAATGCCGACCTTCTCGAACATCTTGAGGCCCTTCTTCGCGTCGAGCAGCGCGATATCCTGCGGCGTCGTGACGATCACCGCGCCCGTCACCGGCACGCGCTGCGCGAGCGTCAGCTGGATGTCGCCGGTGCCGGGCGGCATGTCGACGATCAGGTAGTCGAGATCGTGCCAGTTGGTCTGGCGCAGCAGCTGTTCGAGCGCCGAGGTCGCCATCGGACCGCGCCACACCATCGGATTGTCGGCCTCGATCAGGAAGCCGATCGAGTTGGCCTGCACGCCGTGGCCCGTCATCGGGTTCATCGATTTGTCGTCGGGCGACTCGGGGCGGCCCTCGATACCGAGCATGGTCGGCAGCGACGGGCCGTAGATATCGGCGTCGAGAATGCCGACCGAGGCGCCCTCGCTCGCGAGCGCGAGCGCGAGGTTCACGGCGGTCGTGCTCTTGCCCACGCCGCCCTTGCCCGAGGCGACCGCCACGATGTTCTTGACGTTGGGCAGCAGTTTCACGCCGCGCTGCACCGTATGCGCGGCGATCTGCTGGGACACCTCGACGCGCGCGTTCGCCACGCCCGGCACCGCGCGCAGCGCGTCGGCGAACTGCCGGCGAATCGTCTCGAACTGGCTTTGCGCCGGATAGCCGAGCACCACCTCGAGGCTGACCGTGTCGCCTGCCACGACCACGTTGCGGACATTTTTTGCGGCCGCGTACGGCAAGCCGGTGTTAGGGTCAGTGACGGCCGCGAGGGCGGCGTCCACCAAAGCCCGATCGATACTCATTGGCACTCCGTGGGGAACACGTGGGGCACGGCGGCAACGAAGTCACGGCCGCGCGCCAGAATTTGAAAAAAATTGTTATACGGCATTGCGAAAATCAGACGTGCCATGCACGCTTGCGCAGGCGGGACGCCATGGGGTCGCATCACCGCGTGTTTCAGGCATCATTGTAGTGTCTGGTGGCAGGCGTTGCCCGAAGACCCTTCTTCGCTGTCGGACCGGCGGCGAAGACAGGCGCCGGATTTCATCCCGGATTTCACCCGAATTTCACCGTTTCGTGCTGTTTCGCGCAGTTTTTCGAGTAGTCCGCTGTACCGTACGACCGCCGTCACGTCGGCTCGATAGTTTGGCTGGATCAACCGTACCCGCTGGTTCACTCGCTTCACTCAAGGGGATTTGAAAATGAATGCAAAAATCATGACTCGCATGGCTGTCTTCGCAGTTGCTGGCTCCCTGCTGGCAGGCTGTGCCACCCAACAGGGCACGAATACGGCAGTCGGCACCGGCGTCGGCGCCGGCACGGGCGCCGCGCTCGGCGCGATCTTCGGCGGCGGCAAGGGTGCGGCGATCGGCGCGGCCGCCGGCGCGGCGGTCGGCGGCATCACCGGCTACAACTGGGAAGCGATCCGCAACCGCATGTCGGGCGCCACCAAGGGCACCGGCACGCAGATCACCGAGCAGCCGGACGGCTCGCTCAAGCTGAACATCCCGAGCTCGGTCACGTTCGACACGAGCAGCTACGCGATCAAGCCGTCGTTTGCACCGGTGCTCGACCAGCTCACGCAGACGATGCAGCAGAACCCGGAAATCATCGCCCAGGTGGTCGGCCATACCGACAGCACCGGCTCGGCGCAATATAACCAGACGCTGTCGGTCAACCGTGCGCAAAGCGTGACGGGCTACCTGGCGCAACGCGGCATCGCGCCGCAGCGCCTCTCCGCAAGCGGCATGGGCGCGAGCCAGCCGATCGCCGACAACAACACGGAAGCGGGCCGCGCCGCGAACCGCCGCGTGGAAATCTATCTGCGCGCGACGGCTCAGCACGCTCCGCAATAAGGACGCGCTTCAGGAGAATGAGCGAGCCAGGGGCCGGGCGTTGCCGCCCGCCCCGGTTCGGGCGCCATCGGGAAGATCGGCATGGAGGTACGGCGATTTTGATCCGTTCCGAAGACGATTTCGGCTCGGGTTCGCATCAATTGCCGGCATCCAAGGAATTTGAAAGATGGTTAAAAAAATTTCGAACTCTGCCGAAAAACCGTGGTCTCTCTTTACGGTACGTGGCTGGCGAAGCCGCCGCGGCACCATTCTCCTCTTGTCGTTGTTGCTCCGGGGTTAATCACCCCGGTTTTTTTTTGGGCGCGCGGTTTTGATGTGGTCAGCCGTGCTTCCGCCCCTGCCTTGCCCCTGATCCCCCGCTCGTCCAATGCCCTCGCCGTCCCCGTGACAGCGGCTCTGCCGGCCGGTCCCGCCCGTGCCGCGTGACGCGCCCGCCCTGCTAGAATTGCCGTTTCGTCCCACCGCAGGCACCCAAGATCCTTATGTCAGCCCCCGCCACCGATCTCACCGCAGGCGCGCCGTCCGGCCATCGCCAGATTCTCGTCACGTCGGCCCTTCCGTATGCGAACGGGCAGATTCATATCGGCCACCTGGTCGAATATATCCAGACGGACATCTGGGTCCGGACGCTACGAATGCACGGCCACGAGGTCTACTACGTGGGCGCCGACGACACGCACGGCACGCCGGTCATGCTGCGCGCGGAAAAGGAAGGGCTGACGCCTAAACAGTTGATCGACCGCGTCTGGCAGGAACACAAGCGCGACTTCGACAGCTTCGGCATTTCGTTCGACAACTACTACTCGACCGATTCCGAAGAGAACCGCGTGCTCAGCGAGAACGTCTACCTCGCGCTCAAGGAAGCGGGTCTGATCGAGGCGCGCGAGATCGAACAGGCGTATGACCCGGTCAAGGAAATGTTCCTGCCGGACCGCTTCATCAAGGGCGAATGCCCGAAATGCGGCGCGAAAGACCAGTACGGCGACAGCTGCGAAGTCTGCGGCTCGACCTACCAGCCCACCGAGCTCGTCAATCCGTACTCGGTCGTCTCGGGCGCGACGCCGGTGCGCAAGACCTCGACGCACTACTTCTTCCGCCTGTCCGATCCGCGCTGCGAAAACTTCCTGCGCGCATGGGTCGGTGGTTTGGCCCAGCCGGAAGCGACCAACAAGATGCGCGAATGGCTCGGCGACGCCGGCGAAGCCAAGCTCGCCGACTGGGACATCTCGCGCGACGCGCCGTACTTCGGCTTCGAGATTCCCGGCGCGCCCGGCAAGTACTTCTACGTATGGCTCGACGCGCCGGTCGGCTACTACGCGAGCTTCAAAAACCTCGCCGAAAAGCGCGGCCTCGACTTCGACGCGTGGGTGCGCAAGGGTTCGAAGGCCGAGCAGTACCACTTCATCGGCAAGGACATCCTCTATTTCCACACGCTGTTCTGGCCGGCCATGCTCGAATTCTCGGGCCATCGCACGCCGACCAACGTGTTCGCGCACGGCTTCCTGACCGTCGACGGCGCGAAGATGTCGAAGTCGCGCGGCACCTTCATCACGGCGCAGAGCGTGATCGACACGGGGCTGAACCCCGAATGGCTGCGCTACTACTTCGCCGCCAAGCTCAACAGCACGATGGAAGACCTCGACCTGAACCTCGACGACTTCCAGGCGCGCGTGAACAGCGATCTGGTCGGCAAGTACGTGAACATCGCGAGCCGCGCGGCCGGCTTCCTCATCAAGCGCTTCGACGGCCGCGTGCAGGACAGCGCGATGCATCATCCGCTGCTCGCCACGCTGCGCGAGGCGATTCCGCAGATCGCCGCAAACTACGAAGCGCGCGAGTACAACCGCGCGCTGCGTCAAACGATGGAGCTGGCCGACACGGTCAACGCCTACGTCGACACCGCGAAGCCGTGGGATCAGGCGAAAGACCCGGCGAACGCGGTCGCGCTGCACGAGACCTGCAGCGTCAGCATCGAGGCGTTCCGTCTGCTGTCGCTGGCGCTGAAGCCGGTGCTGCCGAAGCTCGCCGAAGCGGTCGAGGCGTTCCTCGGCATCGAGCCGCTCAAGTGGGCCGACGCCGGCGTGCCGCTCAGCTCGGCGCAGCCGATCAACGCCTACAAGCATCTGATGACGCGCGTCGATCCGAAACAGATCGAAGCACTGCTCGCGGCCAACCGCGAGTCGCTGCAAGCCACGCCGGAAGCGGCCTCGGCCGACGCGAAGGGCACCTCGAAGAAAACCGCGAAGGCTCCTGCCGCAAAGGAAGAAGAGCCCGGCATCATCTCGATCGACGACTTCGCGAAGGTCGATCTGCGCATCGCGAAAATCGTCGACTGCAAGGCCGTGGAAGGCTCGGACAAGCTGCTGCAACTGACGCTCGACGTCGGCGAAGAGAAGACCCGCAATGTGTTCTCGGGCATCAAGTCGGCGTATCAGCCGGAGCAGCTGATCGGCAAGCTGACCGTGATGGTCGCCAATCTCGCGCCGCGCAAGATGAAGTTCGGCCTGTCCGAAGGCATGGTGCTCGCGGCATCGGCGACGGACGAGAAGGCCGAGCCGGGGCTCTACGTACTCGAACCGCATAGCGGCGCGAAGCCGGGCATGCGCGTGAAGTAAGGCGCGGCGCCGTTCGGGCGCTGTGCGGCAATCGTGGGAAAACGGCACGCCTGAAGCGTGCCATTTTCTTTTGCGGCGGCACGATAACGCGATGACACGACGGCGCGGCGGCAGCGACAGCACGGGGCGTTTGCGCTGACTGTTTGCAGCCAATCTCCGCGCTTAAGCCAGCGGAAACAGCCACGCCGAACAGCAAACGCAACCGTGTGTAGTCGTAGCGCCCTGCAACGGCGTCACGTCACCCGCCCGCCCCACCGCCACCCTCACCACTTGATCCGGTCGAACCGCCGCGTATACAGCACGTCGGCCCCATAGAACGTGCCGCCATACACCACGAACGACCAGTAGCGCGACAGGTTGATGGTCGCCTTGACCGCGTTGCTCGCCGACTGCAACCCCTGCTCGTAGCCGATCACGAGCCACTCGTTGATCGCCTTCGACACCATCACGACCTGCGGATCGGTCAGGCCGACGTCGCTGCGGCCGATCGAAAACTCGTCGAGCCCGACCGTCTGCGCAATCCGCTTGCCGGTCGCGCTGCCGAGCAGCGCAAGCGCCGTCGTCATCGTGCTCTGCTGGCCGAGGTTGTTGCCCTGGTCGGTGCCGTGGCCGAACAGCAGCCACGAGAGCTTTTCGTTATCGGGCACGCTCGGCTCCGACACGAGCCGCGCGACCGGCAATTGCAGCGTGCCCGTCACCTGTACGCCGGCCTCGACCTGCTGGTTGCGGCGCATCGCGAGAATGTTGATGCCCGGATTCGTGACCGGACCGTTGAACGTGAAGAAGCCGTTCTCGATCGCGAGCTTGCGGCCGAACGCGGTATAGGTCGAACCCGGTGTCACGCGCACGTTGCCGACCGCGCGCAGCGGCATGTTCGGCGCACTCGTCGCGGTGATCGTGCCGGCAAGGCCGAGATCGGCACCCTGGCCGCGGAAGCGGAAGTTGTTGCCGAGACCGATCTGGATATTGGCGCGCGGCGAGAACGGGCTGACCCGCTGCTCGCCGCCCTCGCTCGGACGCGGCTGGCCACCCGAGCGCGTACCGTCCGGGCGGATGATCACGACGTCGTCGCCGAGGCTCGGCGCGGCCTGCTCGGGCATATCGAACAGCGCGCTATCGACGACGAACTTGCCGTCGATAGCGAGCCCGCGCTCGGTCCCGCCGTTCGCGATGGCCGCGCTGCCCGACAACGACAGATGACGATCGGGCGACGCGAACACATCGAGCTTGTCGGCGACGATGCTCGCGGTCAGATCGGGCTCGGCGCCGTCGAGGCGAATGCGGCCGGTCGCGCGCAACGTGCCGCTCGAGCCATGAAACTCGACCTGCTGGAAATCCACCATGTTCTGCGACAGCGCGATGCGCACCACGCCGTCCTTCAGCTGCACACCCTGGCTGACCACGGTCGCGGACAATCCGTCGCCGACGAGCGAGCCCGTCACGCTCGGCTTCGCGACCGCGCCGCCGAGCGCGAGCTTGAGCGCGAGGTGCCCGTCGAGCAGATAGCTCGGACCGAGCAGGCCGCCCGTGGTGCGCAGCGACGGCACGTCGACATTGACGTTGCCCGACAACGCGCCCTGCGGATCGACACTCAACAGGCCATCGCGCATCACGAGCAGCGTGTGCGCATCGGCATCGATCACGCCGACCCGGCTCGCTTGCGCATGCACGGTCGCGTTGAGGCGATTGCCGCCCGTGAATTCGGCGCGCGCGCGAACCTCGCCAATCCCCATCGAGGCCAGCCCGCGGCCGATTTCGACCGTCACGTCGCCGCTGCGCCGCCGCAGTTCGATATGGCCGCTCGCCGTCGTGCCGAGCGAGAAGTCCCAGTCGCCGTCGAACACGAGATCGGTTCTGACGGCCGGCGGCTCGCCGGTGATTTCGCGGCGCAGGTCCTGCAGACGGGCGAGCGACACGCCGGTCAGATTGCCCGCCGACTGGATGCGACCACGATCGAACACGAACGACTTGAGGCTCAGCACCGCGCCTTCGATCGTCAGATGAGTGGCGCCGAGCGTGAGCAGGCCCGGCCCCGCGCCGACCGCGAGCGGCGCATCGAGATTGAGCGACGGCATGCCGCGATTCTGCAAACGCGTGACCATGCCGTCCCAGCGCGTGCCGTCGCGGGTATCGGTCAGCTTGCCGTTGGCGGCGAGCGTCAGATCGAGCGGATGGTCCTGCATCTTGCCGGTGGCCGCAGCCTCCAACGTGTGATTGGCGCGCGTGCCCGAGAGACGCGCCGTCAACGTGCTCAGATCGACGCCGCCCGCGCTCACGTTGCGCGCGTCGGTCGTGAACGCGAGCACGCCGTTCGCGCCGTCGCGCAATTCGGCGTGGCCTTCCGCATGACCGACCCGGTTGCTCGCGAACACGAAGCCGTCGGCCTTGTAGTTCAGCGTGACGTTCGGATGCGCGAGCGAGCCGGTCACGTCGCCGTCGGCGGCGACCGCGCCCGCGATGCCGAAACCGAGCCGTTCGAGCTGCGGCGCGTCGAGGCGAAAACGCAGCCGGTCGCCCGGCGCGCCGAAGCTGCCTTGCAGATCGACCTGGTTGCCCGCCACCGATAGCGTCGCGCGGCTCGGCAGAATCCGCGTGCCGGCCAGCTGGATCGTGCCGCTGCCCGTGAGCGGCAAGTCGTCGTAGACGCTCGGCCCGAGCTTGAATTCGGCGCGCGTCGTGAAGACCGGCGCGAGCACGCCGGTTGCGCTGAGCGTGCCGTTCACGCGCGCCTCGATCCGGCGCGCGGGCGCTGCCGTACGTGGCGCGGGGGTTGCACGATGCGCGGGGGTTGCACGATGCGCGGGGGTTGCACGATGCGCGGGCGGCGTCTTGCGCTCCAGCACCTCGCTGCGCACCGCCGCCTGGGCGGTGTTCTTCGCCACGGCGGCGGCCTGATCGCCTGGGGCCGCGCTTTTCGCGCCGGCGGTTCGGGTGGTCCCCGCAGCCGGCGCGGCCGCCGACGCCACTGATGAAGCGGCCGGCGGCGTGACCGGCGTACGCGACGGCATCTGCGAAGTCAACGACAGCGGGTCGAAGTCGGTCAGTTGCGCTTTCAGGTTGTAGGTGGAATTCGCGTCGTGCTTGAGCGCGCCGGACAGATCGATACGGCCGCGGCCCGACGTCACGCGCACGTCGTTGAAGCTGATCCGCGCCGGGTCGAACGTGACCTTGCCCTGGGCGCGCAGCGCAGCGGCCGGGTCGGCGAGATCGAGCGTGAGGCTCTGGATATCGTCGTTCAGGCGGATGCCGATCGTGCCGCCCAGTTGCGTGGGCCGCACCGTCGCCTGCAATGCGTTCAGATCGAGCCGCGCGACGCGCAGGTCGATCTGGCCGTGCCGGTCGCTCAGCGTGCCGCCGCCCGTGACCGTCGCGTCGCGCACGAGCCGCACGTTCAGGTTCGAGATGCTTTGCGTCCGGGCGTCGAGCCGCACGTCGGTGTTCGCGTCGATGAGCGGCAGCAGGTTCTGGTCGATCGCGCCGGGTTTTGCGTTGACGATCGACAGGTGGCCCGCGACGGCGAAGCCCGCGGCCGCGCCGCCCTGCCCCACCGGCTGCAACTCCGCGCGCACGGCCAGATCGGCCAGCGGCGCGCCAGGCGCAAAAGCTTGCGGATTCACGTGATCGAAGCTCAGCGTCGCGCGCTGCAGCGGCACCGCGTCGAACGGCGCGGCCTCGACCCGCGCGTGACCGGTCAGCTTCATGCCGCTCGCATCGAGTTCGGCGACGAGCTGTTCGAGCGTGCCGCTCAGATGCCCGCCGACCTGCACCGCCTCGTCGCGGACCTTGCCCGAATAGCCGACCTCGCCGGTCAGCGGAAACGGCTGCACGCCGTCCAGTTTCGCCGACGCCGTCAGCGCGCCGAACGGCGTATCGAGCCGATCGATCGAGGCCTCGTGGTGGCGTCCATCGCTGCGCCCATGAAACGCGAAGTGCGACAACTCCGTCGTCGAAGTGCCCTGGTGCAGCAGTAAACGCTCGACCTGCACGTCGCGGATTTCGAGCGGCATCGGCAGGCGCAGATCGCGCGGCAGCTTCATCGGCTCGCTGCTGCTCGACGACGAGGCGCCCAGCCACGTCTCGATCGTGCCGACGTGCAGATAGTCGATCGTGAAGCGCCACGGCGTGCGCGCCAGCGCCCAGCGGCCCGCGACGCGGTCGATCCGGATATCGGTGCCGCTGCCGTCGAGGCTGCGCCAGTGAACGTCGCGCAGTTGCACGCCGCTTGCGAGCGTACCGCCGTCGAGCGTGCCGCCGAGCTGGCCGCCCAATAGCCTGAGCGCCGCGTGCCATGCGTACGCGGTGCCGCGTTCGGTCGTAAGCGCGCCGTACAGCAGGCCGGCCGCGAGCGCGACGAGCAGCACCAGCACGGCCACCGTGCCCGCGACCGTTCTGAGCAGCAGCCGGCCCCAGCGCCCCTTCGGCGGCGGCGTTTCGGGCGGCTGCCCCGGCGGCTCCGCTGGCGGCGTGGCGCCGGGCGGCTGTGCGGGGGTCGGGTCGGTGACGTCCGTGGTCATGCGTGAATAAGTTGGCAGATAGGCTGGCGGGTTTGCATCGGCGCGTCAGAAGGCGATGCCGAGCGTCAGGTAAGGCCGCACGCTTCTGTTGCGGATGCCGTACGCGAGATCGACGTTGACCGGACCGACCGGGCTGCGCCAGCGCGCGCCGACGCCGACACCCGGATAGAAGACTTTCTCGCCCCAGGTGTCGGTGGCGGTGCCGATGTCGAAGAATGCGGCCGCGCCCCAGTCGTGGGAGAACCAGTGCTGATATTCGGCCGCGCCCGTCACGAGATATTTGGTCGGCAGGATCGAGCCGGCGACGTCGTTGCCGATGCTCTGGAAGCCGTAGCCGCGCACCGAGTTCGAGCCGCCTGCGCGGAACAGCAGCGATGCCGGAATGCCGCTCGAACTGCCGCTCGTGAACACGCCGCCGAGTTCGGCGCGAATCAGCACGATGTCGTCATGGCCGATCGGCAGATACTGCTGGCCGCGCGCGTAGCCGCGAATGAAGGTCTGGTCGGCCAGCAGGCCCTTGACCGCGAAGCCCGCCTCGGCGTGGATCAGGTTGCCGCTGCGCGGGAACAGCGGGTCGTCGGTATTGCGCCGGGTCCACGACCACGCCGGCACGAGCGCGTGCGCGGTGGTCGGCGGCGCCGCGTTCTGGTCGAGCCGGTCGTCGTAGAACAGCAGCGAGTAGCTGTAGTCGAGGAATTGCGAGGTGCGCGAGCGCTGCACGCCGCCGCGAATGCTGTAGATGCGCGTGTCGGAGACGTCGGTGGTCGTGTACGAGGCGAGCACGCTATTGGTCCACGCGCGCGGGCCCGGCGGCATCGACAGTTGAATCTGGCCGTACTGCTGGGTCTGGTCGGCGCGCCCCTCGACCGTGAACGGCCACGCCTTGCCGAACGTGTTCAGATAGGTGTACGCACCCTGCACGAGCGGACCGTTGTCGGTCGAATAGCCGACGCCGCCGCGAAAGCTGTGATACGGGAACTCCGACACTTTCACGTGCACCGGCGTGTTGAGCGGCTTGGCCGGGTCGTTGTCGAGATCGATCGCGACGCTCGCGAAGTACGGCGTGTTCTGCAATTGCCGCTGCAGTTCGGCGACGCTGCGCGTGTCGTAGACCTGGCCCGGCGAAATCGGATTGACGTTGTGGACGATGCGCTCGGGATAGCGCCGCGTGCCCTGCACGTCAATCGCGCCCATCGTGAAGGTCGGGCCGCTGTCGTAAGTTACCGACAGCTTCGCCGTGTGCGTGCGCGGATCGACGAGCGCCTCGGAGTGGTAGATCTTCGCGGCAAGATAGCGGCGCGATTGCAACTCGCGCAGCGAGGCGTTCTTCGCGTCGTCCCAGTCGCTCTGCGAAAACGGCTGGCCCTCGTGCAGCGAGAACGCGAAGCGGGTCGCGTTTTCCTGCGCTGTGTCCTCGGTCACGACCGCGCCGCGAAACGACAGGTCGACCGAGCTGACGAGGGTCTGCGCGCCTGCGTCGACCCGCACGGTGACGCGCCGCACGTCGTCGACGGTGCGCACGTCGGTGCTGACGACCGGCGAGAAGTAGCCCTGGGTCGCGGCGAGATCGCGCACCTGCTGCGGCGTGGCGGTAATCAGAAACGAGAACTGGTCCTCGCTGATGTCGGGCCGCTTCGCGAAACGGGCGATGTCGAGGTGCTGTTCGAGCAGCCGGCGCAGCGCGCGCGGCTCGGCGACGACGTCGACCTTGTAGCTCGGCTTCGCGCGCGCCGCGTGGGCCTCGCCGGCCACGAGCGTCAGCAGGACGAGACTCAACGCGAGCCACGCGCGCAGCCAGCACCGCACGGGCGGCGAACGGTGCCGCGCGGCGTGCCGCTGCCGTTCTCGCCCGCGCCGCCCACGCGGCTTGTCGATCGTACCTACCGCCAAACAGGACCTCCGGCCAGAATTGATCAATGCTTGCTCCCGGCGCGCCCGGGCCTGCTATTTGACCACATCGGCGCGGGGGGCGAGATCCCAAAAAGAGGGGGCGGCGTGTTTCGACCGCGCGCGGCGCATGCGGTAAAATTCCGCCACGATGGCGCCGCGTCGCCGGCAGTGGCCGGACGCGCGCCCTTTCACCCACCACGGACGTCGAGCCATGTATCAATCGGACATCACCCAGTTCCTGAACCAGCTCAAGCAGCAGAAACCCAATCTGGAAGCCGAGCAACGCCGCGGCCGAGCGCTGCTGTGGGACAAACAGCCGGTCGATCTCGACGAACGCGCCGAGCAGCAAGCCTCGCGCGTCGCGCAGACACCCTACCAGTACTACCAGAACTTCTGAGCGCCCCAGTCACGCCGACGATGAGTCACGCCGACGAGGCCCACGGCCCGCTGCATGGGCCGGTCCATGGGCCGCTGCACGGTCCGCCGGCCGATGCCGCGCTCGCCGCTCCCGCCACCGACTCGACACCCGACACGGTCGACGGCGTCGCGTTCGCGCGTCTGTACGGCGAGCCGCTGTTCAAGCTGCCGAACGACCTGTACATCCCGCCGGACGCGCTCGAAGTGTTCCTCGAGACCTTCGAGGGACCGCTGGATCTGTTGCTGTACCTGATCCGCAAGCAGAACTTCAACGTGCTCGACATCCCGATGGCGGATGTCACCACGCAATATCTCGGCTACGTCGAGCAGTTGCGCAAGACCAATCTCGAACTCGCGTCCGAGTATCTGCTGATGGCCGCGATGCTGATCGAGATCAAATCGCGCATGCTGCTGCCGGTCAAGAAGGCCGACACCGGCGAGGACGCCGAGGACCCGCGCGCCGAACTCGTGCGCCGCCTGCTCGAATACGAGCAGATGAAGCTCGCCGCGCAGCGCATCGACCAGTTGCCGCAGCTCGGGCGCGACTTCCTGCGCGCCGAGGTCTATATCGAGCAGAGCATCACGCCGCGCTTCCCGGACGTGAGCAGCGACGATCTGCGCGCCGCGTGGGCCGACGTCATCAAGCGCGCGAAGCTCGTCCAGCATCACAAGATTTCGCGCGAAGAGCTGTCGGTGCGCGAGCACATGAGCCTGATCCTGCGGCAGTTGCAGAACACGCGCTTCATCGAGTTCTCCGACCTGTTCGATACGAGCCGGGGTGTGCCGGTCGTGGTAGTGAACTTCATCGCCGTGCTCGAACTGTGCCGCGAATCGCTCGTCGAGATTACGCAGGCGGAGCCGTTCGCGCCGATTTACGTGCGGCTCGCTTATCTGCCGGCCTGATTGAGCGGCCGATCAAGCGGCCTGATTGTGAGCCGGCCGATCGCGGCGGCCCGATCGGTCCTGCTGTTTTTCGGTGGGGCCGGCGCAACGGCGGCTCCTAGCTCCCCCGGCCGCGCGACGGAACCGGCACCGCGCCGGGCCGCCGGCCGGCCCACGGGAAAACCGCTAGAACCCCGCCAACGCAAGGCCTGGCGGGCGCCACGGGCGAACCCGCCGCGCCCCGCGCCGGACACACGCCGCCATTCGGTGCGCCCGGTCCGCAAATCCACTACAATCCGCGCTCCGAACCCGTCATCGCCGGTAAGGCGGCGGCCTGCGCGATTCCCCGAGGTCTTGCGCCAACCGGGGCGCGCGCGGCGCGCGAACCCATTCCTGTCCGATCATGAAAGTCATCAGCTCGATCCATGAATTGCGCGACCAGTTGCGCGGCCAGAATCGCACGGCCTTTGTGCCGACCATGGGCAATCTGCACGAGGGCCATCTGTCGCTGATGCGCCTCGCGCGCCAGCACGGCGACCCGGTCGTGGCGAGCATCTTCGTCAACCGGCTGCAGTTCGGCCCGAACGAGGACTTCGACAAATATCCGCGCACGCTCGAAGCCGACATCGAGAAGCTGCAGAAGGAAGGCGTCTACGTGCTGTTCGCGCCGGCCGAAAAGGACCTGTATCCGGAGCCGCAAGAGTATCGCGTGCATCCGCCGCACGATCTCGGCGACATCCTCGAGGGCGAATTCCGCCCCGGCTTCTTCCACGGCGTATGCACGGTCGTGATGAAGCTGATGTCGTGCGTGCAGCCGCGCGTCGCGGTGTTCGGCAAGAAGGATTACCAGCAGCTGATGATCGTGCGCCAGATGTGCCACCAGTTCGCGCTGCCGACCGAAATCGTCGCCGCCGAAACCGTGCGCGACACCGACGGCCTCGCGCTAAGCTCGCGCAACCGCTATCTGTCGGACGCCGAGCGCGCCGAGGCGCCGGTGCTGGCCGCCGAGCTGAATCGCATCCGCGACGCGGTGCTCGCGGGCGAGCGCGACTTCGCGAAGCTCGAACAGGCGGCGGCAGCAGCCCTCGCCGCGCGCGGCTGGAAGCCCGACTACATCGCGATCCGCAAGCGCTCGAACCTGATCGCGCCCGGCACGCAGGACGCCAACGCGCCGCTCGTCGTGCTGGCCGCCGCCAAGCTCGGCGCGACCCGGCTCATCGACAACCTCGAAATCTGACGCCGCCAGCCGCCGGCGCTACGATCGAACCGGTCGCGACGGCACCGGGTTTCATCGAAACTACCCAGCACAGTCACACAGGATTGGTCATGCAACGCAACATGCTGAAGTCGAAAATCCACCGCGCCGTGGTCACGCACTGCGAGTTGCACTACGAAGGCTCGTGCGCGATCGACGAAGACCTGCTCGAAGCGGCGAACATCGTCGAAAACGAGCGCATCGACATCTGGAACATCAACAATGGCGAGCGTTTCTCGACCTATGCGATCAAGGGCGAGCGCGGCAGCGGCATGATTTCGCTGAACGGTTCGGCCGCGCGTCGCGCGCAGCTCGGCGATCTGGTCATCATCGCGGCGTTCGCGGTGGTCGACGAAGCCGAACTGAAAGCGGGCTGGAAGCCGGACCTCGTGTTCGTCGACGAAAACAACCGGATCAAGGGCAGCCGCGATCACGTGCCGACGCAGAACTGGACCTGAGCGCGGCCCGGCCTGCCGCCTGACCGACGGCGGGCCGCCCCGCCGCGGTGCTTCGCTTCAGTCCTTCGCTTCAGTCCTTCTTCCCCGTGCCGTTCGTCCACTCGACGATCGGCCGCCACTGTTCCAGATCCTTCTCCACGCGGCTTTTCGCGACGTCCCACAGCGTCAGGCCGTGTGCCGCGAGTTGCACGTAGTTCTGCGTGTCGCGCAGAAAGCCGAGCACCGGCAGCTTGAGCCCTTCGACGAAGCGATGCAGCTGCTCGGCCGAGCGCGTGCGCGAATCGACGCGCATGCCGACCACGCCAACCTCGATCGCGCCCTTCCTGACCGCCTTTTCCTTCGCGAGACGTTCGAGAAAATCCTGGGTCGCGAGAATGTCGAACATCGACGGCTGCAGCGGCACGATCACCTTGTCGGCCAGATCGAGCGCGATGTTCAGGCGGTTGCCGTGCAGGCCGGCCGGCGTGTCGATGACCGCGTGATCGAGCCCCTTGGGCGGCCTGGCCGGCGCCTCGGTGTTGACTTCCCACGTCTCGATGGCCGGCAGCGTCTCGGGCCGCAGCGCGAGCCACGCATGCGCGGACTGCTGCTTGTCGAGGTCGGCCAGTGCGACCCATTCGCCCTGCGCGGCGAAATAGCCGGCCAGATTGGTCGATAGCGTGCTTTTGCCCACGCCGCCCTTCGGATTCGCCACCACGATCACCGACATGAATTCTCCTGGAAAGAAGGCTGGACTCCGCCAGCCGGTTTGCCGCGCCATTGCGCCTGATCGGTTCAGACCAGCGCCCGCGGGTTCCGATCCGTGCCTGATCGGTCGTTTCTCAGGTTCGCCCGCCCGTCAGCCGTTGATAATATCGACAAATGCAGCGCGGCCGAAGCCCCAAAACGGCGAATCGGCTGCCTGAACCCGCCGTTTTATCGATAAGGACCCGAATCTCATGAGCACACTGCGCCCGGAATATACCGTCGAACGCCTGCACGAGCGCCAGCGAGGCAAGCTGCCGGACCTGCTCGGCCTGCGCGCGCTGTCCGTCGAACAGGGCATGCTGGTCGCGGAGCTGACCGTGCGCGAGGAACTGCTGGCGCCGAACGGCTTCCTGCACGCGGCCAGCGTGATCGGCCTCGCCGACACCGCCTGCGGCTACGCGTGCCTCGCGCACCTGCCGGAGAACGCGCGCAATTTCACGACGATCGAGCTGAAAAGCAACTTCCTCGGCACGGCGACGCAGGGCACGATCCGCGCGGTCGCGAAGGGCGTGCACCTCGGGCGCAGCACGCAGGTCTGGGACGCGACCGTCACCGGTCCGGACGGCAAGACGATCGCGCTGTTCCGCTGCACGCAGATGGTGCTGTACTGAGCGATGCCGTAAGCGATACGGCAAGCGGCGCGGGGCGCGCCCGATTCGCCCCGCGTCGAGGCAACGGGCGCGCGGCCGGGACGGCGCACGCTTTTTGCAGCTTGCGGGCGTGTTTCGGCGCTCCGGCCGTAGGCGCGGTGCAATCGCAGCACACGTTGCGACCTGCTCGGGCCAGTGCCAGCCTTCACCCCACCGCCGCGAACAGCCTGCGCATATCGACGTGCGTGGCGAGCGTATCCGCGAGTCGCTCCAGCGACGCCTCGCGCAGCGCCGCGTAATCGACTTCCTCGGCGTCGCTCAGGCCCGCCCAGGCGAGCAGCGCCGCGCACGCGGCCGGCGTGTCGAACAGGCCATGCACGTAGGTCGCGAGAATCTGTCCGTCGACGGACAACGCGCCGTCGGGACGCGTGCCCTGCGCACCGGCGTTTTCCCGCGCGCCATCGAGCCGCAGCGCCGGCGCATCGAGCGCCGGCCCGCGCGTCTCGCCCATATGAATCTCGTAACCCGACACCTCGGGCGCACCGGGCAGCGCGAGCCGCCCGGTCACGTTCTTCAGCGTCTTCTCGCGCGTGAGCACCGTCGCATAGTCGAGCCAGCCGAGCCCCGCGGACGTGCCCGGCGCGCCCTCCACGCCATGCGGATCGGCAATCTCGCGGCCGAGCATCTGCATGCCGCCGCAAATGCCGATCACGCGCCCGCCGTAGCGCAGATGCTTCGCGAGCACCGCGTCCCAGCCCTGCGCGCGCAAAAACGCGAGATCGCCCGGCACGTTCTTCGAGCCCGGCAGAATGATCAGATCGGCGGGCGGCAACGGCATGCCGCCCCGCACGTACTGGAAATCGACCTGGCGGTGCACGCGCAGCGCGTCGAAATCGGTGTGATTGCTGATGTGCGGCAGCACCGGCACGACCACGCGCAGCAGGCGCGCCGCGTCGCCGCTGCCGGCCGCGCGCAGCTCGGGCGGCAGCATGTCCTCGGCGTCGAGCGTGAGGCCGTGCAGATACGGCACGACACCGAGCACCGGCTTGCCGGTCTTCGCTTCGAGCCAGTCGAGGCCGGGCTTGAGCAGGCTCACGTCGCCGCGAAAACGGTTGATGATGAAGCCGCGCACGCGCGCCTGCTCGCTTGCCGACAGGCAGGCGAGCGTGCCGGTCAGATGCGCGAACACGCCGCCGCGATCGATGTCGGCGACGAGCACGACCGGGCAATCGACCGCTTCGGCGAAACCCATGTTGGCGATGTCGCGCTCGCGCAGATTGATCTCGGCCGGGCTGCCCGCGCCCTCGACGAACACCGTGTCGTACGCCGCGCGCAGCCGCGCATACGACGCCAGCACGGCCTCGAACGCGACCGGCTTGTACTCGTGATACGCGCGCGCGTCGAGATTCATGCGCGCCTTGCCGTGGATGATGACCTGCGCGCCGCGATCGCTGGTCGGCTTGAGCAGCACCGGATTCAGATCGGTATGCGCGGCGATGCCGGCGGCGACCGCCTGCAGCGCCTGGGCGCGGCCGATCTCGCCGCCGTCGACGGTCACCGCGCTGTTCAGCGCCATGTTCTGCGGCTTGAACGGCGCGACCCGCGCGCCCGCGCGGCGCGCGAGACGGCACAGGCCGGCCACGAGCGTGCTCTTGCCCGCATCGGACGTGGTGCCCTGGATCATCAGCGTGCCGCGCGGCACGGGCAAGGCGTTGGTGGAAATCGGCGGGGTTCGGGTCACGGCAAGGGCGGTCGGATCGGAATGGGCGGTCGGGGCGATGCCGCGCGTGCTTCATGCACGTCGTACACGTTGCGCGCATCGTGCGCCTGCTGCACTCGGTGCCCGATGCCCGGCACAGGGCGCGCGGCGGCAAGACCAGCATTATCCCACCGCGCCGGCCAGAGGCGCACGCCGGTACAATCACGCGATGATTTCCCCCGACCTCACCTTCGTCCTCGGCGGCGCCCGCTCGGGCAAAAGCGCGCACGCCGAGCGGCTCGCGAGCGACAGCGCCCTGCCCGTCACCTACATCGCCACCGCCCGCGTCACCGGCGACGCCGAATTCGGCGCGCGCATCGCGCATCATCGCGCGCGGCGGCCCGCGCACTGGGGTCTCGTCGAGGCGGACCAGGACCTCGCCGGCGTCGTCTCGCAACACGACGCGCCGGGTCAGTGCCTGCTGATCGACTGCCTGACGCTGTGGCTCGCGAACCTGCTCTGTCCTGCCGACACCGCCGACGCCACCGACAATACCCGCGAAAACGCCCCGCCCATCGAGCCCTACCACGCGCGCGCCGCCGCGCTCGAAGCGGCGCTCGCCGCGGCGCGCGGCAAGATCATCGTGGTCAGCAACGAAATCGGCCTCGGCGTCGTGCCGCTCGGCGCGGCCACGCGTCTTTACGTCGACGAACTCGGACGGCTCAATCAACGCATCGCGGCACTAAGCCGCACCGCCACGCTGATGGTCGCGGGCCTGCCGCTCGCCCTGAAAACCGCGAGCCCCGCGTGATGCTGACTCTGCCGCTGATCGCGACGCTCGCCACCGCCGGCGTGGCCGTCGACCGCTGGTTCGGCGAGCCGCGCCGCGCGCATCCGCTGGTCGGCTTCGGCCACTGGGCCGCGCGCCTCGAAGCGCGTTGCAACCGCGGGCGGCGTCTGCGTCTGAAGGGGCTGCTCGCATGGGCGCTCGCGGTGCTGCCGCCAGTGCTGGTCGCGTGGTGGCTCGTCGCCGTGCTGCCGTTTTTCGCGGCCTGCGCGCTGCACGTCGCGCTGCTGTGGTTCGCACTCGGCGCGCGCAGCCTGCGCGACCACATCGCGCCGATCGCGCGGGCGCTCGGTGCCCGCGATCTCGCCAGCGCGCGCCTTCTGACCGCGCGCATCGTGTCGCGCGACACCACGCAATCCGACGAAGCCGCGCTCGCGCGCGCCGCCGTCGAGTCGGCGCTCGAAAACGGCAACGACGCGATCTTCGGCGCGCTGTTCTGGTTCGCGATCGCGGGCGGGCCGGGCGCGCTCGGCTTTCGCCTCGCCAATACGCTCGACGCGATGTGGGGCTATCGCACGCCGCGCTATCTGCGCTTCGGCTGGGCCGCGGCGCGCATCGACGACGTGCTGAACTGGATTCCCGCGCGCCTGACCGCCACGAGCTACGCGCTGCTCGGCGACACGCTGAGCGCATGGCGCTGCTGGCGCGAGCAGGCGCCGCGCTGGGATAGCCCGAACGCGGGCCCGGTGATGGCGTCCGGCGCGGGCAGCCTGAACGTGCTGATCGGCGGGACGGCGGTGTATCACGGTGCGCTCGAACAGCGCCCGACGCTCGGCTTCGGGCATCCCGCCGAGGCGCGCCATGTGGGCGCCGCATTGATGCTGGTCGAGCGCACGGTGATCCTGTGGCTGGCCGTGCTGATCGTGCTGGCTTTGCTGAGCGTGCCGTTTCATGGTTAAGACCATCGACCCGCGCGAGGATCGGCCCAGCGCCGAGCCGATGCCCGCCGGCCCGATCGCGCACGGCGGCAACCTGCACGAAGCGGCCGCGCGCTACGGCCTGCCGTACACGCAATGGCTCGATCTGTCGACAGGGATCAATCCGCACGGCTATCCGGTACCGCACGTTCCCGCCGACGCATGGCGCCGCCTGCCCGACGATGGCGACGGCTTCGCCGCGCACGCCGCGCAATACTACGGCGCGCCCGATGCCGCGCACGTGCTGCCGGTTGCCGGCAGCCAAGCCGCGATTCGCGCGCTGCCCGCGCTGCTGCCGCGCGCGACGATCGGCATCGCGCCGCTCACGTACGGCGAATACGCGCCGGCGTTCGCGCGCGCCGGGCACGACGTCGCCACGCTCGACGTGCAGTGCGACACGCTGCCCGCCACGCTCACGCACGTCGCGATCGTGAATCCCGACAATCCGACCGCCACGCATCTCGGCGCCGACAAGCTGCTGCACTGGCACGCGCAACTGCGCGAGCGCGGCGGCACGCTACTCGTCGACGAGGCGTTCGCCGATACGGTGCCTGCCGCGTCGCTCGCGGCGCGCACGTATCTCGAAGGGCTGATCGTGTTGCGCTCGCCGGGCAAGTTCTTCGGTCTCGCGGGCGTGCGCGCCGGTTTCGTGCTCGCCGCGCCCGCGTGGCTCGCCACGCTGCGCGACAGGCTCGGCGCGTGGACGGTCAGCGGTCCGGCGCGTCATGCGGTGAGCGCCGCGTTCGCCGATACCGCATGGCAGGCGCAGATGCGTGCGCGGCTCGCCGGCGAAAGCGCGCGGCTCGGCGCGCTATTGCATTCGCACGATTTCGCCACGCGCGGCACGCCGCTCTTCGCATGGACCGACGATGCGCGTGCCGCCGCGTTGCATGAAGCGCTCGCGCAACGCGGTGTGTGGACGCGGCGGTTCGCGCCGTCGCTCGTTGCGCCCAAGGGCAGCGTGCGTTTCGGACTGCCGGGAACGGAAGCCGAGTGGGCTCGCTTCGAACAGCAGTTGCATGAAGCGATGCGCGCCATCGGGGCAGCGCAAACGGGGTAGCACGGAAATGGGAGACGGTGATGCCGCGCGAACCTGCTGCCGTCCTTCGCGCATCGCGCTACGCGTGCTGCGCTTTGAATCGAGCGTCATGTCGTACCTCATGTCGAGCTTTATGCGGCGCTTCATACCGAGCCTCATGCCGCCCTTCACTCACTGCGCCTCGCTTATCGCCCTACACGCGCCACACGCTCAACGCCTCGTCCAGGTCCTCGCCCGATGATCCGCTTCGCTTGCCCGCTGCACCGCTCTACGCACCCGCGCCACGTGGCTCGTTTCCTCTGCGCCGTATCGCTCGGCCTCGCCGCGCTGACCGCGCACGCGGCGATCACCGTCACCGACGATAGCGGCGCGACCGTCACGCTCGCCGCGCCCGCGCAGCGCGTCATCAGCCTCGCGCCGCACGTCACCGAGTTGCTGTATGCGGCGGGCGGCGGCGCGAAAATGGTCGGCGCGGTTTCGTACAGCGACTATCCGCCCGAGGCGAAGCAGCTGCCGCGCGTCGGCGACAACAAAGCGCTCGACCTCGAACGCATCGTCGCGTTGAAGCCCGATCTGATCGTCGTGTGGCGGCACGGCAATGCGCAGCGTCAGCTCGACCGGCTGCGCGAACTGCATATCCCGCTCTTTTTCAGCGAGCCGCGCCATCTCGACGACGTCGCCGTATCGCTGACGAAGCTCGGTCAATTGCTCGGCACGTCGGCGACGGCCGATGCGGCGGCGGCCGCGTATCGCGACGACATCGCGCGACTGCGCGCGCAGTACGCGAGCCGGCCGGTCGTCAGCGTGTTCTACCAGGTCTGGGACAAACCGTTGATGACGCTCAACGGCGAGCACATGATCAGCGACGTGATCGCGCTGTGCGGCGGACGCAATGTCTTCGCGCAATTGCAGCCGCTCGTGCCGACCGTGTCGACCGAAGCGGTGCTCGCGGCGAATCCCGAGGCGATCGTCACCGCCGCGCCGGGCGCGACGCGTCCCGACACGACGCTGCCGCAACTCGACACGTGGCGCGCATGGCCGGGCCTTGCCGCGGTCGCGAACAACAACCTCTTCGCGATCGACGGCGATCTGATCAACCGTCCGGCGCCGCGCATCGCGCAAGGCGCGCGAGAACTCTGCGAGGACCTCGACCTCGCGCGCTCACGCAGGAAACCACGCGCGCCGTAAATCCCCTCACGCATTCCAGCGCACCAGCACCCACTGCTGCGTGGCCTCGTTGCGCCGCAGCCAGACGATGCCGGTCATATCGAGCGCCCAGTGCAGACAACGCGCGAGCGGCACGTCGAGCACCTGCGACGCGATCGCGCGAATCACGCCCGCGTGCGTGACCACATAGGCCGGCGACAACTCGCGCGTCTGCGCGAACGCATCGAACCACGCATGCACGCGCTGCGCGAACTGCGCGACGCTCTCGCCGCCATGCGCGCATGCATGCTCGAAATCGGCGGCCCAATCGTCGAGCTGCGCGCGATCGATTGCGTCCCAGCGCTGCGTTTCCCAGGCGCCGAAATTCATTTCCTTCAGACGCTCGTCATGGCTGACCACGCAGCCGAAGTCGCTCGCGATCTCGGTGGCGAGCGCCGCGCAGCGCGTGAGCGGACTCGAGATCAGCACGCGCGGCGCCGGCACCTGCAAGGTCGCGAGCCGCAGCGCGAGCGCGCTCGCCGACACCTCGGCGCTTTCGGCCAATGCGACGTCGCTGTGTCCGTAACAGATGCCCGCATCGAGCGCGACGGCGGGATGACGAATCAGGACGATATCCATGCGAGCCCCACCAGATAGATGCTCAATTCGAAAACCTGCTGCGCGAAGCCGAGGCAATCGCCGGTATAGCCGCCGATGCGTCTCACGAAATAACGGCCGATCGCCACGCGCAGCACGAGCAGCACACAGCATGTCGCAAGCGCGAAACGCCAGTCGGGCGCGCCGCGTCCGTTCGGCCACAGCAGCCACGGCAGACCGAACAGCGCCGCGCACATCAGCGCGGGGCCGCTCAGGCGCTGTGCGACCGGCTTCGCCTTGCCCTCGGCGCGCACGTAGTCGAGCGTGGCCAGATAGCTGATCGCCATCGCGCGGCTCGCGCCGTGCGCCGCGATCATCAGACCGGCCGCGCGTGACGGCGGCAAGGCCGCGAGCGTTTGCCACTTCAACGCGAGCGCGACGACGAGCGCGATCGCACCGAATGCGCCGACGCGCGAGTCGTGCATGATGCGCAACACGTCCTCGCGCGAATAGGCGCCACCGAACGCATCGACGCAATCGGCGAGACCGTCTTCGTGAAACGCGCCCGTGACGAGCAGCGACGCGGCCATCGACAGCAGCACCGCGACGCCCGCCGGAAATACGCGCAACGCGGCGAGATAGACGAGCGCGCTCAAGCCGCCGATCAATACGCCGACGAGCGGAAAGTAGCGCGCCGCCGCATTCAGATAATGCGGCTCGTAGCCGACCCAGCGCGGCACGGGCACGCGCGTGAAATAACCGAGCGCCGTGAAGAAGTAGCGCAATTCCGCGAGCGGGTTCATGAGCGGGGCGAGGTTCGCGTCACGTCACGCCTTGGGTCACACCTTAGGTCACACATCATCCCTCGCGATCGGCCACGCCGGCCGAGTCGAAACTCGCCATCTCGTTGACGAAGGCCGTCGCCGCGCGCAGCAGCGGCACCGCGAGTGCCGCGCCGGTGCCCTCGCCGAGCCGCATGTCGAGCGACAGCAGCGGCTGCGCGCCGAAATGATCGAGCATGCGCCGATGCCCGGCCTCGTTCGACGCATGCGCGAACACGCAGTACTCGCGCACCTCGGGTGCGAACGCATCGGCAACGAGTAGCGCCGACGTCGCGATGAAGCCGTCGACGAGAATCGTCATGCGCGCTTCGGCGGCCGCGAGATACGCGCCCGCCATCATCGCGATCTCGAAGCCGCCGAACGTCGCGAGCACGTCGAGCGGCGCCGGCGTTGGCGCGTGATGCGCAAGCGCCGCCGCGAGCACGTTGCGCTTGCGCGCGAGCCCCGCGTTGTCGAGACCGGTGCCGCGCCCGACGCATTCGTCGAGCGGCACGTCGCACAAGCGGCTCATCAGACACGCGGCCGACGAGGTGTTCGCGATCCCCATCTCGCCGAAGCCGATCACATTGGTGCCGAGCGCCGCGTGATGACGCACGCGCGCCGCGCCCGCCTGCAAGGCGGCCAGCGCCTCGGCCTGGGTCATCGCCGGTTCGTGCGCGAAATTGCGCGTGCCCGGTGCGACAGGAATGTCGACGAGCCCTTGCGTCGACGGCAACGGCGTCGCGATGCCCGCATTGACCACTTCGAGCTCGATGCCCGCGACGCGGCTCAGCGCATTGATCGCCGCGCCGCCCGCGAGAAAATTGGCAACCATCTGCGCGGTCACCGCTTGCGGATACGGGCTCACGCCTTCGGCGGCAATGCCGTGATCGCCGGCGAAGACGATCATGGCCGGGCGCTCGACCGTCGGATGCGTGCTGCGTTGAATCAGCCCCATCTGCCGCGCGAGCGTTTCCAGACGGCCGAGGCTGCCGGGCGGCTTGGTCCGCGTATCGATGATGTGTTGCAGCTCGGCGCGCAGCGTTTGATCGAGCGGAGCGACGTTGGGCAAACCGGCCGGGCGTGGAAAGCAAGTCATAGGTATAAACGGAAATCGCCGCAAAAGAATGTCGGAATAAAAAAGTCAGCCTGATGCAATGTCATGATCGGCATGCGATTCATGACGCATGCGCGGCGCGGGAATCAGCGCCTCGTGCTCGCCGTCGCGAATCAGAATCAGCGGATAGCCGAACGCGCGGCTCGTCAATTCGGGCGTCAACACGTCGCGCACCAGGCCGGCGCATGCGCCGCCCGTGCCGTCGAGCAGCAATGCGTGCGTCGCGAAGCGACGCGCGAGATTCAGATCGTGACACGAAAACAGCACACAGCGCCGCGGTTCCTGCGTCCATGCAACGAGCGCTTCGAGGCAATCGATCTGATGATGCAGGTCGAGATGCGACAGCGGTTCGTCGAGCAGCAGAAGCGGCGCATCCTGGCACAACACGGCCGCCAGCGCGACACGTTGGCGCTCGCCGCCCGATAACGACAGCACATCGCGCGCGGCGAAACTGCCCAGGCCGAGCCGTTCGAGCGCCGCCTGCGCGGCCGCGCGATCCGCGTCGCGCTCCCACCCCCAGCCGCCGAGATGCGGAAAGCGGTTCAGCATCACGATGTCGAGCACGCTGGCGCTGAACGCATCGTGCGCGCTTTGCGGCATCAACGCGCGGCGCCGCGCGAGCGGCAACGGCGGCCAGTCGGCAAGACGCCTGCCGTCGAGTTCGACGTGCCCCGCCGACGCCGGCCGCAGCCCCGCGAGCGTGGACAGCAGCGTTGTCTTGCCCGCGCCGTTCGGCCCGGCGACGCACCAGATTTCGCCGGCATGGAAGGTCTGCGTGAACGCATCGAGCAAGGTGCGCGCGC
>Ga0154001_1000082_pt1 | contig 24829 bp, 20 predicted proteins | sample TSNJ085MetaG_FD_104699 | JGI IMG/M metagenome (GOLD analysis project Ga0154001, IMG submission 104699) | Attine ant fungus gardens microbial communities from New Jersey, USA - TSNJ085 MetaG | ecosystem: Host-associated > Fungi > Mycelium > Unclassified | place: USA: New Jersey, Wharton State...
ACCGGCGAGCGATTCGTCGCGCAGGTCCTCGAACATGCCGCCCTGCACGATGCCGAACAATGCATTCGGATTGCCGAGGCGCTGGAATTCGTCGATCGAGCGCTGCGCCCAGCGCATCGACATGCGCATCGAGTCGGCCGCTTCCTTGTGCGAGGTCGGGATGTTGTTGGTCGCGTACGGCGTGCACTCGTCGAACTGCATGACGATGTCCGAATTCAGCACCTTCTGGATCTGCATCGACACTTCCGGCGACAGGAACAGCCGGTCGCCGTTGATCGGCGAGGCGAACGTGACGCCATCCTCGGTGATCTTGCGCAGATCGCCGAGCGAGAACACCTGGAAGCCGCCCGAGTCGGTCAGAATCGGCTTGTTCCAGCCCATGAAGCCGTGCAGGCCGCCGTGCGCCCCGATCGTTTCGAGCCCCGGGCGCAGCCACAGGTGAAACGTATTGCCGAGGATGATCTGCGCGTGCATTTCCTCGAGCTCGCGCGGCTGGACCGCTTTCACGGTGCCGTAGGTGCCGACCGGCATGAAGATCGGCGTCTCGACCACGCCGTGATTGAGCGTGACGCGGCCGCGGCGCGCGAGGCCGTCGGTGCCGAGCAGTTCGAATTTGAGGCCATTCTCCGGGCGCTCGTGAGCCGCTTGTTGCGACGATGGATGACCAATGGTCATGGAGTGACTCCTGTGCTACCGGAAAACAGTCCGGCGCAAACAATGAAAACCGCCACGAGGGATCGCGGCGGCTGGGAAAACTGCCAATACGTCAAAGCAGAAGCTATGCTCGAGCCGGCTCAAACCTCGCGCCGCGTCAGCAGCATCGCGTCGCCGTAGCTGAAAAAGCGATAGCGCTCGTCGATCGCATGACGATACGCGGCGCGAATCGTCTCGACGCCCGCGAACGCCGACACCAGCATCAGCAGCGTCGACTTCGGCAAATGGAAATTCGTCACCAGCCGGTCGACCACGCGGAACCGGTAGCCCGGCGTGATGAAGATGTCGGTTTCGGCGCTCGCCGCGGCGAGCGGGTGGCCGGCCGCTTCGGCGTCGCGCGCGGCGGCTTCGAGCGCGCGCATCGAGGTGGTGCCGACCGCGATCACGCGATTGCCGCGTGCCTTCGTCGCGGCGATCTTGTCCGCGAGCGCTTGCGGCAGGTGATACCACTCGCTGTGCATCTTGTGCTCGGCGATGTTCTCGACGCGCACCGGCTGGAACGTGCCCGCGCCGACGTGCAGCGTCAGCGTCGCGCGTTCGACGCCGTGCGCATCGAGCCTCGCGAGCAGCGCGTCGTCGAAGTGCAGGCCGGCGGTGGGCGCGGCGACCGCGCCCGGATTCTGCGCGAACACGGTCTGGTAGCGGGTTTCGTCGGTCGCGTCGGGATCGTGCTCGATGTAGGGCGGCAGCGGCAGGCGGCCGTATTGCTCGATCAGCGTGAGGCAGTCGGCGGGGAAATGCAGCGTGTAGAACTGGTCGACGCGCTCGCCGACCGTGACGTCGAACGCATCCGCGAGACGGATCGTGGTGCCTGGCTGCGGGCTCTTGCTCGCGCGAATCTGCGCGAGCGCGTCGCGCTCGCCGGTCAGGCGCTCGACCAGCACCTCGATCTTGCCGCCGCTCGCCTTCTGGCCGAAGAAGCGCGCCTTCAGCACCTTGGTATCGTTGAAGACGAGCAGGTCGCCCGGCGCGAGGCATTCGGGCAGCTCGGTGAAGCGGCGGTCGATCAGGCGCGCGGCGCCGTCGGCGGCGCCCGCGGCGTCCACGTCGAGCAGACGGCTCGCGCTGCGCTCGGGCAACGCGACTTGCGCGATCAGCTCGGGCGGCAGATCGAAATCGAAATCGGAAAGCGTAAACATGCGAACGACTGGAAGCGGGTTGGGACTGATTTGGGACTGATTTGGGACTGAATTGAGCCGAAGCCGGAGCCGGGCCGCTATGATGGCGGGACGCCGGAGCGGTCCGCGCGCACCCTGTGCCGCATCCCGTATGCGCTAGAGCGCGAAGGGCGGCACGACCTTTTCTTTCGACAGCAGCCGATATTGTACTTGCGAAGCAGCCCATGCCTTTGTCCGACCGCCGATTGTCCACCGCCACCCCAGACGCGGGCGCCGAACCGCGCCGCCGCGGCGCGCGGAGCGAGGCGGGGGAAGGCGGTGCGGCGGAAGGCGGATCGCGAGGCGCGGGAGAGCGCGTGATGGCGGCTGGTCGTCGTGGCACGCCTCGCGGTGAAGAAAGCGGTGAGGGGGCGCGTGAGCTGGCGGGCGATACGGCGAGTACACCGCCGGGTGGCGACGTGAAGAGCAAACCCGCCGCGAATGTCGGCATCGAGGCTGCGGCTGAAGCGGCAGGCGAGGCCGACGCCAAAGACACAGCCGAGGCCGTGGCAAAGCGCAGAACCAAAGCCAGCAGCGAGACCGGCGCCAAAGGCTCCGCCGAGGCCGCCACCAAACCCGCCGCCCAAGCCGCCTCGAAACCCGCGCTCAAAACCGCCGACAAACTCGCCAAGCTTGGCCTCACCCGCGACATCGACCTCGTGCTGCATCTGCCGATGCGCTACGAGGACGAAACCTCGCTGACGCCGATCGGCCATCTGCTGCCGGGCGGCATCGCGCAAACCGAAGGCGTCGTGTTCGACAACGAGATCGCCTACCGCCCGCGCCGTCAGCTACTCGTGAAGCTGCATGACGATGCCGGCGACGAACTCGTGCTGCGCTTTCTGAACTTCTACGGCTCGCAGGTCAAGCAGATGGCGATCGGCGCGCGGCTGCGCGTGCGCGGCGACGTGCGCGGCGGCTTCTTCGGCATGGAGATGGTGCATCCGGCCGTGCGCGCGGTCGAGGCGGACACGCCGCTGCCGCAGGCGTTGACACCGGTCTATCCGAGCACTGCGGGCGTGTCGCAGGCGTATCTGCGCAAGGCGATCGACAACGCGCTCGCGCGTACCTCGCTGCCGGAACTGCTGCCCGCGCCGGTCGCGCGCGCGTTTCTCGATCCGCTCGGCGTGCCCGGGCTGATGGACGCGGTGCGTACGCTGCATCATCCGGGCGCGCAGTCCGACGAAACCGCGCTGATCGACGGCACACATCCGGCGTGGGTGCGCATCAAGTTCGAGGAACTGCTCGCGCAGCAGATGTCGCTCAAGCGCGCCCACGACGAGCGCCGCACGCGCGCCGCGCCGGCCATGCCGCGCCGCAAGCTCGGCGACGACGCGGCGCTGGTCGCGCGGCTGCTGAAGGCGCTGCCGTTTTCGCTGACGGCGGCGCAGGAGCGCGTCGGTGGCGAGATCGCGCTCGATCTGACGCAGCCGCATCCGATGCAGCGCCTGTTGCAGGGCGACGTCGGCAGCGGCAAGACGATCGTCGCCGCGCTCGCCGCCGCGCAGGCGATCGATGCCGGCTACCAGGCCGCGCTGATGGCGCCGACCGAAATCCTCGCCGAGCAGCACGCGCGCAAGCTGCGCGGCTGGCTCGAACCGCTCGGCGTGAACGTCGCGTGGCTCGCGGGCAGTCTGAAGGCGAAGGAGAAGCGCGCCGCGATCGAAGCGGCGGCGCTCGGCACCGCGCAGCTTGTGATCGGCACGCACGCGATCATCCAGGACGCGGTCGAGTTCGCGCGGCTCGGCCTCGTGATCGTCGACGAACAGCATCGCTTCGGCGTCGCGCAGCGGCTCGCGCTGCGCGCCAAGGCGCAGAACGCCGCCGACGGCGCGCGCGATTTCCAGCCGCATCAGCTGATGATGTCCGCGACGCCGATTCCGCGCACGCTCGCGATGACCTACTACGCCGACCTCGACGTTTCCACGATCGACGAACTGCCGCCCGGCCGCACGCCGATCCTGACCAAGCTCGTCTCCGACGCGCGCCGCGAAGAGGTGATCGGCCGCGTGCGCGAGGCGGCGCTGACGGGGCGCCAGGTGTACTGGGTGTGTCCGCTGATCGAGGAAAGCGAGACCTTGCAGTTGCAGACCGCGGTCGAGACCTACGAAACGCTCGCGGCGGCGCTGCCCGAACTGAAGGTCGGGCTCGTGCACGGGCGCCTCGCGCCGGCCGAGAAGGCCGCCGTGATGGATGCGTTCTCGCGCAACGAAATCCAGCTGCTGGTCGCGACGACCGTGATCGAAGTGGGCGTCGACGTGCCGAACGCGTCGCTGATGGTGATCGAGCATGCCGAGCGCTTCGGCCTTGCGCAGCTGCACCAGTTGCGCGGTCGCGTGGGGCGCGGCAGCGCCGCGTCGGTCTGCGTGCTGCTCTACACGGGACCGCTGTCGATGACCGCGCGCTCGCGTCTGCAAACGATGCGCGAAACCACCGACGGTTTCGAGATCGCGCGCCGCGACCTCGAAATTCGCGGGCCGGGCGAGTTTCTCGGTGCGCGGCAGTCGGGCGCGGCGATGCTGCGTTTCGCCGATCTGCAGAACGACCAGTGGCTGATCGAGCCCGCGCGCGAGGCAGCCGCGGTGCTGCTCGAAAAATACCCCGAGGTGGTGTTGCAGCATCTCGCGCGCTGGCTCGGCGCGCGCGAGCAATATCTGAAAGCGTGATAGTGGGCGCGTGCGCGGGCTTGAAGGCGCGGGCGGGTTCGGCTTGATGGCGCGTAACGGCGCCTCGGTGCGCGCGAAGCCGTGCGTGCACCGAGGCGCACAACTGCCGCACATAAAGCGCACCTAAGCGCGAATCCGCGCGACCCAACCCCGCCAAACGCTCGCCGAAAATCCCGCAAAGGTTGGCGAACCGACCCTATAGGTGTATAACTAGAACCTATCAAACCCTCCATACTGATTGATCCCCGAATGACGCTCACCGAATTGAAATACATCGTGGCGGTGGCTCGCGAGCGCCACTTCGGCCGGGCGGCCGAAGCGTGCTTCGTTAGCCAGCCCACGCTGTCCGTGGCCATCAAGAAGCTCGAGGACGAGCTGAACGTGCAGATTTTCGAGCGCGGCACGAGCGAGGTCAGCGTCACGCCGATCGGCGAACAGATCGTCACGCAGGCTCAGCGCGTGCTCGAACAGACGCTCGCGATCAAGGAAATCGCCAAGCAGGGCAAGGACCCGCTCGTCGGCCCGCTGCGCCTCGGCGTGATCTACACGATCGGGCCGTACCTGCTGCCCACGCTCGTCAAGCAGATGATCCAGCGCGTCCCGCAGATGCCGCTGATGCTGCAGGAAAATTACACGCTCAAGCTGATCGAACTGCTCAAGCAGGGCGAAATCGACGTCGCGATCATGGCGCTGCCGTTTCCCGAAACGGGCCTGATGCTGCGCCCGCTCTACGACGAGCCGTTCGTCGTCGCGCTGCCTTCCGGCCACGCATGGGAAAACCGTCCGAAGATCGACCCCGACGACCTCAAGCAGGAAACCATGCTGCTGCTCGGCAGCGGTCACTGCTTCCGCGATCACGTGCTCGGCGTGTGTCCCGAGCTGATGCGCTTTTCGCAGAACGCCGACGGCATCCAGAAGACCTTCGAGGGCTCCTCGCTCGAAACGATTCGCCATATGGTCGCGAGCGGCGTCGGCATTACCGTGCTGCCGCGCATGTCGGTGCACGAAGTCAGGCCGCACGCGGCCGGCATCGACGCGGGCCTGCTCAGCTATGTCGCGTTCGACGAACCCGTGCCGGACCGCCGCGTCGTGCTCGCGTGGCGCAAGAGCTTCACGCGCATGCCCGCGATCGATGCGATCTGCGACGCGATCGCCGCGTGCGATCTGCCGGGCGTCAAGAAGCTCGATCTGCCGGCTGCCGTCAACTGACGGCGGGCTCCGCACCGCGCTGTCGGTGCGGATGCCCGTGTGGATGTCTCACAAACAGGGCGCAAGCCCTATCAAATAGATTAAATTAATCAAACACGAGAATTCGATAGGGTTGATATAGTTTCCTCCATGGATCGCCCGATCCCTTTATTTCATAAGGCTGAGTGTTCGGACCCGAAGCGCGGAACCCGAGGCAAGCCAGGAGGACAACACCATGCAAGCGAATTCGCAGCCCGTTCACGTTTCCACCCCTGCGCAAGCGGCTACGCCGCGTGTCGTGCCGAGTTTTCGCACGGTCGCTCTGTCGCTGCTGGTCGACCGGGTTCTGGCCGCTTGACGCGCTGGTGCCGCGCGAGCTGGCGAACCACACCGGCGCGGGCAATTTCCCGACGTGGCGCTGCGCGATTCAGGTGATGCCGGAAGCGGACGCCGCCCACTACGCGGGTAACGTACGAACCAACGATACGAACCGGGAGCAGGATCATGATTCAGATGATGATGGCAACCATCGGCGGCCCGAGCACCGCACGCGGCATGCAGGCGAATCGACATGCGTGGATGTTGCGCAAGACGGTCGGCTGCGCGATCGTTGCGAGTGGTTTTGCGGTGATCGCCGTGCAGGCGTTGCAGCACGTTTTCGGTGGTTGAATACAGGGCTTTTTGTGCAGTTGCCCCGAACATGTCAATCAACGCAACACCGCTGTGACGGCAAGGTGAAGGCAAGTCGGCGCAGGGTGCCCGTCGGCATGACGGCGTAGCCCGGCACCTGGCTAACGCAGCGGGGTTTCACGCTACACTGTCGAACGTTTTATATCCGTTTCTGCTGACCGTCATTTGCCGACCGGTCCGTATCACTCTTCAAAGGAGTCATCATGGCCAAGAAAGAAGCTGCAGCCGTACAGCACGTCAACATCGGGATTAGCGACAAGGATCGCAAGAAGATCGCGGAAGGGCTCTCGCGTCTGCTCGCCGATACCTACACGCTGTACCTGAAGACCCACAACTTCCACTGGAACGTCACGGGCCCGATGTTCAACACGCTGCACCTGATGTTCGAAACGCAATACAACGAACTGTCGCTCGCCGTCGACGCGATCGCCGAACGCATCCGCGCGCTGGGCGTGCATGCGCCGGGCAGCTACCGCGACTTCGCGAAGCTGTCGTCGATTCCCGAAGCCGACGGCGTGCCGGCGGCCGAAGAGATGATCCGCCAGTTGGTCGAAGGTCAGGAAGCAGTGGTGCGTACCGCGCGCGCGATCTTCCCGTCGACGGAAGCCGCTAACGACGAACCGACCGCCGACCTGCTCACGCAACGCATGCAGACGCATGAAAAGACTGCGTGGATGCTGCGCTCGATGCTGGCGTAAAGCGCGTTTGAGTTGCGCCTGAGCGGCATCTGATGCCGGTGTGCGGACAACGTCCGCGTCGCGCTGCAACGAACGAGCCCCCTGCACAGGGGGCTTTGTTTTTTGCGCCGCCGTTGCGTCGCTATTGCGTCGTTCGCATGCACGCGTCGTGCGGCTCGCGTCGCACCTCGATACGCAGCCGCGCGAATCCGGGCGCGTCACGCGCATCCCGTAAAATAGCAGGACCGTGTTCGCACTTCACCGAATCCGTCCCATGTTCGCACGACTTCCCCTGTATCTGCGCCTCGTGCGCATGGACAAGCCGATCGGCAGCCTGCTGTTGCTGTGGCCGACGCTCAACGCGCTGTGGATCGCGTCCGGCGGCCATCCGTCCTGGCAGTTGCTCGTGATCTTCACGATCGGTACGGTGCTGATGCGCTCGGCCGGCTGCGCGATCAACGATTACGCGGACCGCGATTTCGACCGCCATGTGAAGCGCACCGAAAACCGTCCGCTCACCTCGGGCAAGATCAAGGCATGGGAAGCGGTGGCGCTCGCCACCGGTTTGTCGCTGCTCGCGTTTCTGCTGATCCTGCCGCTCAACGCGTTGACGAAGCAGTTGTCGGTGGTGGCGCTGTTCGTCGCCGGTTCGTATCCGTTCACGAAGCGTTTCTTCGCGATTCCGCAGGCCTATCTCGGCATTGCGTTCGGCTTCGGCATTCCGATGGCATTCGCCGCGATCCAGGATCACGTGCCGCTGCTTGCATGGGTGATGCTGCTCGCAAATATCTTCTGGTCGGTCGCCTACGACACCGAATACGCGATGGTCGATCGCGACGACGACATCAAGATCGGCATCCGCACGTCGGCGCTGACGTTCGGCCGCTTCGACGTGGCCGCGGTCATGCTGTGTTACGCGGTGACGCTCGGGATTTACGTCGGCATTGGCGTGACGCTCGGTTTCGGCGTGCTGTACTGGATCGGTTGGGCCGCGGCAGCAGGCTGCGCGATCTATCACTACACGCTGATCCGCAATCGCGAGCGCATGCCGTGCTTTGCCGCGTTCCGCCATAACAACTGGCTCGGCGGCGCGCTGTTCGCGGGGATTGCCGCGCATTACGCGGCGGCTTCGTTCTGATGCGCGTGCGCGGTGGCTGATCCGGCCGCTGCGGCTATTGCTGTTTTTCGACGCCGTAGGTGCCTGCCCTGAATCGAAGGGTGGCCACCTACGGCGTTTTTGCTTCTGCGTGACGATGTGCGGGTGGTTTCGAGCGCCAGGCCGTCGCTCTGTTTTCCGGCGGATGCCTGAGCGCCGCCCGATAGCGACCCGATCGCTACGAGATAGCTACCCGAGCATCGCATGGCCGCCGCCCCATCGCCGCCCGGCCACTTACTGCTTGCCGAACTCCTCGCCCATCTCCTTCGCACGCGCATCCGCCGCGAGCACGCCGCGCACAATCGCATCCTTGATGCCGCTCGCGTCGAACGAGGCGAGCGCCGCCGCGGTCGTGCCGCCTTTCGACGTCACGCGTTCGCGCAGCACGCCCGGCGGCTCGTCGGAATTGGCCGCCAGTTGCGCGGCGCCGGTGAAGGTCGCGACCGCGAGCGCGCGGCCCTGCGCTTCGTCCATGCCGAGCTGGCGCGCGGCTTCCTGCAGCGCCTCGATGAAATAGAACACATAGGCCGGCCCGCTGCCCGAGATCGCGGTGACCGCGTCGATCTTCGCTTCGTCGTCGAACCAGACCGTTTCGCCGACCGCACCGAGCACCTGCGACGCGAGCGCGCGGCCCGCTTCGTCGACGCTCTGCGTGGCGACGAGGCCCGTCACGCCCATGCCGATCAGCGCCGGCGTATTCGGCATCACGCGCACGATGCGGCCGTGGCCGCCGAGCCAGCGCGACATGTCGGCGATGCGGATACCCGCGACGATGCTCACGGCGAGTTGCGACGCCTGCAGATGCGGCGCGAGCGCCTCGGCCACGCTCTTGAGGATTTGCGGCTTCACCGCGAGCACGACCGCGTCGTAGGCGGCGAGCGCGCTGTCGGCGCTCGCGCCGGTGCGGATGCCGAATTGCTCTTCGTTGCGCTTGCGCGCGTCTTCGTTCGGATCGATCGAGTACAGATCAGCCGGCGCGACGCCGCGCTTGATGAGGCCGCCGATCAACGCCGCGGCCATGTTGCCGCCGCCGATAAACGCAATTTTCATGATGGTCCGGTGAGGTTCAGATAAGAAGCGGGAATGCGACGAGGGCGCTCGCGCAGCCGCGCGCGAATGCCCGGGAAAAAGCTCAGTGCGAATAATCGCGCGCGCCGAAAATCGCGGTGCCGACGCGCACGATCGTCGCGCCTTCGAGCACGGCGGCTTCGAGGTCGGCCGACATGCCCATCGAGAGCGTGTCGAGTGCGAGCCCGTCGCCGCGCAGGCGTTCGAACAGCGCGCGCAATTCGCGATGCGGCGCGCGTTGTGCTGCGAGATCGCCGGCCGGTTCGGGAATCGACATCAGTCCGCGCAGCTTCAGCTTTGGCAGCGCGGCGATCTGCTGCGCGATTTCCGCCGCCTCGGCGATGCCGACACCGCTCTTCGACGCCTCGCCGCTGACGTTGACCTGCAGGCACACGTTAAGCGGCGCCAGGTTGTCGGGGCGCTGCTCGGAGAGCCGCTGCGCGATCTTGAGCCGGTCGACCGAATGCACCCAGTCGAAATGCGCGGCGACGGGGCGCGTCTTGTTCGATTGCAGCGGCCCGATGAAATGCCATTCGAGCGACGCGCGCAGATCGGCCAAGGCCTCGATCTTGTCGAGCGATTCCTGCACGTAGTTCTCGCCGAACGCGCGCTGGCCGGCCGCATGGGCGGCGCGCACGGCATCGGCGGGAAACGTCTTGGAGACCGCGAGCAGCCGCACGGATTGCGCATCGCGCCCGGCCGCCCGCGCGGCTTCGGCAATGCGCTGCCGCACGTCGGCGAGGTTGTGCGCGAGGTGGTGGAGCAGGTCGGACATGGAGCGAGCCGGTGTTCAGCGAAGACGATGCCCCGATTATACGGACAGCATGTGCTCGACCAGCTCGATCCAGTGCGCGACCGGCGTCGACGTGCCGCTTTGCAGATGCGCGATGCAGCCGACGTTCGCCGACACGATCACCTGCGGCTCCTGCGCCTGCAGCCGCTCGAGCTTCTGATCGCGCAGCGCGTACGAGAGACGCGGCTGCGTCAGCGAATAGGTGCCGGCCGAGCCGCAGCACAGATGGCTGTCGGCGGGCAGGCGCACGTCGACGCCGAGCGCGCTCAGCAACTGCTCGACCTTGCCGCGTATCTGCTGGCCGTGCTGCAGCGTGCAGGGCGGATGAAACGCGACCGTGTGCACCGAGCGGCGCCGCGTGATCGCGACGAGCTGTTCCTCGAACTCCGGCAGTATTTCCGCGACGTCGCGCGTCAGCTCGACGATGCGGCGCGCTTTCTCCGCGTATTCGGGATCGTGGCGCAGCAGATGCGCGTATTCCTTGACCGTCGCGCCGCAGCCCGAGGCGTTCATCACGATCGCCTCGGCGCCCTGTTCGACGTGCGGCCACCATGCGTCGATATTGGCGCGCAGGTCGTCGAGCGCTTCGTCGTGATAGCCGAGGTGCAGGCGGATCGCGCCGCAGCAGCCGGCCTCGGGCGCGACCACCGTTTCGATGCCGAGCGCATCGAGCACGCGCGCGGTCGCGATGTTGACGTTCGGCATCATCGACGGTTGCACGCAGCCCGCCAGCATCAGCATCTTGCGTTCGTGTTTCGCGGCGGGCCATGCGAGCGGGTTCTGCCGCGCGGGCACCTTGTCGCGCAGCTTTTTCGGCAGAATGCGGCGCACGCGCTGGCCGAGCCGCATCGCCGGCGTGAAGATCACGCTGTTCGGCACGACGCTCGCGAGCACGCGGCGCAGCAGCCGCTGGTTGAGCGGGCGCCTGACTTTCTCTTCGGTGAGCTTGCGGCCGATTTCGACGAGCCGCCCGTATTGCACGCCGGACGGGCAGGTCGATTCGCAGTTGCGGCAGGTGAGGCAGCGGTCGAGGTGGACCTGCGTGCTGCGCGTGACCGGCGCGCCTTCGACCATCTGCTTGATCAGATAGATGCGCCCGCGCGGGCCGTCGAGTTCGTCGCCGAGCAACTGGTAGGTCGGACAGGTGGCCGTGCAGAAACCGCAATGCACGCACTTGCGCAGGATGGCGTCCGCTTCGTTGCCATCGGGCGTATTGCGAATGAAGTCCGCGAGGTTGGTTTGCATCGCGTCGCTCAGAAGTCGGGGTAGAGACGGCCGCGATTGAAGATGCGGGCCGGGTCGAAGGCGTGTTTGAGGCCGCGATGGATTTTCATCAGCGGCGTGGGCAGCGGCGTGAAGACGCCGGCGCTGCGGTCGTAGCCGTGGCCGCTGCGGAAGATCGTCGCGTGGCCGCCGGCCTGCTTCGCGCTGATGCGCACGGTTTGCGCGTCGGTGTCGGTGATCCACCAGCGCTGGCCGCCGCCCCATTCCATCAGCTGCGCGCCGGGCAGTTGCAGCGGCTCGGTGATCGACGGCAGCGCGAGACGCCACAGCGCGGCCTTCGGCGGGATCGCCGAGAAGAACGCATCGGTCTGCTCGCGCAGGCCGGCCCAGAAACGCTCGGCCTCGACCGCATCGACGACTTCGCCGTCGAGCGCCGCGCGCGCCGCCTTGACCGCGGCTTCCGCGCCCGCGAGCCGCACGGCGAGCGTGCCGTTGCGCCATGCGCTCGCGGTGATCGGCAGCGGCCGGCCGGCCCATTCGTTGAGCTTGCGGACCGCGTCGGTGCCGTTCATGTCGAACTTCAGCGTGGCTTCGGCCTGCGGCAGCGGCAGCACCTTGACCGACAGTTCGAGGATCAGTCCGAGCGTGCCGAGCGAGCCCGCCAGCAGCCGCGAGACGTCGTAACCGGCGACGTTCTTCACGACCTGGCCGCCGAAATGCAGCACCTGGCCCTGGCCGTTCATGACGACGGCGCCGAGCACGAAGTCGCGCGCCGCGCCGACGGCCGGGCGGCGCGGCCCGGAAATGCCCGCGGCGATGCAGCCGCCGAAGGTGGCCTGCGGCCCGAAGTGCGGCGGCTCGAACGGGAGCATCTGGTCGTGCTCGGCGAGCGCGGCTTCGATCTCCAGCAGGGGCGTACCCGCGCGCGCGGTGATGACGAGCTCGGCCGGATCGTAGGCGATGATGCCGCGATAAGCGCGCGTGTCGAGGATCTCACCTTCCAGCGTCTGACCGTACCAGTCTTTGGTGCCGCCGCCCCGGACGCGCAGCGCGCGTCCTTCTGCGCTGGCCGAACGCACGCGTTCGGACCAAACGGCGACGATGTCGTCCTCTTCCATGGTGTCCTGCTCGTTGTGTTTCGGTTGATTGTACCGGGCGGGGGCTCGCTGGCAACCAGGAGCGCACCCGCATCGGCAGATCGGCTGAAGGGACCGCGAAAGGCGGGGCAGGCGCTATGCAACAGAGCGCCTGCCCGGCCTTTTGCGGTGCGCGCTTCATGCGCGACGCGAGCATGAACGATGCGAGCGGTAACGGACCCTAGAAGCCGGACGCTAGAAGCGCGGCAGCTCAGGGTGGGGCAGCAACCCGCCGCGCACATGCATCTTGCCGTATTCGGCGCAGCGCGCCCGCGTGGGAATACCCTTGTCGGGGTTCAGCAGGCCGGGCGCGTCGAATGCGCGCTTGACCGCGTGGAACGTGTCGCGTTCCTCGGGCGAGAACTGCACGCACATCGAATTGATCTTCTCGATGCCGACGCCATGCTCGCCCGTGACCGTGCCACCCAGTTCCACGCAGGCTTCGAGGATGTCGCAACCGAATTCCTCGGCGCGGTGCCACTCGTCCTTGTCGTTGCCGTTGAAGAGGATCAGCGGATGCATGTTGCCGTCGCCGGCATGGAACACGTTGATGCAGCGCAGCCGGTATTTTTTCTCCATCTCTTCGATGCGCGCGAGCAGCGGTCCGATACTGCGGCGGGGCACGGTGCCGTCCATGCAGTAGTAGTCCGGCGAAATGCGGCCGGCCGCCGGAAACGCGTTTTTGCGCCCGGACCAGAAGCGCAACCGTTCCTCTTCCGTGCGCGAAATCTGGATGCGGGTTGCACCGTGTTCGCGCAGTACCGCGGTCATGCGCACGATCTCGTTGGCGACCTCGTCGGGCGTGCCGTCCGATTCGCACAGCAGGATCGCCGCCGCGTCGAGGTCGTAGCCCGCGTTGACGAATTCCTCGACCGCGCGCGTGGCCGGCTTGTCCATCATCTCGAGGCCGGCCGGAATGATGCCCGCCGCGATGATGCCGGCCACCGCGTCGCCGCCTTTCACGACGTCGTCGAAACTGGCCATGATGACCTGCGCCGTCTGCGGCTTCGGGATCAGCTTGACTGTGACCTCGGTGACGATCGCGAACATACCCTCGCTGCCGATCAGCACCGCGAGCAGATCAAGCCCGGGCGCGTCCGGCGCGAGCGAGCCGAATTCGACGATCTCGCCTTCCATCGTCACCGCGCGCACGCGCAGCACGTTGTGCACCGTGAGGCCGTATTTCAGGCAGTGCACGCCGCCCGAATTCTCTGACACGTTGCCGCCGATCGTGCAGGCGATCTGCGAGGACGGGTCCGGCGCGTAGTAGAGCCCGTAAGGCGCGGCGGCTTCGGAGATCGCGAGATTGCGCACGCCCGGCTGCACCGTGGCGGTACGCGCATACGAGTCGACCTCGACGATTTTCCTGAAGCGCGCGAGCGATACGACCACGCCATGCCGGATCGGCATGGCGCCACCCGAGAGGCCGGTGCCCGCGCCGCGCGGCACGATCGGCACGCCGAGGCGATGGCAGATCTGCACGATGCGTTGCACCTGCGATTCGGTTTCCGGCAACGCAACCGCGAGCGGCAGACGCCGGTAAGCGGCGAGGCCGTCGCATTCGTACGCGACGGTGTCTTCCTCGCGATACAGCAAACAATGATTCGGCAACACGGCCATCAGCGCCTGCACGACTTCGCGCTGGCGCTGGGCGAGTACTTCGGCCGACAGTTCAGCGGGTGCGTTCATGTAACTTGTCTCCCCTTGCTTTTGCCGATCCGGCTCTTCGTTCGAGCCGGTTGTTTCAGGCGGCCTCGTTGCGAGCCGATTCGCTTCGAGTCACGTCGTTCCGGGTCACGGCGTTTTGAGTCACATCGTTCCGGGCCACCGCGTTTCGAGGCCGGCGCGACCGCCGCCCGATGTGGCGGCCGCCGCTTCCGGCGTGCCCGGTCTGCGTCAGGCCGCCCAGCTGAATATCTTGCCCGGGTTCATCAGATTGCGCGGGTCGAGCGCATGCTTGATCGAGCGCATCGTATCGACCGCGACGTCGCCGTGTTCCTCGAGCAGGAAGCGCATCTTGTGCAGGCCGACGCCATGCTCGCCGGTGCAGGTGCCGTCCATGCGCAGCGCGCGCTGCACGATGCGATGGTTCAGGCGCTCGGCTTCTTCGAGTTCCTCGGGTTTGTCCGGGTCGATCAGGATCGCGACGTGGAAGTTGCCGTCGCCGACATGGCCGACGATCGGGCAGGGCAGCGGCGAGGCCTTCAGATCCTGCTCCGTTTCCACCACGCATTCGGCGAGGCGCGAGATCGGCACGCAGACATCGGTCGTGACCGCACGGCAGCCGGGCTTCAGTTGCAGCATCGCGAAATAGGCGCTGTGACGCGCGTTCCACAAACGGCTGCGGTCTTCGGGGCGCGTCGCCCATTCGAAACCCTCGCCGGAATTTTGCGCGGCGATGTCCTGCACGAGTTCGGCCTGTTCCTTGACGCCGGCCTCGGTGCCGTGGAATTCGAAGAACAGCGTGGGGGCTTCGCGCAGCGTCAGATTCGAGTGGCGGTTGATCGAGCGCACCGCGAGCGAGTCGACGAACTCGACGCGCGCGATCGGCACGCCGATCTGGATCGTCTCGATGACCGCGCGTACCGCATCGCCCATTGACGGGAACGCGCATATCGCAGCCGATACCGCTTCGGGCTGCGGATAAAGCCGCACCGTGATTTCGGTGATGACGCCGAGCGTGCCTTCGGAGCCGACGAAGAGCCGCGTGAGGTCATACCCCGCCGACGATTTGCGCGCGCGCGTGCCGGTTTTGATGACGCGGCCATCGGCCAGCACGACCGCGAGGCCGAGCACGTTTTCGCGCATCGTGCCGTAGCGCACGGCATTGGTGCCCGACGCGCGCGTGGCCGACATGCCGCCGATGCTCGCGTCGGCACCCGGATCGATCGGGAAGAAGAGGCCCGTGTCGCGCAGTGCTTCGTTCAACTGCTTGCGCGAGATGCCGGGCTCGACGGTGACGGTGAGGTCCTCGGCGTTGATCGACAGCACGCGGTTCATGGCCGACAGATCGATCGACACGCCGCCTTGCACCGCGAGCAGATGCCCTTCGAGCGACGAGCCGTTGCCGTACGGAATGATCGGCACGTCGTACTGGCCGCATAGCTTGACGGCGGTTTGCACGTCTTCGGTCGTGTGCGCGAAGACGACGGCGTCGGGCAACTGGGGATCGAATGGCGATTCGTCGCGGCCATGATGCGCGCGCACGGCTTCGGCAACCGACACGCGTTCACCGAACGCGGCTTTGAGCTGGTTCAGCAGTTCGGCGGGAAACGGCCGGCGCAGCGGGGCCGGCGGCACGGGATGGTTCACGCATGTCTCCTGTCGAACGGAGTGGGCGGCTTGGCGGTCGACCCGAGTGGTGCCTGCGGTTGGCCGAAGTGAGCGCTCTCGCGCGTCATTCGGTTCCCGGCGAAGCTCCTGCTTCGGTTTCATGCAAAGCGCTTACTCCGATTTCATGAAAGATTTTTGAGGGCACGGCTTATGTGTGCCGCATTCATTTCATTTTACGCCGATCGTCCGTGGGCCGGCACCGGTCCGCGCTCGGCTCGGCTTCCCGGCTCATATAATGGCGGCGATTTCGCGATGCGCGCAATATGGATAAACGTGGTGGGCGTATCGCCACTGAACGTATGGGGGACATCATGGGCAACCGCCTGAGCAAGATCGCCACTCGCACCGGCGATGACGGCACCACCGGTCTCGGCGACGGCCGCCGCGTGCGCAAGGACAGCGCGCGCATTGCCGCGATCGGCGATGTCGACGAACTCAATTCGCAACTCGGCGTGCTGTTGTGCGAGAGCCTGCCCGACGGCGTGCGCGCGGCGCTGGTGGCGATCCAGCACGATCTGTTCGATCTGGGCGGCGAGCTCTGCATTCCCGGCCACACGATGATTACCGAGCGGCATCTCGCCCAGCTCGACGGCTGGCTCGCCGACTACAACGCCGCATTACCGCCGCTGAAGGAATTCATTCTGCCCGGCGGCTCGCGCGCCGCAGCGCTCGCGCATGTGTGCCGCACCGTCTGCCGCCGCGCCGAACGCGCGATCGTGGCGCTCGGCGAGCATGAGGCAATCAACGCGGCGCCGCGTCAATATGTGAACCGGCTGTCCGATCTGCTGTTCGTGCTCGCGCGCGTGCTCAATCGCGCGGATGGCGGCACCGACGTGCTATGGCAGCACGATCGCGGCACGCATTGAGTGCAATTGAGCGAATGGTGCGCGGGTGCGCATGGCATCAGGCACCGGGCCCCGCGTTAGCCGATCGCGAGCGTAACCGGCTTGCCGATGCGGCTCATCATTTCGACGAGCGTGTCGATCGTGAACTTGGTGGTTTTCTTGTTGACCACGTCGGATACGCGCGGGCGCGACACCATCAGAATTTCCGCCGCCTCGGCCTGCTTCAGATGATGCTGTTCGATCCAGCTCGACAGCTCGGTCATGAGCTGCTCCTTGAGCAGGCGCGTGTCGTTGATCTGCTTTTGCGACGCCGCGTGCAGGCGCTTCGCTTCTTCGGCGGAAAAGCCGAGTTCGAGAAACAGATTCGCACCGGGTTGGGTGACGTGGCGAATGCGGGTGTCGGTCGTCATTGATAAGGTTTCCTATCGTTAATGATCGCGCGGTAGCGCATCTCGGCGATCTTTTTGTCTCGCGGCCCGAGCTTCTGCGTTTTCTTCTGAAAACAATGCAGCACGTAGATCGCTTCGACAAACTTACTCACATACATCACGTGAAAAATGCCGTCTTCGTCTTTGATGCGGATTTCGCGCGTTCCGGTGCCGATCGAGTCGAACGCTTTCCAGTCGTCGGGGTCGAGTCCCGCCTGAATCTTGTGCAGTTGAAACCCCGCGCGACGACGTGCCTCAGCGGGAAAGGCGAGCCGATCGCGCAAGCTCGAACCTAATCAGCGAATTTCTTTTTCCTGCTCCATAACCGCTTTTGTGTATAAAATATTATACGATCCATCCAGCCCGGTCAAGTCCGTTTGCATGCCTCTGAGTCAGGTACGCACGCGTTGCGAAGGCGTCACATGCAAGCGGACAACGAGCTGTTACGGTACAGAGGCGGCGCGCGCAGCACCATCGTCCGTTCGGCCAATAAAAAACCCGGTTCGAAGCCGAACCGGGTTTTCTACGGATGACTGACGAACTGCCGGAGCAGCGGCGCGGCAGGCGTTCAGTTGCCGCTGCCGCGCGCCACGCGGCGCTGCCTGACGGCTTCGGCGAGACCTTCGAGCACCGTGACGCTTTCGTCCCAGCCGATGCACGCATCGGTAACGCTCTGGCCGTACGTGAGCGTGCCGCCTTCCTGCAGATCCTGGCGGCCCGCCACGAGGTGCGACTCGACCATCACGCCGACGATCCGCTCGTCGCCCGCGGCGATCTGGCGGCCGATGTCCGCGCACACCGGAATCTGGTTCTCGTGCTTCTTCGAGCTGTTCGCGTGGCTCGCGTCGATCATCAGGCGTGCGGCGAGACCTGCCTTGCCGATGTCGGCGCAGGCGGCGTTGACGCTGTCGGCGTCGTAGTTCGGCGCCTTGCCGCCGCGCAGGATCACGTGGCAATCCTCATTGCCGGCCGTCGACACGATCGCCGAGTGGCCGCCCTTCGTGACCGAGAGGAAATGGTGCGGCTGCGAGGCGGCCTTGATCGCGTCGACGGCGATCTTCACGTTGCCGTCCGTGCCGTTCTTGAAGCCGACCGGGCACGACAGTCCCGAAGCCAGTTCGCGGTGCACCTGCGACTCGGTGGTCCGCGCGCCGATCGCGCCCCACGAGATCAGATCGGCGATGTACTGCGGGCTGATCATGTCGAGGTATTCGGTGCCGGCGGGCAGGCCGAGTTCGTTGATGTGCAACAGCAGCTCGCGCGCGGCGCGCAGGCCGTCGTTGATCTTGAAGCTGTTGTCCATGTGCGGATCGTTGATGAGGCCCTTCCAGCCCACCGTCGTGCGCGGCTTTTCGAAGTACACGCGCATCACGACTTCGAGTTCGCCGGCGAAGCGCTTGCGCTGTTCGATCAGACGTCCTGCGTATTCGATCGCGGCCTTCGGATCGTGAATCGAGCACGGGCCGATCACGACGATCAGGCGGTCGTCCATGCCATGCAGAATGCGATGCATCGCGTTGCGCGAGTCGTAGATCACGTTGGAGACCGACTCGTCGCACGGGAATTCGCGAATCAGGTGAGCGGGCGGCGTGAGTTCTTTCAATTCGCGGATGCGGACATCGTCGGTGTTGTGCGGGGGCATGGGGTTCTCCTGAATCGGTTCGTAGTTCGTAGCGTGTTCGCGTGAGTAGCGGGTGTCAAAGTTCGTCTGGAAGCAAGGTTTCAAAAGCGTGAGGCGAAAAAAAACCGCCAGGCTGGCTGGCGGTTTTTCGGGAATTCTTGGTGTCCTGCGTGCACTAACACCCCTCTCGATCCGCCAGCGGTTTGAGATACCAAAAAAAGTAAAAATAAAACTTGGCGGACATGGCGAGGTGAAATGCGTTGCTGGTCAAAAAAGGTGAGTGACTTTATAACCCGGTACAGGCTCGCTTGACAAGCATGGGCCTATAAAAATGCGGATAATCCGCACGTTTCGTACTTTTTTCACACGAAACGTGCATGACTTGCCGGATCAGGCGGTGCCGCCGACCGTCATGCGCTCGATGCGCAGCGTCGGCTGGCCGACGCCCACCGGCACGCTCTGGCCTTCCTTGCCGCACACGCCGACACCCGAATCGAGCTTCATGTCGTTGCCGATCATCGTGACGTACTTCAGCGATTCCGGGCCGCTGCCGATCAGCGTCGCGCCCTTGACCGGATACGTGATCTTGCCGTTCTCGATCATGTAGGCCTCGGAAGCCGAGAACACGAACTTGCCGTTCGTGATGTCGACCTGGCCGCCGCCGAAGTTCACCGCATAGAGGCCGTTCTTCACGGACGCGAGAATTTCCTGCGGGTCCTTGTCGCCGTTCAGCATGTAGGTGTTGGTCATGCGCGGCATCGGCAGCGCCGCGTACGATTCGCGTCGCGCGTTGCCGGTGACCGGCATCTCCATCAGGCGCGCGTTCAGCGTGTCCTGGATGTAGCCCTTCAGGATGCCGTCCTCGATCAGCGTCGTGCATTGGGTCGGGTTGCCTTCGTCGTCGATGTTGAGCGAGCCGCGGCGGTTCGGCAGCGTGCCGTCGTCGACCACGGTGACGCCCTTCGCGGCGACCTGCTCGCCGATGCGTCCCGCGAACGCCGACGAACCCTTGCGGTTGAAGTCGCCCTCGAGCCCGTGGCCGATCGCCTCGTGCAGCAGCACGCCGGGCCAGCCCGGGCCGAGCACGACCGTCATCGCGCCGGCCGGCGCCGGCCGCGCGTCGAGATTGACGAGCGCCGCGTGCACCGCGTCGTCGACGTAGCGCGACAGCACTTCGTCGGTGAAATAGCCGTAGTCGAAACGCCCGCCGCCGCCGCCGCTGCCGATTTCGCGGCGGCCGTTCTGCTCGGCGATCACGGTGACCGAGACGCGCACGAGCGGCCGGATGTCGGCCGCGAAGCCGCCGTCGCTGCGCGCGACGAGCACCACGTCGTATTCGCCGGCGAGGCCCGCCATCACCTGCTGGATGCGCGGATCGCGGCCGCGCGCCATCTGTTCGATGCGCTCGAGCAGCTTGACCTTCGCGGTCGCGTCGAGCGAATGGAGCGGATCGGACGGCAGGTACAGATCGCGCCCGGCGATGCCGGTCAGCGACGAGGCCACCTTGATCTTCTGCTTGCCGCCGCCCGATCTGGCGATCGCGCGCGTGGCGATGGCCGCCTGGCGGATCGCCTCGGGCGAAAGGTCGTCCGAGTAGGCGAACGCGGTGCGGTCGCCCGACACGGCGCGCACGCCGACGCCCTGATCGATGCTGAAGCTGCCCGACTTCACGATGCCTTCCTCGAGGCTCCACGCTTCGCTGCGGGTCGCCTGGAAGTAGAGGTCCGCGTAGTCGACGCGGTGCGTGAAGATTTCGGCGAGCGTGCGCGTGAGCAGCGACTCGTCGAGACCATAGGGCGTGAGGAGAATGTCCTTGGCGGCGGCGAGATTACGGATACCGGGTTCGATGATGTTCATGCGAAATATGTTCTGCTCGATACGAGGGGGGCGGGGAGCGCCTGAGCCACCATATGCGTGGCGGGCGCCGCAGTTTCAATGTCGGATTCAGGTCAGCACGCGATGACGCCAGGCCGGCAGGCTCTGCCGCACTTCGTCGATCCGCGCGCGTTCGAGGTTGCCGGCGACCACGCCGGCGCCTTCGTCGCGCACCGCGACGATCTCGCCCCACGGGTCGATCAGCATGCTGTGGCCCCAGGTGCGGCGGCCGTTCTCATGTTTGCCGCCTTGCGCCGCGGCGAGCACATAGCACTGGTTTTCGATCGCACGGGTGCGCAGCAGCAGCTCCCAGTGCGCGCGGCCGGTCGTGTAGGTGAAGGCGGACGGCACCACGATCAGCGCGCAGTCGCCCATGCGCCGATACAGCTCCGGAAAGCGCAGATCGTAGCAGACCGACAGGCCGACCCGGCCGAACGGCGCCTCGAAGCCGCGTACCTCGGTGCCGGGGCGGATCGTGCGCGCTTCGTCGAACGATTCTTCGCCCTTCTCGAAGTTGAACAGGTGAATCTTGTCGTAGCGCGCGGCTTCGTTGCCGTGCGGGTCGAACACGAGCGTCGTGTTCAGCACGCGCGAGGCTTCCGGCGCGGTGAGCGGCAGCGTGCCGCCGATCACCCAGAGCTTGTGGCGGCGCGCCGCGTCGGCGAGAAAGCGCTGGATCGGGCCGTCCTGGTAGGGCTCGCGCACGGCGAGCTTGTCGGTGTCCTTGAAGCCCATGAAGCAGAAGTATTCGGGCAGCAGCACGAGTTGCGCGCCGTCGGCGGCGGCTTCGGCGATCAGGCGTTCCGCGTCGGCGAGATTGCGCTCGCGATCGGGCGTGCTGACCATCTGCAGCGCGGCGACCCGGAAGGGGCTGATGAAGGAGCCGCCGGATGCCGCGGCGGACGGCGATGAAGAGACGTGTGTTTCGCTCATGAGCGTGTCGAAAGGCTCCCGGCACAGCGGCGGTGCGAACCGCGGACGCCGCATGCGTCGTTCAGGGCGGGCTCGAACGCGGCTCAGGGCGCTTCCACGGTCGAAGCCGGAGCGTCCATCTTACCCCGTTCGGTCGTCACCCGCTCGATGTGCGGTTTCGCCCACGAGCCCGTGATCGCGTACTCGCGCGCGAACACGTGCGACACCCCGTGGGTGAGCGCGATATCGGCGATCAGCGCGCCGAGGCCGATCAGCGGATTGACGACCGTCGCGGCGATCACCGCGGAGCCCGCGCTGACGGTCGGCACGACGTGCAGGTGCAGGTCCTGGGTTTTCTGCGCGATGTCGACCGAGCCGGCCATCTCGGCGCGCGCCGGCGCGGTCACCATTCTGAAGTTGTCGGTGCGGGCGATGCCGTCGTGAATCTGCGCGGTGCCGGTCACGCTCGAAAACGGCAGCCCTTCGCCGATCACGTCGCGGAAATCGAGCGTGGCGATGCGCGCGAGGCTTTGCAGGCTCAGCACGCCGAGCAGCGTCGCGACGCCCGGATCGATCTTGAGAATCTGGCCGTGACGCAGATCGAGCGCGAGGTTGCCGTTCAGCGTCGAATAGTCGATCCTCGCCGGACCGCCTTGCCAGGCGGCCTTGCCCGCCAGCGAACCGCTGCCGCCCTTGAGCGTCTTCGGCAGGCCGAGGCGTTCGAGCAGCGCGCCGGCATCCTTGATGTCGAGCTTGAAATCGAACACGGTGCGGCGCGGCGTGGTTTCGTCGGCGGAACTGGCGAGTTCGGTCGAGGTGCGCCAGTTCGCGGTCGCGCTTAGTGTCGCGGCGGGATTGGTGACGTCGAACTTGTCGAGTTGCCAAACCGGCACGCCGTTTTCCTCGAAGTTGTGCGCGTCGACTTCGAGTTTGCCGATGTTGCGGTCGCGCACGATCAGCTCGTTCACGACCAGATCGATCGACGGCATGTTTTGCGCGGGCGCCGACATCGCCGGGCCGAGCAGATCCTTGTCCGCGACCGACGGAATTACGACGCGCGCAAAGCGCGCCTGCAGCGAGCCCGGCGAGTCGCGGGTCGCGCCCGGTAGCCACGACACGTGGCCCGACACCTGGTTCGAGGCGATGTTCGCCTGCCAGGTGCGGTCCGCGCGCGATGCGCCGACGATCACGTTGTCCCAGTGGCGCTTGAGCAGCGTCAGCGTGTCGACGTGCAACGCGAAGCGGCTCGGCAGGAATTGCGTGAGCGCGGGGTTGGGCTGTGGCGGCGCGGCGGCCGGAGTGGGCGCCGCGGTGCTTGTGGCGGCGGCATTGGCGTTTGCTGCGGGCGCGCCGGCGCTGCCGTTGTTACGCAATTGCGCGAAGAGCAGGCGCCACGCGTCGGCGTCGAATTCCTTGAGATCGACCGCGGCGACCACGCCATCGGCCGGCAGCTCCGCCGGCCGGTTCACGCCGACCGCGCCGCGCACGACCGCCGGCGGCGTATTGGGCTGCACCTTCGGCGCGTAGCGCAGCAGGTACGTGGCGGCGATCGGCCCGAACGCGAGGTCGGCGCGTTCGAGACCGGCGTCGCCGGGCGTCGTCGCCGGGCTGACGGTGAAGTGCAGCGGCATCGGCGTGCCGAGCGGCTTGTCGAACGGCGCCGGGAAATCGAGCGCGAGGCCGCTCAGGTCGGAATCGGCGCTGACCTGCGGCAGGCTTCCCTTCGCGCCGTTCACCTTCAGCGCATAGGGCGCGCTGCCGCTCAGGCGCGTCAACACCTGCCCGGCCGGGCCATGCAGATCGAGCCCGCGCGCGGCATCGACGGCAATGTGGCCGTTCAGCGCGAGCGCGTACGTGCCGTTCTGGCGCAAGCCGCCGTTCGCGTGCAGGTCGCCGCCGAGGAACTGCGCGGAGAGCCGCTCGACCTCGGCCGTGTGCTCGGTGAAGCGCACCCGGCCGTTCAGTTGCGACAGCGGCGGCACGTTGTTCATGCTCAGGCGGTTATCGAGGAAGCCGAGCGCGCCTTCCACGCCGATATGCGGCTTGGGCGTGCGTGGGATCGTCAGCTTGAGCGCGAGCGATGCGGCGCCGTCGGCGCGGATCTTCTCGGTTTGGTGCCGCGCCATGATGCCGAGCGAACTGTCGTTCACGTAGTCGAGCATGTCGGCGAGCGGGCCGCGGCCATTGCCCTGGATGACCAGGTTCGAGCTTTTCGTGCCGAGGTCGGCGATTCTGCCACGCACGCTGGTGAGCGCGACGCGCTTGTAGCGTCCGCGCTCGATGTCGAAGCGCAGCACGTTCTGCTTCAGTTCGAACACGCCGTCGATGTCGTCGAGCGCCGGCCACAGGTTCGGCGTGCCGTTCCTCATGTTGCGCGGCGGGTAGGGCGTCGGGTCGAAGCGGCCGCCCCGGAACGGCGCGACGATATGGAAGATGCCGGCGGCGGGATCGCGCGAATAGGGGAACTGGGTCAGGTCGCCGTGCACTTCGATCGTGGCGCCGCGCGAGATGCCCGCCTGCAGTCCGTGGCCCAGATAGATGCGCAGCTTCTCGCTGACGGAGGTCGGCAGATAGCGCACGATGCGCGTGACCTGCGCGCGCTGGAAGTCGGCCTTGAGGTCGAGCGAGCCGCGGCCGTGGCCGGGGTTGCTGTAATTGGCAGCGGCGGTGGCCGCGACGTCGGCGTTGGAGACCGCGACGTCCGCGAGCTTGAGGCTGAAGGCCGGCCGGTTGTCGCCCGGCGCCTTCGCGCCCATGACCCAGTCGGCGCGGGCGTGCAGCCGGTCGAGCTTCAGGCGCGGATCGTCGAACACGCCCGGCAGCGTAATCGCCACGTTCGAGGTATCGAGCAGTGCATGGCCGCCTTTCTCGTCGGCGTCGACGTTGCCCCACAGGTTTTCGATGCCCGGTATGCCGGCGCGGGGATGGCCGCGCGGCGTGAGCCCCGGCCCCGGCTCCTGGGCGGCGAAGCTGATGCCCTGCAGATCGCCCTTGAAGCGATAGCGCTCGATCGGCTCCGCGCCGGCCGGCCGACGGTCGCTGCCTACCTCGCCGGATTCCGGCTTGCCGCGCTCCACTTCGATCACGTAGTTGGCGACGAGCCCGCGCGGATTGATGCGCACGAGCCCGTTCAGGAAGCGCCGCGGCAACGGCAGCGCGCGGCTGAATTCGGCGAGGATGCCGAGGTCGACGTGATCGCCGCTGACGCCGAGCAGTTGCCCGTGCTGCTGCGTCGCGGCCCGGAACCGGCCATCGAGCGTGTGGAACTGGAGCAGGCGCGTGAGCGGCGTGCCGTCGTCGAGCGGCGGCTGGCCGAGTTCGGCGTGCAAGTGGTTCAGTTGCAGCG
>Ga0154001_1000083_pt1 | contig 24779 bp, 24 predicted proteins | sample TSNJ085MetaG_FD_104699 | JGI IMG/M metagenome (GOLD analysis project Ga0154001, IMG submission 104699) | Attine ant fungus gardens microbial communities from New Jersey, USA - TSNJ085 MetaG | ecosystem: Host-associated > Fungi > Mycelium > Unclassified | place: USA: New Jersey, Wharton State...
GATGCTGCGTTCGATTTGCGCTCTCACTACAGCGGCTGGCGTCATGATCCACTTTCTCGCATGTTGTCTCGGAATGAACCGATCGAATGGTTCTATAAGTACTGGCTGTCGCGCGTTGATGTCGAATACGACTCCTACAACGGTGTAATCACTATCGAGGTACAGGCTTACGACGCCAAAACTGCACACGAGATCGTGGAATTTATGGTCCGGGAGGGAGGAGAGCAGATGAACCTGATTGGTCATCAGCTCGCACAGTCTCAAGTGGATTTTCTGACCAAACAGGTTACGGCCGCGCATGAACGTCTGCTCAGTGATACTCAGGCGATGATTGATTTCCAGAATCATCAAGGGCTGCTTGCACCGGGGGCCACAGCACAGAGTCTTAATGACCTGATCGACAAACTTGAGGAACAAAAGACAAATCTTCAGGCGCAGCTCAATTCCTTGCCGTCGTCGTTGAATGCGGATCAACCGGTAGTCGTGATGCTCAAGAAGAACCTTGCTGCGATCGAGCAACAGATTGCGCAAAGACGAGCTGAGTTGGCTTCTCCGTCGAAAGGAACGCTGAACTATGCGGTCGAAGAGTTCCAGCGATTGCAGATGGAGGTCAGTTTTTCCCAGGATTTGTACAAGACGGCACTTTCTGCATTGGAACAAGGCCGCATGAATGCGGCGCGCACCCTGAAGATGGTTTCGGTGGTGCAGTCACCGACGATGCCGGGCTATCCCGTCGAGCCGGAGCGTTTGTATAACGCATTGGTTACCTTGCTCGTCGGGCTTGCCATAGTCGGGGTCTTGAAGCTGCTCGAGAGCATCATTCTCGACCACGTCGACTGACATGTTAAACAGCACGATGATTCATGGCTGTTCGCAAACATAACTAACAGGAAGATCTAGTTCCGGCCGCAGATTGTCACAGGAGTGCGGCCGGCTACGATCAACGGGGAAATATGAAAGTTCTGACTGTCTTCGGCACTCGCCCGGAAGCCATCAAGATGGCACCCGTAATCAAAACGCTTGCCTCCGATCCCGCCTTTGAGGCCAAGGTGTGCGTAACGGCTCAACATCGACAGATGCTTGATCAGGTGCTTGATCTCTTCGCCATTCGTCCAGACTTCGATCTCAATGTCATGAAACCTGGTCAGGACCTGAGCGACATCACCAGTAATGTCCTGCTTGGCATGCGGGACGTATACCGGCAATGGCAGCCTGATATGGTTCTTGTTCATGGCGATACCACGACTACGCTCGCCGCCAGTCTTTCAGCCTACTATGCCAGGATTAAAGTCGGCCATGTCGAGGCAGGTCTACGGACGCACAACAAGTATTCTCCCTGGCCCGAAGAGATGAATCGGCGGTTTGCCGGCGCCGTTGCCGATGTTCATTTTGCCCCTACGAAAAAATCATGCGACAACCTGTTGCGCGAAGGGGTATCTGCGGACTCTATTCATATTACCGGCAATACTGTTATCGATGCCTTGATCGATGTCGTCGAGCGGCTGAGGCACGACGCAACGTTGCGTGCCCGTTTTGAGGCGCGGTTCGATTTTCTTGATTCCAGCAAGCGCCTGGTTCTTGTTACCGGCCATCGTCGGGAAAATTTTGGTGTTGGTTTCGAGAACATTTGCTTCGCGCTGCGCGATCTTGCCGCTCGAGGAGATGTGGAAGTGGTTTATCCCGTACATCTCAATCCCAATGTGCAAGAGCCTGTACGTCGCATCCTCTCAGAAGTTTCCAACGTGCACCTGATCGAGCCGCTGGATTATCTGCCATTCGTTTATCTCATGGACCGCAGTTCGCTGTTGATCACCGACTCGGGCGGCGTACAGGAGGAGGCTCCGTCTCTCGGCAAGCCGGTGCTTGTCATGCGGGACACCACGGAACGACCGGAGGCAGTAGAGGCCGGTACGGTCAAACTGGTCGGTACTGATTCCGCGGCTATCGTTGAAGGAGCCAACCGTCTGCTTGATGACCCAGACTCCTATGCGGCTATGGCTCGTGCACATAACCCTTATGGGGATGGCCAGGCAGCTGCGCGTATTCGTGAAGTTCTGAAATCCGGCTATTCAAGCCCGAAGTGTACGGCGCTATGACTCGTACTCACAATCAGCGAAGAGATGGATAGGTATCCAGCCGTATCCGAATTATTTTGAAATCCAATTTTTATAAAAAATCATGTTCAATACCATTTCAATGATCGGCCTGGGATATATTGGCCTACCTACTGCCACGCTATTCGCGGCGCGCAAGAAAAAGGTTATCGGCGTTGACGTCAACCAGAGCGCGGTCGACATCATTAACCAAGGCAAGATACACATTGTCGAGCCGGAACTGGATATCCTGGTGCATGCGGCGGTGACAGAAGGTTATTTGCGTGCCACTACGAAGCCACAGTTAGCGGACGCTTTTCTGATTGCCGTGCCGACGCCGTTCACTGATGGTTACAAACCGGATCTCAGCTATATCGAAGCGGCTGGCAAGTCGATTGCGCCGGTCCTGCGCAAGGGTAACCTTGTTATTCTCGAATCCACTTCCCCCGTAGGTACCACTGAGAAGCTGGCGGGGTGGCTGGCCGATGCGCGGCCTGATCTCACCTTTCCACAGCAGGCGGGTGAAGCTGCTGATATCCAGATCGCCTACTGCCCGGAACGCGTGTTGCCCGGTCGCGTGGTGCAGGAACTCGTAGCCAATGACCGGGTCATTGGTGGCATGACGCAGGCTGCTACGGCTCAGGCCATCGATCTCTACAAGACTTTTGTCGACGGTGCACTGGTTGCCACCAACGCACGCACCGCCGAAATGTGCAAGTTGACGGAGAACAGTTTCCGCGATGTCAACATCGCTTTCGCCAATGAGCTTTCCGTCATTTGCGACAAGCTCGATATCAACGTCTGGGAACTCATCAGTCTGGCTAATCGTCACCCGCGCGTGAAAATTCTTCAGCCTGGCGCGGGCGTGGGCGGACATTGCATCGCCGTCGATCCCTGGTTCATCGTCGATAGCACGCCTGAGCAGGCTCGTATTATTCGCACGGCACGGGAAGTCAACGACTACAAGCCGGAATGGCTGCTCGAAAAGATCAAGGACGCCATTGCTCACACGCAGGCCAGTAACCCGGGTTACAGCAAAAGCGACATCAAGGTGGCTTGTCTCGGACTGGCTTTCAAACCGGACATTGACGATTTACGCGAAAGCCCGGCTGTGGAAATTGTTGAGCAGGTTGCACGCCTCGGCTGCCGGGTGCTGGCGGTCGAGCCTAACATAACAGATCTACCGGATAAACTCGCTTTGCGTAACCTGACCCTTGCTTCGTTGACCACCGCATTGGCGGAAGCCGATGTCGTGTGCGTGTTGGTGAAGCATCGATCGTTCATTGCGGCTGCTGACAAGATCGGCGCCCACGGCAAATTCATCGATGCTGTCGGCCTGGTTTCTGACCGCGCTATAGCATAAAAAGGGACGACGATGCAGCAGTCATTGGTGCCATTCGCTCGTGAAGAGTTCGATCGCGGTAATTATCGAGCGGCTTATGAACTATATAAAAGAGCTGCAGAAACAATTGGTGAAAAATACTTCCGGGCGAACCTTGAGCTATGCAAGAAGCGCATGGGTGGAAAGTCAATTCGCTTCGTTTCTATTCTGGATGAAATTTCTTCTGCATCCTGGATGAATGAATTCGAGTTGTTTCCCTTGACGCGGCCTGGCTATCAAGCCGAAATTGAATCGATTACGAGTCAGGCGCTGTTTCTGGAGAGTTGTTGGAAGGGTAATCAGGGGGCCTGGGAGTACGCCTTCACGTCTCCGGGACTCAAGCATGCGAATGCTGGTGCACTATGTGAGGCAATTGACCGTGCCAAAGCAAAAGGACTTCCTGTGATGTTCTGGAACAAGGAAGACCCGATGCACTACGACCGGTTCATGCCAATTGCTTCCAGATGTGACGTGATATTTACGACCGACAGTAACAAGGTGCCGGACTATATTCGTGATGTTCCCGGCGCTCGTGTTGAATCGTTGTCGTTTGCTGCTAATCCGCAGCTCTGCAACCCCTCCGGTCGATTCAACGGAGAGCCGGGAACAGTATGTTTCGCTGGCTCATACTATTCGGTGGGTCATGATGATCGCAAGATTCAGATGGACAATCTGTTACCGACGATCATCGATTTCAAGGGCGATATTTACGATCGCATGTCGAAGCTGGAAAACGACAGATACGCATATCCGCCTCAGTATAAACCGTTCATTCGCGAGGCAGTGCCCTTTACCGAAATCGTCGATGTTTACAAGCGATACAAGATATTCCTGAACGTCAACACGATTACAGATTCACCGACCATGATGTCGCGGAGAGTCTACGAGCTGCTGGCTTGCGGTACACCTGTGATTTCCACGCCGTCGAGATCGATCGATGAACAATTCTCCGGAATTGTCCAGGTTGCGAAAGACGCAGGTGAGGCAAATGAGCTCGCGAAGCACCTTCTTGACAATGAGTGGGAATGGCTGCGCTTATCTCATCGAGGCTACCGTGAGGTGATGCAAAAACACACCTACGCACATCGGGCCCATCAGATTCGTCGTGGGCTGGGTCATGTGAGCGAATACATCGAACCTTCGGTGTCGATCATCATGGCCAGCAATCGTCCTCATTTTATTGACAGAATCGTTACAAACGTTTGTCGGCAAACACACCCTAATATCGAATTGATCATCGTCATTCAGGGTTATTCGAAGGAACAGGAGTCGGAACTCGATCAGAAGTTAAAGCAGCGAAAATCGAACATTAATACTATCAGGATTATTCGTGACGATAGTGATGCACCGCTTGGTGCGCGCCTGAATAGGGCCGCAGCGGTCTCCACTGGCGAATACGTCGCCAAAATGGATGACGATGACCTTTACTTCGAAAACTATCTTGCGGATATGTTGATCCCATTTAGCTTTGGAGACTGGGGAGTTGTGGGGAAGCGTGAAGTGTTTGTTTATCTGGAAGGCAGAAACGAAACATTGCTTCGTATGAAGGGAGAGCGACATAAACCCACTCAGTTCGTAGCGGGACCGACGTTCGTGATCAAACGCCATGTGCTGGCCATGACGGGGTTCGCCCCATTGAATCGCGGCGAAGACTCCAATTTGCTTGAATCGGTGAGAAATCTCGGCTTTTCGATTTATGCTAGTGATCCTTTTAACTTTTTGCAGTTCAGATCGAAGAGTTCGACCAACCATACATGGCAGGTAGATGATGAGTTCTTTACCGCCAAAGGGTGTCTGGTTGGGATGGGTATGCAGGAGGATGTTGTCAGGTTGTGAGCTTGCCGGAAAAAAGAAGGCGGATGTGGAGTATCGAGTACAGAATGACAGCGTATAGAGAAGTGCGAGGGCATGCAGAAAATCCGGTCATATCGGCATATTGCACTATGGCAGGGATTGTGTCGTTAACTCGGCAGAAGCGATGCTAAGGTAAGGATGTGCTGCTGAATCGAGATGGTCCGATGAAGGCAAGCCTGCTGGTTGTTCTGATCATTAAATCGATGGTACAAGCTGTTTTGGCCGGTTACGCAGACCACGTTGTCTTCTAATTCGATTAAGAGAAGTTGATTTATGCATATTTTTTTTGATTTCGAGCAAGCAATGAAGGCGTCCCGGGATGACTCCTTTATGATTTCATTTGATGGTGTTTTTTTTCCATTTAAATGGAACTTGATCGAAGGATCGGATAAGTTGGTGATTTTTCTGCCAGGCAGCACTGATCGGGGGCGTCCGATCCCGTCGTTTCAGAGGTCCAGCTATTTTCAGGACCTGAGTGTAAGTTGCTTAGCGTGCTTTGATCCTACGCTATTTCTTTCTCCGACTTTGGCATTGGCATGGTTTCAAGGGGAGGGTGAGCGGTTTTACGCTAGCATGTTGGCGCAACTGATTAAACAGATGCTGACTGCGCTCAAAATCGATGGTCAAAATGTTCTGATTTATGCTAGTTCAGGAGGTGGAATTCCTGGATTTAATATCGCAGCCACAGTTCCGGATTCGACATTATATGTCTGCAATATTCAGACTGACGCTTCCAGGTATTGGAGTAACGCATTTGGCGCTATGGCGACAGTATGTTATCCAGGAGAGAAGCCCGCTGATCTCCCGGGAAAATATGATGAGCGACTCAAGGTTCATCATTTCGATGCACCATTCAATCTCATTTATTCTCAGAATCTGGAGGATGTTTTTCATTATGAAAGGCATTTTCTTCCTTATGTTCGTTATTCTGAATCGCGCAAACAAATAAGGAATTCGACATTTATTACCTACTCCGACAAGGAGAGCGGGCACAATCCTTTGTCGCGGGCGACGGAGCTGGCTGTTATCGAACACCTGCTTGAAGGAAAGAATCCGCTTGAACTTTTTCCTCAGGGAACATACTTCCAGTGATGGAAAGATTATAAATATCTGCCACGATAATTCTCTATATTAAGTGATAAAATAGAGCGGGCGTTTTATTGGATGATGAATCACCATAAAAAACTTATGCAGTGATAACCCGCCGATTCGGAGAAGGCGACTGTTCCTGTCGGCGAGAAGTAGCTCTGAACGTCCTCGGAAGTTTTTTCAGTACTCGAACGGATTGATATAGCCATATAGCTTGCTACCAGATGAAAAGCCGTTATGCACTTTTGACTGTCGATACGGAGGCGTTGCCTGCACGAGCAACAGAGGATCATATTGATCGTCTGATTTTGGGGCGGCACGAAGGCGGTACGGCGGGCGTCCGTGAGATGAGTTCAATTGGTAACGAGTTCAATGCGAAACATGTTTTTTTTGTCGATATGTGCGCAACCTATTCTCGTCTCGATGAAATGAGTGAAGTGGTGCGTTGGCTTGACAATGATGGACAGGATGTTCAACTGCACGCGCATCCAGAGGTATTGCCTGAAAGCTTTTGGATGAGCAACGGCTTCGAAGCGCGGCCAGCACGGATGAACGAGTACGCTGACGATACACGAGCGACGTTCGTTCTCGAATTTTTTTGCAAGCAGATCAAACAGATAACCGGAAAGGACGTTCTTGCTTTTCGTGCTGGGTCATTTCGTTGGAACGCGGGCACCATCCGGGCGTTGAAGGCGGCGAACATACCGCTTTCGTTTAACAACACGATGCGAGCTTATCGGATGAAGCGATGTACCTACAGCGAACCGACCAATCGTCCGTATACATGGTCGAATGGTGTTGTTGAGGTACCGGTGACAGAGAAATACATTCCAGCACGAGCGGATAGGGAAGAGCGTTGGGCCAGTTTGACTTATCCTGAGTCCAGCTATTTCCCCTATTCTCCTCCTCGGCGGACTTTTCTCTCTGCTTTCCGTAGTGGCAACGCCAATTTATCGGTATTTTTGCTACATTCCTGGTCTTTGCTGTATTGGGACGAAAAGGGGCGTGCAACTTATAGGGATGATCGACGTCTGGAGGGGTATCGAAGCCTTCTGTCTCAGGTGGCAAAAGACTATGACGTCATCACGGCACGCGACTTCCTGGATCTGTATTCGCGCGGGAAGATCCGGACAACACATACAGTCAACATAGACAACGCAGAATTGAAAAAATGAGAGATCGATACGCGTTAATAACTGTCGATACGGAGGCTTTACCCAAACGCGCCACGCACGATCACGTCAAACGGCTAATCTGGGGTGAGCACGCGGAAGGCACCGCCGGGATTCGGGATATGTGCTCGATTGGCGCCGAGTTCAATGCTCGACACGTGTTTTTCGTTGATCTGTGCGCACCTTATTCCTGTCTGGACGAGATGCGCGAGGTGGTGCGCTGGCTCGACGAGCAAGGTCAGGACGTGCAGCTGCACACGCATCCGGAATATTTGCCTTCGCACTTCTGGGCCGATCACGGCCTGGATTCGAAGCCGCAATACATGAACCAATATGCCGATGACGCACGGGCAGAGTTTGTCATCAGACACTTCGGAAATCTGATTACGGAAGTCACTGGCAAGAAGATCCGCGCGCATAGGGCCGGATCGTTCCGCTGGAACGCACACACGATTCGTGCGCTCAAGGCAGCCGACATTCCACTGTCTTTCAATAATTCCATGTGTGCCGTGCACGCGAAGCAGTGTGTTTTCAGCGAACCGACCAACCGGCCTTATGTTTGGTCCAATGGCGTGATTGAGGTACCGACTACCGAAAAGAAAATCTTGCCCAAGGTCGGCAAGGATGATTGGTGGGCGCGCCTGACCTATCCCGAGTCCAGTTATTTCAGATTTCGACCCTGGTGGGGCAGGTTTTTGTTTGGGGCGCTGAGTGGCAGCCCTGAATTCGCCGTATTCCTGCTCCACTCCTGGTCCATGTTGTATTGGAATGAAAAGGGACACGCAGCCTATCAGGATGATCGCCGTCTTGAAGGCTATCGAAAACTGCTGGCCAGATTGACCAAAGATTATGATGTCATTACGACAGAGGATTTTCTGGATCTTCATGCACGGGGCAAAATCAGGACCACGCAGCAGATCGACCTGTCTTTTGCGGAACTGAAAGCTGCATCGGTATGAGTACACTGGCAAAGCCTTTGCATACCTGGTTGAGCGAGCCGTGGCTCGTCTTGAGTCGGAAGTTGACTGTCCGAGCACTCAAGGGGCGGGTGCGCAATCGTGGCCGCCAGATGCCATATAAGCCCGATCCGGCCAGTATGTTGTATGTGGCGGCCAGTTCATTGCCGTATCACACAAGTGGCTATACCACACGCACGCATGAAGTGATCTGTGCGCTGCGTTCCGCTGGCGCCAATGTCCATGCGCTGACTCGGCCCGGTTATCCATGGGACCGTAAGGACCGCCAGAAGGATGCCGATGGCGATGAAACCATCATAGGCGAAGTGCACTATCAGCATGCAGCCAGTCCGCACAACAACCGCCCGGTATTGCAATACGCCTTGCAGGCGGCGGCTATCGTGGCGGATGTTGCCGTGCGCCGGCGCGTGTCCGTGATTCATGCGGCATCCAATCACGTGAATGCACTGCCGGCACTTCTGGCGGCACGACAATTGGGCGTGCCATTCCAGTACGAGATGCGCGGCTTATGGGAGTTGACCCGGATCTCGCGCATGCCGCAATACGAAGGGTCACAAGGCTTTAGGCAAGGGTTGCAATTGGAAGAGCTGGTCGCGAGCCATGCGGACAGGTTGTTCGTGATTTCCCGGCGACTTGGCAACTATGCGCGGGATCATTGGGGTATCGACGAGAATCGCATGGCTCTGCTGCCAAATTGCGTGGATCCGGATCGTTTTGTTCCCGCAGATCCCCGAACTGTCGACACGGACACGATAGGATACGCCGGCTCGCTGATCGGATATGAAGGACTGGATACGCTGATTGATGCGGTGGGGACACTGGCACGGGCAGGACGTCCGGTGTCGGTAACGGTGATCGGCGACGGAGAGGCACGTCCTCAGTTGGAGGATCAGGTGCGACGCCTGGATCTGGCGGACCGGATTCGATTTGTCGGCAAGGTGCGACCGGAAGCGGCGCGCGAGATGCTAAGCCGTTGCGCGATCGTATGCATACCACGCAAACCCTTCACAGTGTGCCAGATCGTTCCGCCCATCAAGCTGGTGGAGGCTCTGGCGATGGGCAAGCCAGTGATTGTTCCCGATCTGCCGGTGTTTCGCGACGAAATGGGGGATGACCCGCCGGGCTGGTTTTTCAAGTCGGGGGACGTTGAAGATCTGGCTCACACTATCAACTCGGCATTGACTGATCTCGATGAGTTGGGCCGATTGGGGAAGCGCGCAAGAGAGCATGCTGTCACACAGCGCCGCTGGCGTGACTTTGTCGTCAAGGCATTGCCATTACCAGCGCAGGGCGAGGTTTGAATGGTCGGTAGGGTTATCAGAAAGCTGGGAAAGCTGGTCTACGAATATCCGGAGGTGTCCGAGGACACCGCGCGGTCGGGATCGTTCGGCCGCCTGAAAATCGCGCTCGTGGCGGACTATTTCACGACGGATTGTCTATCGGCGGAGTGCCGGGTGCGCGTTTTGACACCCGCCAATTTCAAAGAGGTGATCGACGCCTGGAAGCCTGATCTGGTTTTCGTTGAATCAGCCTTTCACGGGGTGGACGGCAGCTGGCGCTACGAACTGGCGAAGCAGTCAAAATGGATGCGTCTGAGCAAACCGACGGCAATCTATCGTCTGGTCGAGTTCGCAAGGAAGCGCGGCATTCCCACGGTTTTCTGGAACAAAGATGATGGCGCTTTTTTCGATGCGTTTATCGATGTGGCCAAGGTATTCGACTTTGTATTCACGACGGACAAAGAGTGCATCGAACGCTATCGCCAGCAAGTGCCAGCACATGTGCTCGTGAATACATTGGTGATGCCGTATCAACCCGCGTTTCACAACTTCACGGGATTTAATTTCGTTCGCAACGAAGCCTGCTTCACCGGTAGTTACTATCGGCGGATCCTGCATGAGCGCAAAAGCTTCCTCGATATGGCGTTCGATGCCTGCGAAGAATCCGGTCTACGGATCAATGTCTTCGACCGCAATTTTGATCGTCTGTCGCGTCATTTTGAATTTCGCTTTCCACAGCGGAACCTGTTGTGCCTGCATGGCAAGGTGTCGCATCGAAAAACTGCCGAGGTCTATAAGGCACATGTCGCTTCGCTCAACGTGAACTCGGTCACGGCTTCCGAAACGATGTGCTCCCGGCGTCTGTTGGAAATCCTGGCCTGCGGCGGTATTGTCGTGACCAATCCGAGCCGTGCCGTAGACCGGTACTTTCTCGACTACTGCCATGTGATCAGTACGCCCGCGGAGTCCGTGGAAGTATTCTCCCGTCTCCGGCATGGCCCTTCCCGGGATGATCTGGCGCGAGCTGAGGCCGGAGCATTCTATGTGCGGCAGAACCATACCTGGTCGCACCGACTGGCGGAAATCTGCGCCGTCGCCGGGGTTTGAGAGGAGTCTGTCGCGATGATCGCATTACTTTTCCGGCTAGTGGCATCACGTCGAATTGACAGCGCCATTGATCGCAATAGTCGTTGTTTGAATCCTGACGCCGCTTGAAAGCATCGTGCTGAACCACGTTAATTGATTGATAACTAGATACTTCATGAACACGATCGATAAAGCTCAGAATAAGTTGGGGCAATTGACAGCAAAGGCGCAGCTCGAGGAGTTGGAGGAAGAGAATCTGCTCCTGATCGAGCAGATTCACGTCGTGCAGGTAGAGCTCGAACGTTTGCATCATGAGACCCCGGGGCAGATTCAGTCACAGCCGGTGAGTAGCGTGACTCTGGATTGGGTAGAGGATCAACTGCCGGAGATCATGGCGGAGAACTTGAAATGCCATTCTATTCTCGAGGCGCAAAAGGAAATTCACCAGCTCGAAGCACAGCATGCCTTGGTCAGCAAACTTGGGGGTATCCTGATAGAGGCAACGAATTCCCCTGCGTCGCTGTTGACGGCTTCGTCCAGATTGCTTGGCGTATGGCGCAAGGAAAAAAAGACAACGCCGCCGGGCGAACTCGGTGGTAAGGGATTCGACAAGATCATTGCTGCGTATCGGGATGGCGGACTGGCAGCGGTCGAAGAATTGCTGGCGTCCGTTTCCGTATCGTCCTTCATACAGGCAAACGCCTTGACGGCCGTCGCCCGTAGCTTGATGCAACAATCGCCAGAAAAAGCCGCCGAGATAGCTCGACGCGCGTACGCGATCGAGCCCCGCCCGTTTCGTCTTAAATGGCTTGCTTTTCGCCTGCATGAGGCCGGTGAACTGTTCGAGGCTGAGGCCATGCTCGAAGTCTTGCCATCGGATATGCAGTTCAGCGATTCCGAGGCGCGGCAAGCAAGCCGATTGCGTAATGAGGCAACGCAGGCGCGTATGCGAGAGGCAAAGCAGAAATGTGCTTACTCTGAGCGTCGGGCAGAATTAGGGCGTCAAGTGACTGGCTTGACGCAGGAGCGAGACGAGCAGGCTGCGCTAGCTGCGAAGCGGCAGAGTGAAATCGAGGTCTTGCGGCAGGGGCAAGTTCGACGTGAAAAGGAAAATGTCGAGTTGACCCGCGCGCGAGACGAGCAAATTGCGTTGGCGATGCGGCTTCAGGGGGAGATCGAAGCCCTGCAACAGATTCGGGTTCGACTCGAACAGGGAAATGTCGAATTGCTTCGTGCCCGAGATGAGCAAGTCGTACTGGCGGTGCAGCGGCAGGGTGGGATCGACGCTCTGCAACAGGCTCAGGCTCGTCTTGAGCAGGAAAGCGTCGAGTTGACGCGTGCACGAGACGAGCAAGTCGCCTTGGTGCTGCAGTACCGGGACGAGATCGAAGCTCTGCAACAGGCCCGGATGCGACTCGAACGGGAGAATGTCGAGTTGACACGTGCCCGGGATGGGCAAGCCGTGCTGGCGGTGCAGCGGCAGGGCGGGATCGAAGCTCTGCAACAGGCTCAGATCCGGCTCGAACAGGAAAATATTGAGTTGACTCGTTCCCGGGACGAGCAAGCCGCGCTGACAGTGCAGCGTCAAGGTGAGATCGAAGTCCTGCGACAGACTCAGACCCGACTCGAACAGGAACATGCGGAGTTGACCCGTGCCCGAGACGAGCAAGCTACGCTGGCGGTACAGCGGCAGGGCGGGATCGAAGCTCTAGAACAGGCTCGGGCCCGGCTCGAACAGGAACATGTCGAGTTGACCCGTACACGAGACGAACAAGTCGAGCTGGCGATACAGCGGCAGGGTGAAATCGAAGTGCTGCAACAGAATCGGACCCGGCTCGAACAGGGAAATGTCGAGTTGATTCGTGCCCGAGACGAGCAGGTCGCGTTGGCGGTGCAGCGGCAGGGCGAGATAGAGGCTCTAAAACAGACCAGCGCGCGACTCGAACAGGAAAGGTCCGTGTTGGCGGAAAGGAGTGAGGGGCTGCAAAAAGCAGCCATGGCGTTGACTTCGGCCCGAGACGAGCAAGCCGCGCTGGCAGCACAGCGGCAAGGTGAGCTATTGCAACTCACCAGAGCTCAGGCCGCGTTGGAGAAGGAAAAAGCTGTCCTCGAACTCAAACAGCGAGAGCTTGAGCAAGCCACATGGGCGTCTCAGGAGCAAACCAGGCAGATCGTCCAGAAAGTTCAGGATCTTGCTTCGACGCTGGCTCAGCGAAATGGCGTCGTGGACGATCTGTTCAAGAAGCAATCCGATAGCCTCATTCAGGTTCGCAAGTATCTCGACGGCGTCTTTAAGAGTGAGATTGCTAACGCGACCAAACAGACTCAGGCATTCATCGGGCTGCAGAATTACTATGCAACAGGCGAACTGCCGGGGTTGAACTGCGAGCGCAATAGCTGGCCTGTCAGCCAGGATTTCGCCCTTTACCTGGTCGAGCTGATTGAAGTCAACAAATACGACCTCATCATTGAACTTGGTTCGGGTATTTCTACGGTCATCGTCGCGAGGGTGCTGACCAAGGCATTGCGTTCTCAACAAGGCAGGAGCGCTACCCGTTTTGTTTCATTCGATCATCTCGGTCAGTATTACGAGAAAACTCGCTCTCATCTTGTTCAGGCCGGTCTGGAAGATACGGTGCAGCTCATGCTGGCACCGCTGCAGGATTGGCAGGCACCTAATGGCAATACCTATCCTTACTATAGTTGCCAAGTCGACCTGAACAGTATGGCACAGAAGCATGACGAAGCTGGTAGACGTGTGTTGGTTATCGTTGATGGTCCGCCAGCCGCTACGGGAAAGCACGCTCGCTACCCCGCGGGTCCGTTGCTTTTGCAGCAATTTACCGCTGCTCATATCGACATTCTGCTCGATGACTACATTCGCGATGACGAAAAAGAAGTCACACGGATCTGGCAAACCGAAATGCAGGCGACTGGGCGAGAGCACAACATCACAGAACTCAAGTTTGAAAAAGAAGCCTGCCTGATTTCCGTGTCCCCGCTCAAAAATCGATAAGAAGAAAAAATGAAAACTCTGACTGTCTTCGATGCTCGTCCGGAGGCCATTAAGACGACACCTTTAGTCAAGGTATTGGCTACCGATCTTGCTCTTGATGTCGGGGACTGTGTAACTTCCCGACATCGTCAGACACTGGAAGGGGGGCTCGATCATCTTGCCATTCGTCGAGACTTCTACCTCAATCTCATGGAACCGGGTCAGGATTTGAATGACGTCGCGAGCAATGCGTTGTTAGGCATTCAGGGTGTATGCCGGCAATCCACGCCGTGGTGAAGCTCCAGGAATCGATCACGATGCTTGTGTTGTTTTCATGGCTTTTCCAGGCAATGTTCCTCGCCGTGGTTGTCTATTTCGCGCTGTACGTTTTGCTTGAACTGCGGGTTTTTCTGATTTCCAGAAAGGTCGAGCAGCGGAAATTGACAGAACTTGCGCACTTATTTCCTGAGTCAGAACCGGATGTCTGGCCGTCGGTGAGTGTATTGTTGCCGATCTGTAACGAGTCGGAGGTCGTGGAACGACTGATCGATGCAGTCTGTCGCCTACATTATCCAGTCGATACGCTTGAAATTCTGGTGCTCGACGATTCGTCGGACCGAACCACTGAACTCGCACGCGTGAGAGTCCAGTACTACGCTGCACAAGGTATCGATATTCGTTTCGTCAAGCGCTGCAATCGAAACGGATACAAGGCCGGCAACCTGATCAACGGAATTCAGCAGTCGCGTGGCGAATTCTTCGCGGTTTTTGACGCGGATTTCGTACCACCACCCGATTTTTTGCTGAAAACCATACCTTGTTTCAAGGATCCCAGGCTCGGCTTCCTGCAAACAGGTATCGGCTATGAAAATCGCGATGTGTCGTTTCTTACGCGCTTTCAAGCGATGGAAATGGGTCATCAGCAATACGTGACGGTTGGTCTCAGCGAAGATGGCGATATGGCTTCGCTGAGCGGAAGCTCATGCGTATGGCGCAAAGCCTGTGTTGACGCACTGGGCGGCTGGAACGACTCGACGGTCACCGAAGACGTGGACCTGGGGTATCGTGCGCAATTCGGTGACTGGAAGTACGCCTACTTACGTGATGTCGTGTCGATGTCCGTATTGCCCGAGACCATCAGTGCATTTCGGGTCCAGCGCGAGCGTTGGGGGAGAGGGTTAATTCATAGCGCGTTCAAGCATGTGCGGAAGATGCTGCAGCAACGACTACCGCTGATCAAGCGCTTGCATGCCATCTCGGTGATGTTTTCCTCTGTGCTATTGGCGGCTATCCATGTGTTGGTGCTTCTGAGTCTTCCGCTCACGTGTCTCGTGCATTTCAACGGAACGGGAGTGCGCTGGGGGGCGCCGATGTTCTTTATCCTGGTCGCGGTGTGGGCATTCGACAATGCGTTGGGTGCACGCAAGGGCGCACGGTTCGAGGACCGGCCCAGCATCATGAAGAGTATCGGCTACACTTATCTGTACATCGCCATGTTCCTGCCGATGTCCTGGTATTATTTTGTGGGAGGCACGCGAGCATTGTTCGGTGTCTATAACGACTTTTATCGTACACCCAAAGGCAAGGACGAGTTGCGCTCAGCTATGCCGCGTATCAATACCGTACTGTTGATCGGTGAGGTTTTCACTTTTCTTTATTCTCTATTTACGATCGGCGTGGCGCTCAAGAGCGATAATATTGTACTGATCCCTCTCAATGTCACCGTATGCGTAGGCTATGGCATGGTGTTGTATTGGGCCTGGAAGGAACGATGCGCGCGTGTTCGTAGTTAGCAACCGGTTCCTGACATCACTGATTACCCCATACCCGTGGACATGGCGATTCCTTTGGCGTTGACGTTTCGTCCGGCGCGTGCAAGTGACGCAGCGGTTTGTGCTTCGCTCGTGTTTGCATCGGGCGAGCATGAGTTCGAATATTTTCTCGGCGTGTCGTCCGAGCAATGCGTCGCATTTCTGAAAAAGGCGTTCTGCTGCTCGAGTGGACGCTTTTCATGGCGGCGCCATGAAGTGGCGGTGAATGCTCAGGGCGAAATCGTGGCCGTGCTTGCGCTTCATGACGGTCGACATCTGCTTGCCGACGACCCACATATCGCTTGGACGATATTGTGTCACTTCGGTTTGATGCGCGCGGTGCCAATCTTGCTGCGCGGGCTGGTGCTCGAAACCGAGCTGCCCAAACCCAAGCGAGCGCAAACGCTTCTCGCACATTGCGCGACCGCTTCCGATGTCCGCGGTATGGGGGTGTTCACTACACTTTTCGATCGTGTGCGGCAAGTCAAGCTCGGTAGCCCTGATGCGGAAAATCGCGAGCTGGTGCTGGATGTACTCGTGAGCAATACCCGAGCGGCGGCACTCTACCGGAGGCTTGGCTTTGTTCCGTTGGACCGGCGGCGTGCGCGCTCGCGTTTTCTTCCAGCGAGGCTTGAGTCGATCCGTATGCGGCTTGAGAGCATGGATCGATCGGAGTCTCACATACACTCGCAAGCCGCTTAGCGTGTAGCAGCGTTGCCGGGCGTTATCTCCCGGCGTTGGCTATAGATGCATCAGATTTTCGCAAAACATCTGAATCGACGCGATTTTTGCCGAATTGGAATTCGTCACCGTAATGGTGATCGCCGCTCCCGACATCGAAGCTATGACGGTGAAATCGCTCGCGTTGTTGGTGAGCAGTTTGACCAGAGGCGATACATGGCAAACGAGCGCTCCGCCATCATTGGAGACAAGAACGGAAAATCTCACATAGTCATCGGCGAGCGGGGTCCCGGAACGGCACAGGCACCGGAATTCGAATGCTGTTAAAGAGAACCTCTGAACTTCTTCGTAGGTTGTAAAAACAAAAGCCGTCGAACCACCGGCAGGGATGTTCGATTGCATTACAGGCGAGATTTTGATAACGCCCTGGGAGATATTCAGGCCTTGGAGATTTGTTTCTGTCTGATCACTCCAGATAGAGTCATTGTCATGAGCAATGATGGTTCCGCCCGATCCGCTCACTATTGAAGGCGCGCCATTGCTATTGTTTCCACGCACGAAAACGCGCAATGCCGTAGTGCGCACGAGTTGTACGAAGTGGCTGAGAGTGCCGGTTGCCTTGTTATCGTCAATCTCACCGCCGACGTAGTGCCGGTCCGCAAGGATGGCGTGTGCGCCGGAACCAAAGATCGTATTGTTTTTGACGTCAGCCCGGACGGTACCACTGGTGTATTTGCCGAACGCACCAAGCTGGATATGAGAGCAAATATTGTTGCTGAAGCTTACCTGCGTTTGGGCGCAAATTTCTTCGGGGTATAGGCCGTCGGCATTCGAAATCGAATTTCCACAGCTCGCCTTGAGCAGCCATTGCACGACGTTGCCATAGACGCGTACATCGGCGGAGTCGTCCACCCATATAGCGGCGTATTGCGACGTCACCGTAGAGGCGAACGTGTTGTTGCTTACAACTGCATTTGCCCGTGGGCTGTTCTCGATTTCAACCGCGCCCCACGCACTGTTTGCGTCGAAGTTTCCGATGACCTTGATATCGCAGCAGTCGCGAGTGAAATTGTATGATGAGCAGTTTTTCCCGTTATACGTTTCGCATCCCATCACCATACAGCCATAAACTGACTGGTGCTGGAAGTGGCCGGCGTTTTGCCGGGCCGGCGCGGTCGATTTACAGAACAGGATCTGGGTGTTGTAGATTGGATTCCTTACGTGGGCCGCGTTGGCCGTGGGTAGCGAGTCGAGACAGCCAAGGAAATCCACGGAATAAAAGAAACCGCTAAATGTACAGCGCTCGAATACGAAATCGTGGAGTTTGACGTTTGCGTCGGCGCTGTAGATGCTAAAACAGTTCGACACGGTGCCATTCAGCGTTCCCGAGTACAAGCAGTCAAGATGGCGTGCCGAAAACCCCGACTGTTTGATGTAGATGGGTTGCTGGACAAGCAGCCCGCCGTTAGACGTTCCCGTACCGAGCCACGCTACATTGGCGGTTTTGACCGTTACGCCTTTCAGGACAAAGCGGTTATTCGTTGTCGTCGTGCTCTGCGAGAAGTAAAGCCGTCCACCGCCGGTCTGGCCGAGTGCATCGTTCGCTCGCTGAATAGCATCCGTGTCGTCTGTTACACCGTCGCCCTTTGCGCCGAACTGACGAACGTCGAGAGAGCCGGCGAAGGCCAGTTTCCACCGGCCACCGTCAGCCGCGACGATGATCGTGCCGCCATTTTCGGCGCTAGTGGTATCGGTGGGATCGTATTGGTAGACGCCACCACCACCGTCATGCGGCCCATAGTAGCCAGTGAGGAGGGCCCGGCTATGCGCTGTCTTCGAAATTCCGCGTAGAGCCGAAATGGAATCGGCAACAAGGGCGGTTCGAGAGTCGAATTCCGACGGCGAGATTCCCTGGTGGACGTCGATTTTGCCTGCGGCAAGAGCCGGTTGAGCACCTGCACGCGATGTTCCGGCTACTGCGGCTGCGCCGGCGCCTGCTGCAAGCAGGAAGTTGCGACGATGAGTTGAAGTGAGTTCTGATGCCGAATCGGGAGGGCTTTCTGGCTTACCTGTGTCCATTAATCATGTTCCTTCGTACTGTATGCATTTCAACTCGAATTAGCCTCGTCCTCACCTCCCCAGCAACCCCGGCAACTCTGCCACGTGGCTAACGACATGCGACGCCGCTTCACTACTATGTCTAAATCAGCGCGGCTTCGTCCTTGACCATCTTGCCGACGAAAATGCGCATCGTCTCTTCGACGCTCAGGTGCCAGCCAAGCTCACCGAGCATCTCGGTGAGCACGCGGTTTGTGATGGGTTCGGAGTCGACGAGCACGCTGTCGCAATCGAAGAGCACGGCATCGAAGGGGAAATCGGCCATCGGGCAGGGTAGGGAAAAGAGTCGCTAAAGCGGCAAGGATACCGCACGGACCTCGCAGATCGAGCGACGGATTTTTCCCGCTGCCGCGTTCAAGCTACCAACGCCTTGGATTTGTCGAACTGCCGAGGCGCAAGCCACGCTCGCCGCGTCTGCCAGTGGCATTGGAATCGGTGCGCATGCGCTTCGAAACGCGTGAATGATTTCGGGCAGTAGACGTGCTTGAAGTTTTACGGCAGGCAAACGCCGTTGATGCGTTCTTCATGAAGTGAGCGTGGCATATCAGGAAGGGCAGGGTTATGGATATACTGATAAAGAAAATCTGCACGCTTATCCATTACTCAGCCCCTCGCTCTATCTCCCGGAGAATGCATGTCCCAGTCCAACCCGGTCGACTACACCGACGCATCGCCTGAAGTCAAAGCCGTCTACGACGACATCAAGCAGATGCGCCAGGTCGACGACGTGAACAACTTCTGGAAGTACATCGCTCAACATCCGCCGACGCTCGCGCGCACGTGGGACAGTCTGAAGGAGGTCATGGCGCCCGGCACGCTCGATCCGCTCGTCAAGGAGCTGTTGTACGTCGCGGTCAGTGTGACCAATAACTGTGGCTACTGCGTCGCGAGTCACACGGCGGCAGCGCGTCGCGCAGGCATGACCGACGAGATGTTCGGCGAACTGCTCGCGATCGTCGGCATGGCCAACGAAACCAATCGGCTCGCGGTCGGCTATCGTGTGCCGATCGATCCGGCCTTCGAATAAGCGTGTGAAGCGCACGCGGCGGCCGGTTCACGCGAGACGGGCCGCAGCGATTGCGTTGCTGCGCGCGCCAGTACTACGCGCGGTGTTCGCAGTGGCGCTCACAATGGCACGGTGTGCCTCGGCTGTGGGTAGCAAATCGGCGTACGGACCGGCCCGCAGCCGGGATGTCCTGGCGGGCAGGGGTTCCCGTGCGGCGGGACGCGCATCGGCGGCGGCTCGTTGTGACACCAGTTGGGCTCTGCGCGTTTGAAGCATGCGTTGCTGCCGCGTACGGTTTGCGCGTCGGCGCGGTCGGGTTCGTCGCAGCGCGACAGGTCGCCAGGGATGAGACTCGTCATGAGTCGAACCGCCAACACCTCGACATATCAGCAAACCACCAAACCAGCCGATCACCCGCGGACCCACTCCGCCAGCAATCCGGGCAACTCGGCCATATCCGTGAACACCCGCACGACCCCCGCGCCATGCAACGCGGTTGCGCTGCTATGCGCCAGGTGCGACGGGCAGTAACCAAACACCGTCGCACCCGCCGCGACTCCGGCAGTCGCACCCGTCACCGTATCCTCGATCACCGCGCAGCGTTGCGGGTCCACGCCGAGCGCCGCGGCCGCCGCGAGATACACGTCGGGAAACGGCTTGCTGCGCGGCATCTCGTGACCGCTGAAGATGCGCCCTTCGAAGCAGTCGAGCATGCCGGCCTTTGCGAGCTGCAACTCGACCTTGACGCGGTCCGCACCCGAGGCGACCGCAATGCGTCCATCGAGCGTTTCATGGAGCGAACGCACCACCGCGCCCGCGCCGGCGATCGCCTGTAATTCGTCGTCGAGTGCCGCGTTGCGCCGCGCGCGGAACTGCATGAGCCAGTCGGTGGTGATCGCGAAGCCGGTGCGTGCCTCGATCAGCGAGGCTTCGTCCTTGACGGCTTTGCCGACGAAAATGCGCATCGTCTCTTCGACGCTCAGGTGCCAGCCAAGCTCGCCGAGCATCTCGGTGAGCACGCGGTTCGTGATGGGTTCGGAGTCGACGAGCACGCCGTCGCAATCGAAGAGCACGGCATCGAAGGGGAAATCGGCCATCGGGCAGTGTAGGGAAAAGAGTCGCTGAAGCGGCAAGGATACCGTACCGGCCATTTCCCGCGAATCGGGCGACGGATTTCTCCCGCCACCGCGTTCAAGCAGAAACGGCGCCGTTTTCAGGCTCCGGCTCTTTCTGGTCCTTTGGGGAGAAACCGACATGACCTCGAATCGCATCGCCCGCCTACTGGGCTCCACGCTCGCCGCCGCGTTGTGCTGTGCCGCCACGCTGACGGCCGCGCCCGCCAGCGCCGAAATCATCATCGCGCCGATGGCGCCGCCGCCACCGCGCGTCGAAGTCGTTCCCGCGCCGCGGGCGGGCTATGTATGGGATCAGGGCCACTGGCACTGGCGGTACGGCCGTTACGTGTGGGCGCCGGGGTACTGGCGGCCGGTTCGCGTCGGCTATCACTGGGTGCCCGGGCATTGGGTGCAGCGTGGTCCGAACTGGCGCTGGGTCGAGGGGCATTGGGCCTGAGCATTGGACTTGAGTCTTGCCGCTGTGTCACCGCTTCCCATAACGTGCTGCGCGTTTGTCGACGCGAAGCCTTATTCAGTCACTGAGGCAGGTTTGCCATGAAAATACTCGTGATGATTGTGCTGGCGGTCTCGCTCGCCGGCTGTGTGGTGTACCCGGCGCGGCCGGCTTATTACCGGCCGGGGATCGTCGTATATTGACCGGGTTGACGGAACAGCACGCGGCGCATGAAGCGGTACAAGGCGTGGTACCAGGCGCAGTACAAGGCGCGGCGCAACGAGCGAAGGAGCGGCGGCGAGTGAACGATCTTCATGCAGTGAGACGGTCCGTGCCAACCCGCGTCATGTCGCGCTGGAGCGCCGCGCCTTGAGCGAAGCCCCACCCGATCCCGACGCCGAGCTGATCGCCCAGATCGGCCGCGAGGAGCCCGGCGCGGTTCGCTCGCTCGTCGCGCGCAAGCTGCCGCGGCTGCTTGCGCTCGCCACGCGCATGCTCGGCGATCGCATGGAAGCGGAGGATGTCGCGCAGGAGGTGTTCGTGCGAATCTGGAAGCAGGCGGCGCGCTGGCGCGAGGGCGAAGCGAAATTCGACACATGGATGCATCGCGTCGCGCTCAATCTCTGCTACGACCGTCTGCGCGGCCGGCGCGAAGACCCGAACGACGAACTGCCCGACATGGCCGATCCCGCCGCGCCGCCCGAGGCCCGGCTCGAGGCGCGAGCCGAGAGCGAGCGGGTTCGCGCGGCGCTTGCCGCGTTGCCGGCTCGCCAGCGCGAGGCGCTCGTGCTGACCTACTACCAGGAAATGTCGAACCTCGACGCGGCCGCCCTGATGGGCGTCAGCGTCGATGCGCTGGAAAGTCTGCTGGCCCGCGCGCGCCGCAATCTGCGCACTCAACTGGCCGGCGGCAGTGGCCTTGGCAAGGACAAGTCATGACACCCGAAAGATTTCATCAGATCGTCGAAGCCTACGGCGCCGATGCGCGCCGCTGGCCGCCGCACGAACGCGCGGCGGCGCAGGCATGGGCGCGCTCGCATCGCGTTGAGGCCGATGTCGCGCTCGCGCAGGCGGCCGGCATCGACGCGTGGCTTGCCGCCGACAAGGTCGAGCCGCCGAGCCTTGAGCTACAGCGGCGCATCGTCGAGCGCGCGCCCGTGCGCTGGCTGTTCGCGCGCGGGCGCTGGTGGTGGTCCGGAGCGGCGGTCGCCGGAGTCGGGCTGCTCGGCGGCGTGGCCGGCGCATTGGCGATGTCGTTCTTCGTGCTGACCGAAAACGCGCCGGCCGTGCACGAATCCTCTTATCTGACTTCGAGCTTCGGCGGCACGTCCGCCGATTGGAGCGGCGAATGAACGGGCGGTCGTGGAAGTTTGCCCTGCTGGGCTCGTTCGTACTCAACGTGTTTCTGCTCGGCGCAATTGCGGGCGGCGCGTATCAATGGTTCGCGACGCACGGCGTCAAGCGGCCGGCGGCCGCGCAGCAGCGCGCGGCGCTGCGTTTTGCCGCCGAGCCGCTGTCGGCAGCGCAGCAGCGGGCCTTTATCGAAGGACTGCAAAACGCGCGCCGCGAAGGGCGGCCTTATGCGCGCGAGGGCCGCGAGGGGCGTCGCGAGGTGCTGCGTCTGCTGGCCGAGCCGCAGTTCGATCGCGCGGCGCTCGATGCCGCGCTCGCGCGTACGCGCGCGGCCGACAGCAAACTGCGCGCGATGGTGGAAGCGAGCGTCGCGGATTTCGCGGAGACGCTGTCGCCCACGGAGCGGATCGAGTTCGCCGACAGCCTCAGGTGGCGTGGCGAGTGGCGCGGAGCGCAGCCTGCGCCGAACGCGAAACAGCAGGCGAATGCGCAGCATCAGGCGAACTCGCCGGCGAGTGTGCCGGCCAATCCCGCGCCTGCCGACGCTGCATCGGACGACTAAAAAACGCGGATGGCCGCGACGGATTGCGGCGCTTCGAGCGTTTAACGGACATGCAAAGCCATCCAATGCCGATGAGGATCGCATGGCCAACTCACCGAACCTCAATGCCGCGGCGCTCGCGCTGAACCGCTTCGGTCTCGGCGCGCGTGCCGACGACACGCCGCCCGCCGATCCGAAAGGCTGGCTGCTCGCCCAGTTCGAGCAGTATCAGCCGAGACCTACTGCGTGGGCGAGCCAGCCCGATTCGTTGGCGCTGTCGGCGGAACTCGTGCAACTGCGCATGCGGATCAATCAGCCGGCAAAGCGCGACGCGGGCGAGGGGCCTCCTGTCGCCGGTCATGCCGGCAATTTCGCGGACAACCGCGCGGCCACTGAGGCAATCGATAACGCGAACAGGCGTGCGGCCAATGCCGGCGGCAGCAACGCAGGCTATCGCGCGCCAACGAACCAGGCCACGAATCAGGCCATGGCCCCAGCCGCCAGCCAGAGCGCAGCCCAAACCACCCGTGCCCAGACCGCGAAAGAAGCCGAACGCAAGGCACTGCGCGTCGAAATACTCGACCTGTACCGCTCATCCGTGAATGCGCGCGTGGCGAGCGCATTGACCACGCCGACGCCCTTCGTCGAACGGCTCGTGCATTTCTGGGCGAACCATTTTGCGGTATCGACGGAAAAGCCCGGTGTCGCCGTGCTGGCCGGTTCGTTCGAGGCGGAAGCGATCCGCCCGCATGTGCTTGGCCGTTTCGAGGACATGCTGGTGGCCGTCGAGCGTCATCCGGCGATGCAACTGTTTCTCGACCAGACCCGCTCGGTCGGACCGGACAGCACGGCCGCGCTGCGCGCCGCGCAACGCAACCCGGAAAACCGGCGCGGACTCAACGAGAATCTCGCGCGCGAGGTCATGGAACTGCATACGCTCGGCGTGCGCAGCGGCTACAGCCAGGACGACGTGACCGAGTTCGCCCGCGCGCTGACCGGCTGGAGCCTCGCCGGCAATCCGCCCAAAGCGGGCGCGAATATCGCGGGCAATATCGATGCGGGCCGCCGCGTGCTCGCGCAGATCGCCGAACCCGGCAGCTTCGTGTTTCGTCCGGCGCTGCACGAGCCCGGCACGCGCACGATCATGGGCCGCCGCTACGACGAGCCAGGCGAGCAGCAGGCACTCGCGATCCTGCACGACCTCGCGAATTCGCCGGCCACCGCAAAGCATATCGGCATGAAGCTCGCCCGCCATTTCGTCGCCGACAATCCGCCGCCCGGCGTCAGCGAGCGTCTTGCCGACGCGTTCGAGCGCAGCGGCGGCGATCTGCCAAGCGTCTATCACGCGCTGATCGCGATGCCCGAGGCCTGGGCGCCGCAGGCGGTGAAGTTCAAGACGCCGTGGGAGTGGGCCATTTCGTCGATGCGCGGACTCGGCTGGCAGAACCTCGGCAATCAGCAGAGCGCGCCGATTTTCACCCAGCTCGGCCAACCCGTGTGGCGCCCCGGTTCACCCGCGGGCTACGACGATATCGCCGCAAGCTGGGCCGCGCCCGATGCGCTCGTGCGCCGCGTCGAAGTCGCGCAACGTTTCGCGGCGCGCGTGGGCGACCGGCTCGATGCGCGCGCGCTCGGACAGACGCTGCTGGCCGGCTCGCTTAGCGAGCCGACGGCTACGGCCGTATCGCGCGCGGAAAGCGCATCGACGGCGATCGCGCTGTTGCTCGTGTCGCCCGATTTCCAACGGAGATGAATGCCATGCTGTCACGCCGC
>Ga0154001_1000084_pt1 | contig 24769 bp, 22 predicted proteins | sample TSNJ085MetaG_FD_104699 | JGI IMG/M metagenome (GOLD analysis project Ga0154001, IMG submission 104699) | Attine ant fungus gardens microbial communities from New Jersey, USA - TSNJ085 MetaG | ecosystem: Host-associated > Fungi > Mycelium > Unclassified | place: USA: New Jersey, Wharton State...
CACAATTTCCCAGCCAGCCAGCGGCTCGCAGCTACCCGCTTCGAACGCTTCGCCCGCCTCCACATACAGAAACCCGCCGGCCGCGACAAGCGGCAGGGTCACGGCCAATGCCTTGCCCAGCAGATCGGCGTCGAACGGCGGATCGAGGAACACCACGTCGAACGAGCCGGGCGCGAGACTCGCGGCAAGACGTAGGCCGTCCGCCTCGGCGATTTCGATCGCGCGCGCCGCGAGGCGCTGCTGGTTCGCGCGCAACTGGCCGGCGGCGCGCGCATTGCGCTCCACCATCAGCACGCGCGCCGCGCCGCGCGACGCGGCCTCGAAGCCGAGCGCACCGCTGCCGGCGAACAGATCGAGGCAATGCTGGCCATCCAGACGCTGGCCGAGCCAGTTGAACAGCGTTTCGCGCACGCGGTCGGGCGTGGGGCGCAAGCCGTCCAGATCGAGCACGGGCAATGGCGTGCGCTTCCAGTCGCCGCCGATGATACGAATGGCGTGCGGCTTGCCGCCTTTGGACGAAGCGCCGGCGGCGCGTGAAGGTGCTAAACGGGGCATGCGGTTTCTTGCAGTTTCTATGACCTGGTGACGACGCCCGCGACGCGCAGGCGCGCGGACCGGAGCGCCCACGTTACCACAGGGGCGTCCCGCGTCCAGCCTGGCCGATCGGCCGATACGACGCGCCGCGGCTCGCCTGATAAAATGTGCGGCTGCCAGCGCCTTGCCTTTCGCATCGCGGCGCTGCCCTCCTTCGCCGGTCCCGTGCCGGCTGCGCGCATCGGCGCGCTCTCCAATACGCCAGATCATGTTCAGTTTTTTCAAACGATTCAAGGGTTCGAAAGAGTCCGATACCGCCGCAGACGAAGCGCAGGCGGCGCAAGACGGCGCGCAGTCCGAAGCCATCGCCCCGCTGCCCGAGGAAGCGGCGCTGCCGCCCGCGGCCGCGACCGTCTTCGAGCCGCAACCGCAGGAAGCGGCCGAGGCCGGCTTTGACGCCGAATTCGAAACCGAATTCGAAGCCGTCGAGGAAACCGTCGAAGTCGTCCCGCCGCCCGTGCAGGACGCGGGCGCGAAGCGCTCCTGGCTCACGCGCCTGAAAAGCGGGCTGTCGAAAACGAGTTCGAGCCTGACCGGCATCTTCGTTGGCACGAAGATCGACGAGGACCTGTACGAAGAACTCGAAACCGCGCTGCTGATGTCGGACGCCGGCGTCGAGGCCACCGAATTCCTGCTCGAATCGCTGCGCGAAAAAGTGCGCAGCGAGCGCCTCACCGACCCGCAGCAGGTCAAGACGGCGCTGCGCACGCTGCTCGTCGCGCTGCTCAAGCCGCTCGAAAAATCGCTGATGCTCGGCCGTGCGCAGCCGCTCGTCATGATGATCGCCGGCGTCAACGGCGCGGGCAAAACCACGAGCATCGGCAAGCTCGCCAAGCATCTGCAGAGCTTCGACCAGTCGGTGCTGCTCGCCGCCGGCGACACGTTCCGCGCCGCCGCGCGCGAACAGCTGGCGATCTGGGGCCAGCGCAACAACGTGACCGTGGTCGCGCAGGAAAGCGGCGACCCGGCCGCGGTGATCTTCGACGCGGTCGGCGCCGCGCGCGCGCGCAAGATCAACGTGATGATGGCCGACACGGCCGGCCGCCTGCCTACGCAACTGCATCTGATGGAAGAGCTGCGCAAGGTGAAGCGCGTGATCGGCAAGGCGCAGGACGGCGCGCCGCACGAGGTGCTGCTCGTGATCGACGCGAACACGGGCCAGAACGCACTCACCCAGGTCAAGGCGTTCGACGACGCGCTCGGCCTCACCGGCCTGATCGTCACCAAGCTCGACGGCACCGCGAAGGGCGGCATTCTCGCGGCCATCGCACGGCAGCGGCCGGTGCCGGTGTATTTCATCGGCGTCGGCGAAAAGGTCGAGGATTTGCAACCGTTCAGCGCCGAGGAGTTTTCGGACGCGTTGCTGGGTGTTTGAGTTGCGCTTGAGTTACGTTTGAGCCGCGCTTGATCCACACCTGATCCGCGCTCAACCCGTAGCGCGCGGGCGCTTGAGCCCGAAACCAGCAAGAGGGCACTCCACGGAGCGCCCTCTTTTCATTTCAACCCGCCGCCGATATGCCGATGCGTCGCTACGCGACATAGAGCCGAAAAGCCGCCGCGTCACTCGGCATCGGGTTGCGCACCCGGTGCCGCGCGCGCAAACGCATCGAGCTGCATCGCGTGATCGTAGATGCGCTGGATCGTCGGAAACTTCGCCGTGTCGACCTTGAAGCGGTGCGCGTTGAACACCTGCGGAATCAGACAGGCATCGGCGAGCGTCGGCGTGTCGCCGAAACACAGCGTGCCGGTACGCGCGTCGCCCGCCAGATGCGTCTCCAGCGTCGCGAAGCCCGCGTCGATCCAGTGCCGGTACCACGCGTCTTTCGCATCGTCGTCGACGCACAGCGTGTGCTTCAGATAGCGCAGCACGCGCAGATTGTTCAGCGGATGAATCTCGCACGCGACCTGTAGCGCCACCGAGCGCACATACGCGCGATCGACGGGCGTCTTCGGCAGCAGCGGCGGCTCGGGATGCGTCTCCTCCAGATACTCGATGATCGCGAGCGACTGCGGCAACACGTCGTTGCCGTCGACGAGCGTCGGCACGATACCGTCCGGATTGACTTTGCGGTATTCGGGCTTCAGTTGCTCGCCGCCGTCGCGCACGAGGTGCACGGGCACGTAGTCGTACGGCAGGTTCTTCACGTTCAGCGCAATGCGCACGCGATACGCCGCCGAGCTACGGAAATAGCTATAGAGCTTCATGTTGTCTGTCTCCTCCAAACCTGCCCGCGAATCGTCAGACGACGCGCACGCTGAACTCGCCGAGCCCGTCCACGCCGCCCTTCATCAGATCGCCCTGCACCACCGCGCCGACGCCCTCGGGCGTACCGGTGAAAATCAGGTCGCCCGGCTGCAACTCGAACAGCGTCGACAGATACGCCACCGTCTCGCCGACCGACCAGATCAGCTGCGACACGTCCGAGCGCTGCTTGTCCTCGCCGTTCACCGACAGCCAGATCGCGCCCTTGCCGATATGGCCGACCTTCGAAGCCGGATGGATCGGGCCGAGCGGCGCCGAATGATCGAAGCCCTTCGCGGTATCCCACGGACGGCCCAGCTTCTTCGCCTCGCCTTGCAGATCGCGGCGCGTCATGTCGAGGCCGAGCGCGTAGCCGTACACGTGATCGAGCGCGCTTTCGACGGGGATGTCCTTGCCGCTCCTGCCGATCGCCGCGACCATTTCCATTTCGAAGTGGACGTTCTTCGTTTGCGACGGATACGGAAATTCGCCGGTCACGCCTGGTGCGACATAGACGACGGCATCGGCCGGCTTCGAGAAGAAGAACGGCGGCTCGCGGTCCGGGTCATGCCCCATCTCGCGCGCGTGCGCCTCGTAATTGCGCCCCACGCAGTAGATGCGCCGCACCGCGAACTGCTCGCCCGACCCGACGACCGGCACCGCGACCTGCGGTGCCGGTGCAAATACGTAACTCATCCCGTTCTCCGTTTTCCGATTGGCTTACGATCCGCGCCGCCGACGCGGCGAGAAGCATCGAGTGTAACGCGCGGCACGGGCCAATGCGTCCAGGCGCGAGCGCCGAGGCACGGGCTCGGCGCCCCGTTCTTTCTCGCGCGAGCCCCATAGATGCGATACTCATACCGAATAGCATCCTTTGAATCAGCTGGCGACCCGCTCCAGTGCGACGCGCCACGCCGCCCGCCCCCTTACCCGATGACCGCCCCGACCGACACCGCTACCGCCGCCCCCTTCCCCTGCGCCCGCTTCATCAAGGAAATCGGCCGTGGCCCGAACGGCGCCCGCGCGCTGAGCGCCGACGACACCCGCGAACTCTACGCCGCGATGCTCGACGGCCGCGTGGCCGAACTCGAACTCGGCGCGGTGCTGCTCGCGTATCGCGTGAAAGGCGAGAGCGCCGACGAACTCGCCGCGATGCTGGCCGCCGCGCATGCGTCGTTCGAGCCGGTGCAATTGCCGCACGGCGCATATCGGCCCGTGTCGATCCCATCCTACAACGGCGCGCGCAAGCAGCCGAACCTCGTGCCGCTGCTCGCGCTGCTGCTCGCGCGCGAAGGTGTGCCGGTGCTCGTGCACGGCGTCACTGAAGATCCGGGCCGCGTGACGAGCGCCGAAATCTTCGCGGAGCTGCGGATTCCGCACGCGCAATCACTCGCCGAGATCGAAGACGGTCTCGCCGAGCGCCGCCTCGCATTTGCCTCGATCGACGTGCTCGCGCCGAAACTCGCGCATCTGCTCGCGCTGCGCCGGCGCATGGGCGTGCGCAATTCGACGCATACGCTCGTGAAAATCCTGCAGCCGTTCGCGCCCGCGGGGCTGCGCCTCGTCAACTACACGCATCCGCCATATCGCGACAGTCTCACGCAGCTGTTCAACTCGCATCCCGACGCTGCGCTCGGCGGCGCCCTGCTCGCGCGCGGCACCGAGGGCGAGGCGGTCGCGGATACGCGGCGCCAGGTGCAGGTCGACTGGCTGCACGACGGCATCTGCGAAACGCGTCTGCCGCACGAGCGTTCGTCGCCCGACGCGCCCGAAGTCGAATTGCCCGAAGCGCGCGACGCCGTCACCACGGCCGAGTGGATCGACGCAGTGCTGCGCGGCGAAGCGCCGGTGCCTGGCGCGATCGAGCGACAGGTCGAGCTGATCGTCGAGATCGCGAAAACGGCGCGCTGAAACTCGCCGAAGCGTGGCAATCGCGCGCGAGGTCTGCGACGCCGTCGCGCAGACATGGCGGCCCACGCTCGCCCACAAGATGATCGTCAACCTGCCGGCGAGCGTCGAGGCGGCCACGCCGAACGTGTTCGCCGACCAGATCGAGTGGATGCACCGCAATCTCGGCTATCGCGACAGCATCGTGCTGTCGGTGCATCCGCACAACGACCGCGGCACCGCGATCGCCGCAGCGGAACTCGCGCTGCTCGCGGGCGCGGATCGCATCGAAGGCTGCCTGTTCGGCAATGGCGAGCGCACGGGCAATGTCGATCTCGTGCCGCTCGCGATGAATCTCGACGCGCAAGGCATCGATAGCGAACTCGATTTTTCCGATCTCGCGGCGATCCGGCGCGTGGTGGAGCGTTGCAAGCGGATTCCGGTGCCGACACGGCATCCGTATGCGGGCGACGTGACGATGCGGATCGCCGGGGCAAGGAGCGGCGCGAACGGCGCCGCTACCGGCAATGGCAATGGCAACGACAGCGCGACCGAGCGCGACGAGGCCGGCGAATGCGTCGCGGCCTGAAGCCGGGTCTCAAGCTGAGTGTGTCGTGAAAGAAGCGGAGTGAATCCGCAGCAGCAGAGCGCGTATCCCGTGCTTCGCTGTGGCCGCCGACGCGCTCACGAGGCGCATACCGCAAGCCGAGCCGGACCCGACGTGCATCCGACCCGAAGCCCACGCGAGTCCGCGGCATGAGTCCATGCGCGAATCAGGCGCAAACCCAGCGCGCCCGCAAAACCTGCAAGCCGCTCGCCACATCATACGAACAAGACGGACGTCGCCGAAAAACGCGTCACTCGATCGCGCAGCGCGTCGCCTGCCAGGCGATCAAACGCCACTGCCCATCTTCCTGCGTATGGATCGCCGTATAGGCAATCGGAAACAGCAGCGCGCCGTTGTTCGCTTCCATCTCGATCAGCGCGCGGCCCGTGACGACATACGTTTCGCGCCCGGCCGGCAGCACGTCCTGCGACTGCACCTCGATCTGCCGATAACGGCGGCGCCCCCCCGTAATCCCGTCGATGAACTGCCGCTTCGTCTCGCGTTTGCCGTTCGTGTGGACATAGCTCACGTTGTCCGCGAGCAGCGTGTCGAGCGACTGCCCGTCGCCGTCGACCATCGCACGAAAGCGCTCCCGCTCGAGCCCGCGAATCGCTTCGATCATCTTTGCCACCATTGCAGCCCCTTGCACACCGTAGGCCAAAGGCGGCCACGGTCGTCAGAAGTTATATTGCAAATATAGCTGGCTGAAATTTATACCAGGATTCGGCTCTTTGATACCGCCGTTGGAAATATGCTGGAAGCGGTAGCCCGCAACATATTGCTGATGCGTGCCGAATTGCAGCCCGACGCCCGCCATGTCGGCGAACTGAAACGCGCTGGAAAGCGTGAGGTCGGAAGAAATGCGGGGACTCGTCAGCAGCCGCACGCCGGCGCCCACCTCGACGAACGGCCGCACCGGGCCCGACATCTTGATGAAGCGGATCACGGGCGTCACGCCAACCTCCCCGATGTCGCCATGAACGTTGCCTTCGTTGGTGTGCCACCACGCGACGTGCGCCTCGCCGATCAATGCGAAGTGCCAGTCGCCGACCTGCCACCACGTCCAGTCCGGATCCCACACCATGCCCAGATCGAGCTTCTTGATGTGATGGTCGCCCACCCCGGCCGCCACCTGCACCCCGAACGGGTCGGCGAGCGCCGTACCCGCCGCCGACATCAGCAGCGCGGTCAGCGTGCCTTTTAGAGTAAACCCACGCAAAACAGTGTTTTTGTTCTTCACCTTGCACCCGCACTCACGAGCATTGAAACGATGCGTAACCGTCTGCTTATTCTAAATAAAAACTTAAGAGCGCGGATCGTATGAATAATTGTCTAAATTCGCAATTATTTACTGATAAATAGGAAAATATCAGTCGATTATGAGAACCAAGGCTATTGGGTCGGTAACTTCTACGTTCTCTGAACGACAGCGAAATAGGCTGTCTAATAGCTATCAGATAACGAATCTCAATAGGATTTCCGGGAACTCAGATGCCCCTACAGCCTCTAAGTATTAGCACTCGACAGATCAGAGTGCTAACATCCATCGCTGGAGTCCATCACTGAACACGCTATTGTCTGATTCCAAAGGAGTTTCACACGTGAGCCATGCAATGACCCTTCCGAGTACTCTGAGCCCGTCGTCGGCTAAGGCCGCTCCGGCAGGTGCACTGGCGCTCTCGCATTCCTCGCTGCTGCCCGGCCAACTGGGCAACATCGACGCCTACATCCAGGCCGTCAACCGCATTCCTATGCTGACGCCGACGGAAGAACGCCAGTTCGCCACCGAGTTTCGCGAGCACGACAACCTCGAATCGGCGCGTCGCCTCGTGCTGTCGCACCTGCGCCTCGTCGTGTCGATCGCGCGCAACTACCTCGGTTACGGGTTGCCGCACGCCGACCTGATCCAGGAAGGCAACATCGGGCTGATGAAGGCCGTCAAGCGCTTCGACCCAGAGCAGAACGTGCGCCTCGTGTCGTACGCGATGCACTGGATCAAGGCCGAGATCCACGAATACATCCTGCGCAACTGGCGCATGGTGAAGGTCGCCACCACCAAGGCGCAGCGCAAGCTGTTCTTCAACCTTCGCAGCCACAAGCAGGGCCTCGGCGCGTTCACGCCGGACGAGATCGAAGGTCTCGCCAAGGAACTGAACGTGAAGCGCGAAGAAGTCGCGGAAATGGAAACGCGTCTGTCGGGCGGCGACATTGCGCTCGAAGGCCAGGTTGAAGACGGCGAAGAGTCGTACGCGCCGATCGCGTATCTCGCCGACTCGCACAGCGAGCCGACCGCCGTGCTGGCTTCGCGTCAGCGCGACCGGCTGCAAAGCGACGGCATCGCGAGCGCGCTCGAAGCACTCGATCCGCGCAGCCGCCGCATCATCGAGGCGCGCTGGCTGAAGGTCGAGGACGACGGCTCGGGCGGCTCGACGCTGCACGAACTGGCCGACGAATTCGGCGTATCGGCCGAGCGTATCCGCCAGATCGAAGCGAGCGCGATGAAGAAGATGCGCGGCGCACTCGCCGAATACGCGTAAAGCCCGCCACGCCGCCGGCTGCGGCCAATACAGCCGATACAGGCTGATACAGCAGCCGGCGCCTCGCACGGGAATCACTTGCTAGTTCAAGCCCCGCCCTCGCAAGACGGCGGGGCTTTTTTCATCCTCACGCGTTCGCTCTCGCGGCGCGCCCATGCCCGCCGATTCACGATCGTGAACACTCACCGGCCGCCACGGCTTCCTTGACGTATCGCAAGTCAGATAGCAATAGTGCTCAGACGCGGCGAGCTTCGCGACTCGATGCCGCGCGGCCCAATTCAAGCGCGCGAGGTTCGACTCCTACAATCGGCATGCATTCGCCAGATCGCCCGACGGCCCGGGCGGACTGGTCCAGCCGGGTTCACCGGCATGAAGTCGTCTTCGACCGAACATGACCCTAGCCCTCAATCGCCACAGCACACGCCGCTCACGCTGGCGCACCCGGTTCACCCGGTGGGTGCGCGGCCCGACACTGGCACGCGATATCGCCATCATCCTCGCCATCAAATTCGTCCTGCTGATGGCGCTCAAGTTCACCTTTTTCAATCATCCGCAGGCGCAGCACATGATGCTGCCGCCCGAGCAAGTCGCGCAGGCGCTGCTGTCGGTGCCTGTCCCGCATCCGTCCCGAGGTGATCAACATGCCCGTTAGCGAAGTCGTAGAACTATCGCGTCTTCAGTTCGCCATCACGGCGCTCTATCACTTTCTGTTCGTGCCGCTCACGCTCGGCCTCGCGTGGCTGCTCGTCATCATGGAGTCCGTCTACGTGATGACCGGCAAGCCGATCTACAAGGACATGACACAGTTCTGGGGCAAGCTCTTCGGCATCAACTTCGCGATGGGCGTCGCCACCGGTCTCACGCTCGAATTCCAGTTCGGCACCAACTGGGCGTACTACTCGCATTACGTCGGCGATATTTTCGGCGTGCCGCTCGCCGTCGAAGGGCTGATGGCGTTCTTCCTCGAATCGACCTTCGTCGGCCTGTTCTTCTTCGGCTGGAACCGGCTCTCGAAAGTGCAGCACCTGATTGTCACGTTCTGCGTCGCGCTCGGCTCGAACCTCTCGGCGCTGTGGATTCTGATCGCCAATGGCTGGATGAACAATCCGGTCGGCGCGAAGTTCAACTACCAGACGATGCGCATGGAGCTCGACAGCATCTTCGCGGTGATCTTCAACCCGGTCGCGCAGGTCAAGTTCGTGCACACGGTATCGGCCGGTTACGTGACCGCGTCGATGTTCGTGCTCGGCGTGTCGTCGTGGTATCTGCTCAAGCGCCGCGACACCGAGTTCGCGCTGCGCTCGTTCGCGATCGCCGCCGGCTTCGGCCTCGCCTCGGCGCTATGCGTGATCGTGCTCGGCGACGAATCGGGCTATCGCACCGGCGAAGTCCAGCAGGTCAAGCTCGCCGCCATCGAATCCGAATGGGAAACCGCGCCCGCGCCGGCACCGTTCACGATCTTCGGGATTCCGAACCAGCGCGAACAGCGCACCGATTACGCGATCCGCGTGCCGTACGCGCTCGGCATCATCGCGACGCGTTCGCTCGACGAGCCCGTGGTCGGCCTGCGCGACCTGATTGCGGAAAACGAAGGCCGCATCAAAAGCGGCATGCTGGCCTTCGCAGCGCTGCAAAAGCTCAAGGGCGGCGACGCGACCGACGCAGCGCGCGCCGCCTTCGAAGCGCACAAGGCCGATCTCGGCTACGGCCTGCTGCTCAAGCAGTTCACGCCGAACGTAACCGATGCGACGCCCGAGCAGATCTCCGCGGCGGCGCAGCGCACGATCCCGCCGGTCCTGCCACTGTTCTTCTCGTTTCGCCTGATGGTCGGCCTCGGTCTGCTGTTCCTCGCGACCTTCGTGCTCGCGTTCTGGTTCTGCGCGCAACGCACGCTGCTGCTGGAGAAGCGCCGCTGGTTTCTGCGCTGGGCCGTGTGGGCGATTCCGCTGCCGTGGCTCGCCGCCGAACTCGGCTGGATCGTCGCCGAAATGGGCCGCCAGCCGTGGAGCATCGCCGGCATCCTGCCGACCAGCCTCGCCGCGTCGAGCCTGACGCCGCGCGATCTGTATCTGAGCATCGGCGGCTTCGTGCTGTTCTACACGGTGCTGTTCGTCATCGAGATCATGCTGATGTTCAAGTACGCGCGGCTTGGTCCGTCGTCGCTGCACACGGGCCGCTATCACCACGAGATCGCGCAGCCGGCCGCCCAGCCGCTGTCGCCGAATACGGCCGCGTGACGCGCCGCCGCCACTCCGTTCGAGAGGAATCGACACCATGGATTACGCAACGCTCAAACTGATCTGGTGGGCATTGATAGGCGTACTGCTGATCGGCTTCGCGCTCACCGACGGCTTCGATATGGGCGCGGCGATCCTGCTGCCGTTCATCGCGAAGACGGACGCCGAGCGGCGCATCGTCGTCAACACGGTCGGCGCAACGTGGGAAGGCAATCAGGTCTGGCTCGTCACCGCGGGCGGCGCGATGTTCGCGGCATGGCCGCTCGCTTATGCGGCGTCGTTCTCCGGCTTCTACTTCGCGATGCTGCTCGTGCTGTTCGCGCTGTTCTTCCGGCCGGTCGGCTTCGACTATCGCGGCAAGCGCGACGACCCGCGCTGGCGCAACGCGTGGGACTGGGGCCTGTTCATCGGCGGCCTCGTGCCGGCGCTCGTGTTCGGCGTCGCGTTCGGCAATCTGCTGCAAGGCGTGCCGTTCTCGTTCGACAACGACCTGCGCGTCACCTATCACGGCAGTTTCTTCGGGCTGCTCAATCCGTTCGCCTTGCTGACGGGCCTTGTCAGCGTGTCGATGCTGACCGCGCACGGCGCGGCGTTCGTGAAGTGGAAATCAGATGGCGTGATCCACGAGCGCGCGTCGAAGGCGCTGCGGCTCGCGGCGGTGTGCGCGGTCGTGCTGTTCATGGTGGCGGGCGCGTTCGTCGCGACGATGATCGGCGGCTATCAGATCGTCGACGCGCCGCCGCTCGACGCGGTCGCCAATCCGCTGCTGAAGACCGTGATCGGCGCACCGGGCCTGTGGCTCACCAACTACGCGCTGTATCCGTGGATGGTGGCCGCGCCCGTGGCGGGTCTCGTCGGCGGCATTCTGGCGGTGTTGCTCGCGCGTTCGCGCTTCGAGGCGAGCGCGTTTCTGTCGACCGCGCTGATGGTCGTCGGCGTGATCCTGACGGCAGGCTTCTCGATGTTCCCGTTCATCATGCCGTCCTCGCTCGACGGCCGCAGCAGCCTGACGCTATGGGATTCGACGTCGAGCCGCCTGACGCTCGAAATCATGCTGGTCGCCGTCATCATTTTCCTGCCGATCATCCTGCTGTACACGAGCTGGGTGTATCGCGTGATGCGTGGCAAGGTGACCGCGGCGGCCATCAAGGAAAACAGCCATTCGATGTATTGAACGGCACGACGTTTTGCGAGTCCGGTAGCATCCAGCGGTTAACGCAAGAGCGGCACCTTGAAAACAAGGTGCCGCTCTTTTTATTCACAGCCAACCGCTGCGAACCGGGGCATGGCTCACGCCAGTACTGGCTCTGCGCCGGCGCCCGCGCCGCCGCCTGGCGACAGTCGCGTCGCGAGCTTCTGCGCATAACGCGGCGCAGCCTCGCCGACCACGACATGGAACGTATCGGTCGCCACCCACGCGGTATCGAGCGAAGCGAGGCGCTGACGATCGACCGCCGACGGATCGCGCACGACGACCCGCAGACGCGTCGCCGCGACCGCATCGAGCGACACTATGTTGCCCGCGCCGCCGAACACGGCGAGCCAGCGCAGCGGATCGGGATCGAGCGGACCGCCCTGCGCGTGCTGAGCCACAGGTTGCGGCGCGGATTGCACGCTCCGCGCGGCAACCGCCGTCGGCGCAACAGCAGCAGCCACGGCAACCGGCGCAGCCCCGACCTCATCGCCGCCACCCTGCGCAATCACCGTGCGGATTTCATCGGCGATGATGTCCGCTTCCGGTCCGATGATGACCTGCACATTGGTCGCGCCGCGCTTGAGCACGCCGCGCGCGCCGATCGTCTTCAGCTCGCTCTCGGACACCTTCGCCGCATCGACCACCGACAGACGCAGACGCGTCGTGCACGCATCCACGACCGACAGATTCGCCGCGCCGCCGAGCGCCGCGATATAGCGTCGCGCACGCGGCACGGCCGCACCGGCGATCGGCGCGACGAAGCCGCCGGCCGTGAACGAATCGGCCTGCTCTTCGGCACCGGCCGGCTCGCGGCCCGGCGTTGCCATGTTGAACTTGCGGATGAAGAAGCGGAACAGCCCGTAGTACAGCACCGAGTACACGATGCCGATCGGAATCGCCCACCAGCCCCGCGTCGACAGCCCGTAGTTCAGCACGTAATCGATAAAGCCCGCCGAGAACGTGAAGCCGAGGTGAATGCCGAGCGCCGAGCAGATCGCGAGCGAAATCCCGGTCAGCAGCGCGTGGATCGCGTAGAGCACCGGCGCGAGGAACATGAAGCTGAATTCGATCGGCTCGGTCACGCCGGTCAGGAACGACGTGAGGCCCATCGAGAACAGCAGGCCGAACACCATCGCGCGGCGCTCTTTCGGCGCTTCGTGATACATCGCGAGACACGCGGCCGGCAGGCCGAACATCATCACCGGGAAGAAGCCCGTCATGAAGGTGCCCGCGGTCGGATCGCCGGCGAAGAAGCGGTGCAGGTCGCCCGTGACCGGCGCGCCGCCCGCCGGCGTGAACGTGCCGAACACGAACCACGTCAGCGAATTGAGGATGTGATGCAGGCCCGTGACGAGCAGCAGACGGTTCAGCACGCCGAACACGAAGGCGCCGAGCGCGCCCGCCGTGGTGAGCCAGTGGCCGGCCACGTCGATCGCGTTCTGCACCGGCTGCCACACGTAGCCGAACACGATGCCGAGTATCAGGCAGACCACCCCCGTGGCGATCGGCACGAAGCGTTTGCCGCCGAAGAACGCGAGGTAATCGGGCAGCTTGATGTCCTTGTAGCGGTTGTACAGGAAACCGGCCACGAGACCCGCGACGATCCCCGACAGCACACCCATGTTGAGCTTGTCGTTGATGTCCTTCATCACCGCGATCTGCACCAGATAGCCGATCGCGCCCGCGAGGCCCGCGACGCCGTTGTTGTCTTTCGCGAAGCCGACCGCCACGCCGATCGCGAACAGCAGCGGCAGGTTGCTGAAAATCGCGTCGCCCGCGTCGGCGATCATCTTGATGTTGAACACGTCGGGCTGGCCGAGGCGCAGCAGCAGGCCGGCGACCGGCAGCACCGCGATCGGCAGCATCAGCGCGCGTCCGAGGCGCTGAATCTTCAGAAACGGATTTCCATCCATGGGTATCTCCTGTCCTTGTCTCGTAACTGGACGTTGTGGTTAGGTTGTTTGGCGATAGGTGAGGATTGCGCCGGCCCGCGCCGCGAAGCGCTGGCCGCGCGGCTTCAGTCGAGCGGCCAGGTGGCGCGGCTCGCGGCTCTGACGGCCTGCGCCGATTCGAGCGCGAGCGCATCCTGGGCACGCTGACGGCACAACGGATAATCGAGCGTGCGCACGCGCGCCTTGATGCCCGGCACCGATACCGGATCGACCGACAGCTCGGTCACGCCGAGACCGACGAGCAGCGGCATCGCGAGCGGATCGCCCGCCAGCGCGCCGCACACGCCGACCCATTTGCCGTGCTTGTCCGCGCCCGCGACGGTCGCCGCGATCAGGCGCAGCACGGCCGGGTGCAGGCCATCGGCCTGAGCCGCGAGATCGGGCTGGCAGCGGTCCATCGCGAGCGTGTACTGCGTCAGATCGTTGGTGCCGATCGAGAGGAAATCGGCGTGCTGCGCGAGTTGATCCGCGAGCAATGCCGCCGACGGCACTTCGATCATCACGCCCACTTCGATCGCTTCCGTGCGGCCGGCCTCGCGCGCCAGCTCGTCGATGCGCTTGCGGATGCCGATCAGTTCGCTCGCGTCGGTGACCATCGGCAGCAGGATACGCACGGCGCCGAGCGGGCGCACCGCGAGCAGGCCGCGCAACTGGGCGTCGAGCAGATCGGGGCGCACCTGCGCGAGGCGCACGCCGCGCAGGCCGAGCGCGGGGTTCGGCTCGGGCGGCAGCGTCAGATAGTCGACTTCCTTGTCGGCGCCGACATCGAGCGTGCGAATGATCGCGGTGCGGCCGCCCAACGCGTCGGCAATCGCCTGGTAGCTCTGACGATGCTCGTCGGCACTCGGTGCGGCCGGACGGTGGATAAACAGCAGCTCGGTGCGCAACAGCCCGACCGCATCGGCGCCGTTGTCGACGGCAGCCTTGGCGTCGTCGAGCGTCGCGATGTTGGCGGCCACTTCGATCGCCCGGCCGTCGGACGTCGCCGCGGCCTGCTGCGAGGTCCGGCGATTCGCTTCGCGCACGTCGGCGAGACGGCTGCGCTCGCGGCGCGCGCGTTCGACGTCGAGTTCGGTCGGTGCGAATTCGAGGCGCCCCGTGCTCGCATTGACGACGACCTGGGTGCCCTCGGGAATCGCATGCAACGCATCGCCGATCGCGACCAGCGCCGGAATGCCGGCCTGGCGCGCGAGAATCGCCGCGTGCGAGGTGGCGCCGCCGCGCGCCATCACGAGCGCGGTCACGCGCGTGCGATCGAGCGAGGACAGATCCGACGGCGTGAATTCGTCCGCGGCGAGCACCGCTTCAGCGGGCAGCGTGCGCGCCGCCGCGCTCGTATAACCGAGCGCGCGCAGCACGCGCTTTTCGATGTCGCGCAGATCGGCGGCACGTTCGGCAAGCAGCGCGTCCTCGACCTTGCTCAGGACACCGATCTGTGCGCGGATCGCCTCGCGCCACGCGAATCCGGCGCTCTTGCCGAGGCTGATCAGATCGCGCGCGGCATCGAGCAGCGTCGGGTCTTCGAGCAACACGCGGTGCACCGCGAAAATCCCCGCTTCGCCGACCGCACCGCGCTGCGACGCATCGCGCACGGTCGTGTCGAGATCGGCGTCGACGCTCGCGATCGCCTTGTCGAGCAGACGGCTTTCCGCCGCCGACGTGCCGCTCGCCTGTTCCGGCGGATCGAGGTCCGCGTCGTCCCAGCGCACGAGTTGGCCGACCGCGACGCCCGGCGCCGCGCACACGCCCGCGAGCGTGTTCGGCGCGAGCGGCTCGCCCGCGGCCCGCACCGCTGCGGCCGCCACGGACACAGCAGCGGGTGCCGGTGTAGCCTGGCGCGCCGGCTTCTGTTCGACTTCGCCGTGCGCTTCGCGCGTCAGTTCGTGAGCGACGGCATCGACCGCCGCCGGCGCTTGCGGACCGACGCCGAGCAATTCGACCGTCGCACCTTCGCCGGCGCCGAGGCCGAGCAGGCCGACCACGCTTTCGATCGCCGCCTTGCGGCCTTCGTAACGCACCTCGACACGCGCATCGAAACCGCGCGCCGCTTCGCGCGCTCGCGCGGCCGGCCGCGCATGCAGACCGCCCGCGTGCGTCAGCGTGATCTGGCGACGTGCTTCGGTCTCGACCTGGGCGGCGCTCGCCTCGCGCACGGCCTCGGTGTTCACGCCGTCGCGCGCGCGCAGCACCAGCAGCGGCGTTTCGCCGGCCTTCACCGGGCCTGCCGGCGCGCGCTCGATCACCTCGAACGCATCCGAATTGGCGATCGCGATCACCGAGACGAGGCTCGGCGCATTGAGCGCGATCTGGTCCTGATCGAACTCGATCAGCACGTCGCCGGCGTGCACGTGCGCGCCCGGCTCGACCATCGGCGCAAACCCCTTGCCGTTCAGCCCGACCGTATCGATGCCGATATGCAGCAGAATTTCTGCGCCCTCGGCGCTCGCGAGCGTGACCGCGTGGCCGGTGCGCGCAAGATGCGTGACGACGCCGTCGCACGGCGCGACCAGGCGACCTTCCAGCGGATCGATGCCGATGCCGTCACCGAACATGCCGCCCGAAAACACCGGGTCCGGCACGTTCTCAAGCGGCACGACCGGACCGGTCAGCGGTGCGAGCAAAACAATGTGATCTTCGGAATGACTCATGAGGCTGGACTTTTCGACACGTCGCATCTGCATTCTCGTCAGTGAGTTTCGGTGACTTTGTTGAGATGGCGCGGCGCATCGGGATTGCGCCCGCGCGCGGCGGCAAGGTCTGCGGCCATCACGTAAAAGGACAGGATCGCGGCGATCGGATCGAGCGCCGCGTGTGCGGTTGAAACAAGCGGCAGCGACGCGTCGGCCACGTCGTCGGGCGCGGCGAGCAGCACGCGCGCGCCGCGCGCGCGCATGTCGTGCGCGAGTTGCAGGAGGCCCGCCTGCTCCGGTCCGCGCGGCGCGAACACGAGCAGCGGATAGTCGCGATCGATCAGCTCCATCGGACCGTGACGCACTTCCGCGCTCGAAAACGCTTCGGCCTGGATGCCCGAGGTTTCCTTCAGCTTCAGCGCGGCTTCCTGCGCGATCGCGAGACCGAGGCCCCGGCCGATCACGATCATCCGTTCGATGCCGCGCAGTTCGTTCACGGCCATCGACCAGTCGAGCCGGCCCGCGCGCTCCAGCGCCTCGGGCAGCGTGTTCAGCGCGCCGAGCAGTTCGGCGTCGTTCTGCCAATGCGCGACCAGTTGCGCGGAAATCGACAGCATCGCGATATAGCTCTTGGTCGCGGCGACGCTCAGTTCGGGACCGGCGACGAGCGGCAGATGCCACTCGCACGCATCCGCGAGCGGCGACGCCGGCGCGTTCACGGCGGCGACCGTCAACGCCCCAGCATTGCGCAACGCGTTCATCGTGCCGACAAGGTCCGGGCTCTTGCCCGATTGCGAGAACGCGAGCGCAAGCTGGTCGCGCACCTGCAACGGCGCCTGCTGCAACGTCGCGACCGACATCGGCAGCGACGCGACCGGCACGCCGAGGCGGCTCATCGTCAGCGAGGCGAAGTAACTGGCGGCGTGGTCCGAACTGCCGCGCGCGACCGTCAATGCGACGTGGCGCGGCTGTTGCGCGAGCGTCGCGGCGAGCGCCGCGACGCGCGAGGTGTCCTCGAGTTGCGCGGCGACCGTCCCAGCGGACGCGAGCGCTTCTTTAAGCATATTCGACAATGGCTTCTCCTTCGACGTAAGTCGCGGTCAAGGTCAGTTCGCGATCGAACACGACCACGTCGGCCCACGCGCCGCGCGCGATACGGCCGCGGTCTTCGATGCCGAGATAGTCGGCGGCATAGCGCGACAAACGGTGTGATACATCGGCGATCGGCAAGCCGATCGAAACAAGATTGCGCAGCGCCTGATCCATCGTCAGCGTGCTGCCCGCAAGCGTGCCGTCGGCGAGACGCACGCCGCCCAGGCACTTGGTCACGTGCTGGCTGCCGAGGCGGTATTCGCCGTCGGGCATGCCGGTGGCCGAGGTGCTGTCCGTCACCACGTAGAGACGCGGAATCGCACGCAGCGCGGCGCGGATCGCGCCCGGATGGACGTGCAGCAGATCGGGAATGATTTCGGCGTATTCGGCATGCGCGAGCGCCGCGCCGACGAGGCCGGGGTTGCGGTGATGCAGCGGCGACATCGCGTTGAACAGGTGCGTGAAGCCGCACGCGCCGTGCTTGAGCGCGGCGACGGCGTCGTCATAGGTGCCGAGCGAATGGCCGAGCTGCACGCGCACGCCGCGCGCCGCCATCTCGGAGATGATCTCCATATGGCCGGCGATCTCGGGCGCGAGCGTGACGACGCGAATCGGTGCGATCGACAGATACTTGAGCACCTCGTCCATCACCGCCGACACGGCCGCGTCCGGCTGCGCGCCGAGCTTGCCGGGGTTGATGTACGGCCCTTCCAGATGCACCCCGAGCACGCGCGCGCCGCCCGGCGTGCGCACCCGCGTGACGTTGCCGAGCCCGGCGACCACGCTCATCAGCTCCTCGCGCGGCGCGGTCATCGTGGTCGCGAGCAGGCTCGTCGTGCCGTGGCGCGCATGCGTGCGCGTGATCGTTTCGATCGCGTCGCCGGCTTCCATCACGTCGGAGCCGCCGCCGCCGTGCACGTGCAGGTCGATGAAGCCGGGCAGGATGTAGGGCGCGTCGTTCGTCGACGGATCGGCGCGCTCGCCGGTCAGTGCCGTGATACGGCCGTTTTCGTATTCGAGCGTGCCGTGAATCCACCCGTCGGTGGTGAGTATGTTTCCGGTCAGCATGAGTCTCTCTGGTGCGTGATACGTATGCAGCAAATTCGTGTGCCCCGGCTCGCGGCCCTAGCAAGCCGCGCCGCCCGGATACGCGCTTCAGGTGCGCAGTTCGGCGACGAAGTCGTAGTAGTCGTCGCGACAATAGGTGTCGGTCAGTTCGATCGCACGCTGGTCCGCGCTATAGCCGATGCGCGTAATGACCAGCAGCGCCGTGCGCGATTCGATGTCCATCAGCGCGGCGATTTCGCTCGACGCGTTGACCGCGCGGAAGTGCTGCAACGCGCGCACGACCGCCACGCCGTGCTGCTCCAGATAGCTGTAGAGCGAATCGCCGATCGCCTGCGGGTCCGGCACGATCGCGACCGGCAGCGCCGAATGCTCGACCGCCATCACGATGCCGTCCGCGCGCCGCAGCCGCCGCAGGCTCGTGACGGCCGCCCCCGGCGACAGGCCGAGATGCAGCAGTTCGTCGCGATTGGCAGCGCGCACGTCGCGCTCGAGCCACACCGAATCCGGACGGAAACCGCGCTGCTGCATCTTCTTCGTGAAGCCGGTGAGACGCGACAGCGGGTCTTCGACGCGCGGCGTGATGAAGCTGCCCGCACCGCGCGAACGCCGGATCAGGCCCTGCTCGACCAGCAGCTCGATCGCCTTGCGCGCGGTGATGCGCGACACGCCGATCGCATCCGACAAGGTGCGTTCCGACGGCAGCGCCTCGCCGGCCGACCAGACGCCGCAATGGATCGCCGTCGTCAGGTTGCGCGCGAGCTGCAGGTAGAGCGGCGTGACGTTGTGCACGTCAGGCATCAATGCGGACCAGCGAGTTTCCATGGGGCTCCAGGAGACGCCGCGAGCAGTGCGGCCCGGAAAAATGAGAGCCCATTATATAACCAACATAATACCAGTCAATTAACTGGTTCCATGCTGGTATAGTACGTGGCAAAGCCTTGTCGGATAAGGCTCAGAGGCCGATTGGAGCGGTGTTTCGAGACGAATTGGGAGATCGGGATTTACCCGTATCCGGTGGCTGGAACCATACCAGCGGATGCTTACCTGACTTTCGCCGGGCTCGAAAAAGCAGTCTGATCGATACCTGTTTAATACCAGTTTCGATCCACCCGTGGCGTGACGGCTTTGCTCGCCGCGGGCGTTCCAATATAGTGGCCGTGTACCAATCCCAAAAAGGTCCCGGGGAGCCGCACTTGACAGATTCCGAGGCGCAGCGGCGCGCTCACGCCGTCCGCCATTTCAATCGCTTCTATACCCTGTACATTGGCGCCCTGCATGAGCGCCTGACGAAAAGCGGGTTCTCGCTGACCGAGGTACGCGTGCTTCACGAGCTTTCTCGCGAACACACGCAAACCGCGTCGGCGCTGAGCCGCGCGCTCGGTCTCGACAGTGGCTATCTGAGCCGCCTGCTGACCAGTTTCGAACGGCGCAATCTGATTACGCGCCGCCCATCCGACACCGACGCGCGCCAATCGCTGATCGCGCTCACCGAGCACGGCCATGCGACCTACGCGCCGCTCGACGCCGCCGCCACGCAGGACGCGCTGGCCCTGCTCGACCGGCTCGACATGCACTCGCAGCAGCAACTGATTGGCGCGATGAGGCTGATCGAGCGCCTGCTGCGCGAGCGGCCCAGGCACGAACTCGTCGTGCTGCGCCCGCCGCACGCCGGCGAATGCGGCTGGCTCGTGCATCGGCAGGCCCAGTGGTTCGCCGCGCAATACGGCTGGGATCAGACATTCGAAGGATTGCTCGCGCGGGTGGTCGCCGAGTACGCGCAGCGCAACGATCCGCTGCGCGAGCAATGCTGGATCGCCGAACAGGACGGTCTCGTGACCGGCTCGGCATGCATCGTCGGCGTATCGACGACGGTGGCGAGCGTGCGTTTGCTGTGGGTCGAACCGGACATGCGGCGCTTCGGCATCGGCACTCAGCTGCTCAGCGAATGCGTGCGTTTCGCGCGACGGGCCGGTTATACGAAACTCACGCTCGCCACCGCGAGCGCGTTGGCGGAACCGCGGCGGCTCTGCGAGCGCATGGGCTTCGTGCTGACCAGTGCCGTGGACACGCACCGTTTCGGCCGCGATCTGACGCTCGAACGATGGGAGCTGGAGCTCTAGCCACGGCCGCAAAAGAAAAGGCGCGGCACGACCAGTGTCGCGCCGCGCCTCGCCAGGCCGGAGATGCGTCGCTTAGAACGACGGCACCATCGAGCCCTTGAACTGCGTCTTGATGAACTGGCGCACGTCTTCCGACTGATATGCCGCGACCAGCTTCTTGACCCACGGCTGATCCTTGTCCTTAGCGCGCACCGCGATCAGGTTCGCGTAGGGGCTGTGGATGTCTTCGAGCGCGATCGCGTCTTTGGTCGGCTGAAGGCCGGCGGCCAGCGCGAAGTTCGTGTTGATGACGGCGGCGTCGACGTCCGCGAGCGAGCGCGGCAGTTGCGCGGCGTCGAGTTCGACGAACTTGATCTTCTTCGGATTGTCGACGACGTCGAGCGGCGTCGCGTTATTGCCGCCCGTGGCCGAGCCGTCCTTCAGCTTGATCAGGCCTTGCGATTGCAGCAGCAACAGCGCGCGGTTTTCGTTCGACGGATCGTTCGGCACCGCGATCTTCGCGCCCTGCGGCAGATCCTTCAGCGATTTGAGCTTCTTCGAATACGCGCCGAGCGGCGAGATATAGGTGAGACCCGCGCTGACGAGCTTGTAGCCACGCTGCTTGATCTGACTGTCGAGGTACGGCTGGTGCTGGAAGCTGTTGGCGTCGAGGTCGCCGGCGTCGAGCGCGGCGTTCGGCTGGATGTAGTCGTTGAATTCGATGACCTTCACGTTCAGGCCTTCCCGCTTCGCGACCTTGGTGACGACTTCCCAGACCTGCGCGTCCGGACCGCCGATCGTGCCGACCTTGATGACCTTGTCGTCGGCGTGGGCGCCGAGGCTGGTCAGGAATGCCGCGCCGGCGACGACCGCGGTGAGAGCTTTGAGGATGTTTCTGCGCTGCATGGGGTTCTCGCTGTTGCTGTTCGGTTCTCTGACCGGAGTCAGATCCGGATGAAAGACGGGCGATGCACCGGCCCTTGCGGGCGCGTCGCCGACGAAACCCGGAATGGTCTCATATGGCCGCGGGGTTGGGAAATACCCTGATCGCATATGGTTATGCGGCGGTGCGCCGGGCGGGTTGGCGGCGAGAGGCTGGCGTGCGTGAAATGCGCGTGGCGAGGCGGTGAGTAGCCGATAATTCAAGGCCGTGGCCGCGAATGTGCGCGCAGATGCGCACCGTCATCGTGACGAACTCGTTGCGAACATGCGCCAGCCCGACGCGAGCGGCCCGACTCCATTGCCTGTTGCGAGAACCTCATGTACGTCATCAACCTGATCTACACCGCCCCGCTCGACCGTATCGACGACGCGCTCGACGCGCATCGCGCCTTCCTCGCCCGGCAGTTCGACGCGGGCATCTTCGTCGCGGCCGGGCCGAAGGTGCCGCGCGACGGCGGCATCATCCTCGCGGTGCGCATCGACCGGGACAGGCTGGAGCGGATTCTCGCGAGCGATCCGTTCGCCGAGCAGAAGCTCGCGCGCTACGAGGTGACGGAGTTCAAGACGACGCGTCTCGCGCCGGGGATCAACTTCCCGGTACCGGACTGAGCGTTACGTGGAAGGGATTGTCGAGCGGGCGCGTGGGGTGCATGAGAGCGCGCGGGAGGGTGCATGAAAAGCTCATGAAGGGCACATGAGCGCTGCACGAACGGTTCGCACAGGAAGCGCCGCATCATCACACGCGATATCGCCGCCAACCCCGCCGCTGCCTCGACGTATGGCCTCAGTCGAGCAGCAGCTTGATGTCGTGCACCCACGGCGTCGCGCCCTGACCGTCGCGCGCGAACAGACGCAGCTTGCCGTCCGTGTCGAACACGTAGCTCGCGGCCGTGTGGTCCATCGTGTAGCTGTCGGGCGTCTTGCCCGGCACCTTCGCGTAGTAGACGCGGAAGGCCTTCGCGACCTTGGCGAGTTGCTCCTCGCTGGCCGGACGCAGGCCGACGAAGCCCGGATCGAACGCCGACGTATATTGCGCGAGCAACTGCGGCGTATCGCGCTCGGGATCGACGGTGACGAACAGCACCTGCACGCGCTTCGCGTCTTCCGGACCGAGCTGCTGCAACGCCTGCGACAGTTCGGCCATCGTCGTCGGGCAGACGTCGGGGCAATGCGTGTAGCCGAAGAACAGCACCACGACCTTGCCCTTGTAGTCCGCGAGCGTGCGGATCTTGCCCGAGGTATCGGGCAACGAGAAATCGCTCGCGAATTGCGTGTTGCCGGTGATGTCGACATTCGAGAAGGCGGGCGGCTGCTTGCCGCAACCCGCCGCGAGCAGCATGCCGCCGAGCGCGCAGGCCATCGCAGCGGCGCGCGCGACGCGCGCAAAGCGGTTCTTGAACATGGTGTTACGCGCCGATCACGACGCGCGCATAGTGGTCGATCAGTAGCGCGGCGAACAGCAGCGACAGATAGACGATCGAGTAACGGAAGGTTCTGCGCGCGAGATCGTCCGAATACGCCCGGTAGATCTTCCACGCATAGGCGAGAAACACGGCGCCTAGCAGCACCGCCGACGCGAGATACACAACGCCGCTCATGCCGGAGATGAACGGCATGAGCGTGACCGCGAACAGGATCACCGTGTAGAGCAGGATATGCAGGCGCGTGTACTGTTCGCCGTGCGTGTTCGGCAGCATCGGCAGGCCAGCGTTTTCGTAGTCCTTGCGGCGGTAGAGCGCGAGCGCCCAGAAATGCGGCGGCGTCCACACGAAGATGATCAGCACGAGAATCCACGCGTCGCCGGGCACGTGGCCCGTGACTGCGGCCCAGCCGAGCGCCGGCGGCATCGCGCCCGAGGCGCCGCCGATCACGATGTTCTGCGGCGTGGCCGGCTTCAGCAACAGCGTATAGATGACCGCATAGCCGACGAAGGTGGCGAGCGTCAGCCACATGGTCAGCGGATTGGCGAACGTGTACAGCGTCCACATGCCGAGGCCGCCGAGCACGGCCGAGAACAGCAGGATCTGCGGAGTCGTGATTTCGCCGCGCGCGGACGGGCGCCACGAGGTGCGGCGCATCTTGGCGTCGATCTGCTGCTCGACGAGGCAGTTGATGGCGAACGCGGCGCCGGCCAGCAGCCAGATGCCGACGGTGCCGCCGATCAGCACGGTCCACGGGACCATGCCTGGCGTCGCCAGGAACATGCCGATGACGGCGCAGAACACGGCGAGTTGCGTGACGCGCGGCTTCGTCAGGGCGAGGTATTGGGAAACCCGGTTGCCGGGAGTCTGGGAGAGTGTTGTGCTGTCCATGTGGGTCACGCTGGCGCGGCATCGCGCGCTGGAAGCACGGCGCGGCCGGGACGGCTATAAGCGATCCGAAAGTTTAACATAACGAGCAGAAGCAGCAGGATCGCGGCGCCGCCATTATGGGCGACGGCAATCGGCAACGGCCACTGCAGCACGATGTTCGACAGCCCGGTGATGAACTGGATCAGCACGACGAGCAGCACGCCGTTCGCGGGCCGGCGCAGCGATTCGAAGCGGCGCATTTTCAGCGCGAACCACACGAGATAGGCGATCACGACGAACGCGAAGGTGCGGTGCGTCCAATGAATCGCGACGAGCGCGTCCTGCGTGATGACGTCGCCGTCGCCCGTCATGCCGAGCGCGCGCCACAGGTGGAAGCCGTGCGCGAAGTCCATCGGCGGAATCCATTGGCCGTTGCAGGTCGGGAAGTCGGTGCAGGCGAGCACCGCGTAATTCGTGCTGACCCAGCCGCCGAGCGCGATCTGCAGCACCAGCAGCGCGAGACCGGCCAGAGCCGCCGCGCGCCAGCGCGCGGTCTCGGGCTCATCGGCCGGCAGCGGCGTGAGCCGCGCGGCCAGCCAGCCGAGCGTGCCGAGCAGCGCAAGGCCGAGCAGCAGATGCGTCGTCACGATGACCGGTTGCAGCTTCAGCGTCACGGTCCATGCGCCGAACGCGCCCTGCACGAGAATCAGCAGCAGCAGCGAGGTCGGCCACCACGGCGACACGTGCAGCGGCCGGCGCTTGATGCGCGCGGTCCACGCGATGACCGTCTGCGCGATGATCAGCACGCCGATTGCCATCGCGAAATAGCGGTGGATCATTTCGATCCACGCCTTCGTCATGCTGACGGGCCCGGTCGGCATCGCCCGATAGGCGGCGGAAATCGCCGCGTGCGCGATGAACGGCGACGACGTGCCGTAGCAGCCGGGCCAGTCCGGGCAGCCGAGGCCCGAATCGGTGAGGCGCGTGAAGCCGCCGAACATCACCAGATCGAGCGTGAGGAAGGTGGTGAGCCAGACCAGCTTGCGGAATTTGTTGTCGTCGGCCTTGGCCCACACGTAGGACAGCGGCAACAACGCAATACACAGGCCGATCAGAGCCAGTTGCAATACGAACATCTTTTTTACCCTGGTTGCGGCATCAGCCGATGCTCGACCATTTGAGCAGTTTGGTCACGTCACCCTTGATCTTGCTCGGGTTCGCGTCTTTCGGGAAACGCATCATCAGATTGCCGTTCGGATCGACCATGAAGATGTGGTCGGTCACTTGCGTGCCGGTGTCGACGGGCAGCCATGCGGCCACCTGCGCCGGATCGGCGATCAGCATGCTGGTGTCGGGGTAGGCCGTTTGTATCACGTCGGCGACCTTGCCTGCATCG
>Ga0154001_1000088_pt1 | contig 24415 bp, 20 predicted proteins | sample TSNJ085MetaG_FD_104699 | JGI IMG/M metagenome (GOLD analysis project Ga0154001, IMG submission 104699) | Attine ant fungus gardens microbial communities from New Jersey, USA - TSNJ085 MetaG | ecosystem: Host-associated > Fungi > Mycelium > Unclassified | place: USA: New Jersey, Wharton State...
CTTTTTAACCGGTTTTTCTACTGTTTTTTCCGGCGTCCTATCTCAGTCTTATTTCACCTCATTGCCCCGACTTCATTTACTTCACATCGAACCCATAATCGCCATGCGTGCGATGTCCATCCGATGCGACGGCCACCCAATGCACGGTGTAGTGTCCCGCGGCGAGCGTCGGCAACGGCACCGTCATCACGTCGGCCTGCTGCGCATCGACCGCGGACTTCTGCGCGTTGACCTGCTTGCCGCTCGCATCGGTGACGGTCAGCGAGCTGAACGCCGGTTCGAGCGGCCCGTCGAACGTGATCCGCACTTGCGCAGGCGAGGCGATCGTCGCGCCCGCGCCCGGCTCCTGCTTCTGCGGAAACACATGCGCGAATGCGGCGCTCGCGAGCGTGGCGCCGGCGAGCAATACGGCCGCGCGCAATGCGCGAGTCTTCAGGTTCTGTTTCATCATCGTTCTCCTGCGTTACTGAAAGAGTGGTTTGCCGAGCGTGGCGGGCGCGATATCGTCGAAGAACAGGTGCGCCTGCACCAGAATGCCGACGTGCGAGCCGCTTGCCCGGTTGAGCGGAATCTGCGCTTCGATGCCGAATTGCCCGTAGCGATTCATCCAGATGAAGCCCGGATTGACCGTGCCGGTCGTTTGTCCCTGGCTGCGCGACAGCGGAATTTCCACGAGCGGAATCAGGTTCGCGAACGGCTGCGGCAGACCGGTGTCGTGGACGTGCTGCTGCAGATACGGCAGGCTGTACTGCACCGTGAAGCCATAGTCGAACGCGTTCGGCTGACCCGCGCCGGTGGTCAGCGCGGAGCCCGCCTCGGCCGTTACCGCGACGGGCCGCAGATAGGCGAGCGAGTCCGGCAGATCGCCCATGCCCTTGCCGACGTAGACGGTCGGCGAGATCGTCGAGAAGTTGTCGGCAATCGCGCGACTGCCGGTGCCGCCGAGTTCGGCGTTCACGCCGATCGAGGTCATCAGTTCGTGCGGCTCGTTCACGTACAGCAGGTACTTGAGGCCGACGCCGAAGTTGTCGAAGCCGCGCGCGCCCGGGTTGTTCTGCATGACGTAGCCGCCGTCGACCGAGACCGCGAGGCGCGGCGTAATCAGCTTGTCGTATTCGAAGCTGAACGTGTTGACGCTCTGGTCGCCGTTGTCGCCCGGTACGCGTTGATGGCCGTACTCGAAGTCGGCTTCGTCGCCGACGCCGGGGTCGTCGACGGCAAGCGTCGAGGGAAAGACGCGGTCGCCCGCGATTGCATGGGCATGGGCGAGCGACGGCGCGCCCAGCGCGATCAAGGCCGTGAGCAAGGCCGCCGGCATGGCATGCGAGGCCGCGCCGACGGTTGCGTTGCAGGCCGCATTGAAGGCCGCGCCCGGCAGCCCGGCCGCGAAAGCGGCGACCGATGTGGTAACCGATACGGTAGCTGATGCGGCCGAAGCGCCGCACCGCGCCGGCGCGGCGGCCAACGCGAAAGCGGTGCGCGGCGCAGAGCCGCCGCGCGTTGCTGGAGTGTGCATGTGTGATCCTGTCTGTTCGGTTGCGACGGGCCGGCGCACGTCGGCGTATGAGCGTGCGCGAGCGGACGCGCGCGGCTGGGCGCGGCGCGTCGTCGAAAATGCGAGTCAGGAAGCGAACGGCGGGGCGCGAGGTTGCGCGAAGGCGAGCGGCTCGGCACGGCGTACGCTGTCGAAGCGAACCGCGACCTGCTGCCGATGCGTAGGGATCGCGACGGCGAACAGCGTCTCGATGCCCGGCATCACGGGCAGATGCGCGAGCAGACTGCAATAGCCGCAGGCGTCGCCATCCGACATCCACGCGTGCTTGCCGGGCGCATCGCCGGGCGCGCCGTCGTGCATCGGCATCGACATCCGCATGGCCGGCATCGATGCCCTAGCGCCGATCGCGTCGGCCTCCATGCCGTCCATCGACGCCCGGCAATGCGCGCCGGACAGCGCGGCAGCGGTGTCGCGGGCCGCGAGCGTATGCGAGATCGTCGGCGCGAGCGTCGTCATCAGGATCGCGAGCAATCCAAGCCAACTGCCGATCTTCCGGTGCAAACGGGTCAACATGCGGGGTAACGGGTGCGCGGCGCCAGGCGACGAAGTGACGGTCCTCGATCGATAGACCGCGAGATGCGCGAAATTATGCCATGCAAGCCCCGCGGCTCGTCCGCGCGCCGGCCTCGTCGCCTAAGCGCCACCGACGCGCCCGGGCGCGGTCAATAGAGCAAACTGCCGACGGCAAACCCGCCGCGCACAGGCGACAATGCCTGATCCCGGCTTCCGGCACGGAGTGTTCATGAAAGCGCAGCGCCCGCGTCCCTTGCCTCTGCCTCGCGAATCCACGCGTGCCGAATGGCGCCACCACGTGATGCCCTACTTCCTGACGGCGCTCGCGATCACGCTGGTGGTCGTGCTGATCGTCTGGATCGCGAACCCGGCGCCGCCGCGCACGATCACGATCAGCGCCGGCCCGCGCGACAGCTCGTTCATCGTCACCGCGAACCAGTACCGCAAGATCCTCGCGCGCAACGGCATCCACCTGAACGTGCTCGAATCGGAAGGCTCGGTGCAGAACCTGCAACGGCTGCTCGATCCGAAACAGCACGTCGATCTCGCGTTCGTGCAGGGCGGCGTCGCCGAGGGCGTCGATACGTCGTCGCTGGTGTCGCTCGGCAGCCTGTTCTATGTCCCGGTCGTCGTGTTCTATCGCGGCACGGGTTTGACGCAGCTCTCGCAGCTCGAAGGCAAAAAGATCGCGGTGGGCCGCGAGGGCAGCGGCACGCGGCTGCTCGCGCTGCAACTGCTCGCGGCCAACGGCATCGAACCCGGCGGCACGACCACGCTGGTGCCGAGCGACGGCCTGCAGGCCGCCACGCAACTGGTCGCGGGCAAGGTCGACGCGGCGATCCTCAGCGGCGATTCCGCGACGCGCGGGCTGATGCTGCGCCTGCTCAAGGTGCCCGGCATTTCGGTGATGAATTTCGACGAAGCGGCCGCCTATACGCGCCTCTTCCCGTTTCTCGACCAGATCGAATTGCCGCCCGGCGTGCTCGATCTGAAGCGGCGCATTCCGCCCGAGACCGTATATCTGGTCAGCCCGACCGTCGAACTCGTCGCGCGCAGCACGCTGCATCCGGCGATCTCCGATCTGCTTATCGAGGCGGCGCAGGAAGTGCATGGCCAGGCGGGGCTCCTGCAGCACGCGGGGCAGTTTCCGAATCCGGTCGCGCACGAGTATCAGATCAGCGACGACGCACTGCGCTACTACCGGACCGGCAAGGGCTTCCTGTACCGCACGCTGCCGTTCTGGATCGCCAGCATCGGCGACCGCACGCTCGTGCTGCTGCTACCGGTCGCGGTGCTGCTCCTGCCCGCGATGCGGGTGGTTCCGGCGCTCTACCGCTGGCGCGTGCGCTCGCGCATCTATCGCTACTACGGGATGCTGATCGCGATCGAACGGCACGCGCTCGCCGGGGCCACCGAAGAAGAGCGCGCCCATCTTCTCGCGCGCCTCGATCAGATCGAGGCGGCGTTGAACCGCCTGCGCATGCCGCTGGCGTACGCGGATGCGTTTTACGTACTGCGCGAACATGTGGGCTTCGTGCGCAGCCGGTTGTCGGCGGCGCGGCCCGTGATGGAGGCCTGAGGGGGGCCTGAGGGGGCCTTTTAAGTCTGAAAGTGCCGGGGGCAGTGCGTCGAAGCGGTGCCCTGACATGGGCACCTTGCCGTTCATGCGTGAAGCGGTGCCCTGCAACGGGCCCCTCGCGGTTTATGCCTCCGAGGGCGGTGCCGCCGGGGTATCGGCTTGCGTGCTTGCCGGCGCGGCTTGCTCACCGCCGGCTTGCGCGGCAGGCTGCGAACCGGCTTGCAGGCTGGTTTGATCGGCCTCGGCCGCCGCTACGGCATGGGCCTCGACCGGCGCGCTCGCCGGTTCGGCCACGGCGTCGCCGTTTGCAGCCGCCGCCGCTGCTTCGGCCTGCGGCTTGCCGGCCGCCGCATCCTGCGTGCCCGCAGCGGCATTCGCGGTTGCCGCCGCTTTCTGCGCACCCTTGGCCGCGCGATGCGCGAGCAGACGCTGCGCGCCCGCGGCTTCCTGCGCCGTGACCTTGCCGGCCTCGGTGCCCGTCAGATCGACGCGCGCGGCGCCTTCCACGAGGCTCTTCCAGTAGCGGCCGCCACGGCACCACGTCTTGATCGCGTCGCGCAGTTCGGCTTCGGTCAGCGACAGGTCTTTCGCATGCACCACGAGGTCTTCGAAAATGCCGATTTTCAGCGGCAACTTCGGCGCCGGGTTCTTCGGGAATGCCACGGGGAAGCGTTTTTGCAGACGCCCGATCGAGCGGACCACCGGGTCCACCGGTTTCGCATCCGCCGCCGGCCTCGTCTGGGCCGCGGCGGGCGCCGCGCCGCGCGATTGAGGCTGGGCTTGCGCCTGCGGGCGCGCGGGCCGTGCGCCCGGCTTCGCATCCGGACGGGAACCGGGCTTGGCGCCCGGCTTCGAACCGGACCGCGCATCCGGCTTGGCGGCGGACTTCGAAGCGGGCCGCGCAGCCGATTTGCGATCGGGCTTGCCGCCCGACTCGGCGGCCGCACGTGCCGCCGCCAGTTGCTTCTTCAGTTCAGCGAGTTGTTCGAAACCCATAATGCACAACCAATCCGTCGATCTGTAAAAACGCGATTGTAGCAGCGTGCGCAAACGCCCTCGTGACAACCCTCAGCGGCATATGGATGGGCGCATGAGTGGGCGCACCGTCAGCTCGCGGCGGGCAGCGGCGCTTCGGCATCGTGCGCGCGCAGACCCGACACCGCGACGCTCAAACCGGGCCGCCCGGAATTGTTGCGCAGCGACAGCGACAGCCGGTGGCGACCGGCGATCCGCGAGACGATCGCGAGCCCGAGCCCGCTGCCCTCGCCCTTCGATTCCGTACCGCGATAGAAGCGGTCGAACACGCGTTCGAGTTCCGCCTCGGGAATGCCCGAGCCGCTATCGACCACTTCGCAGCCGACCTGCTCGCCGGCGCGCCGGAGAATCACGTCGACGCGTCCGCCGGCCGGCGTATGGCGGATCGCGTTATTGACCAGGTTGCCGAGCAGCACGCTCATGCCGTGCGGCTCGGCGAGCACCGTATACGCGTCGTTCGGCGTGCGCGCGCCTTCGCATTCGAGCCCGAGATCGATCTCGTGCAGCTCCGCGAGCAGCGAAAAGTCGCTGACCGCCTGCTCGCCGATGCGCCGCAGGCTGACCGGCACCATCGACGCGACCGGCTGCGCGTCTTCGTGCGCGAGCGTCAACAGTTGCTGCACGAGGTGAATGATGCGGTTCACGCGCTGCTCGACGCGCTCGAGCGCCTGGCCTTCGCCCTTCAAGGTGCCGTCGCGCGAGGCCGCCTGCAATTGCAGCTTCAGCGCCGCGAGCGGCGAGCGCAGTTCGTGCGCGGCGTCGGCGATGAAGGTGCGCTGCGCCTGCGACGCCGTATGCAGCCGTTGCAGCAGATCGTTGAGCGCTTCGACGAGCGGCCTGATTTCGACCGGCACGCTGCCGTCCAGACGCAACGGTTCGAGCGAATCGATCGAGCGCGTGGCGAGCGCGCGCGACAGGCCGCCGATCGGCCCGAGCCCGCGCGCCACCACCAGCAGTACCAGCACGATCGTCACCGGCAGCAGTACGCCGAGCGGCCACAGCGTGTGCAGCGCGAGCTGCAGCGCGAGATCCTCGCGTACCGAAACCGGTTGCGCGACCTGCACGTAGCGGTCGTTCTGGTCGACGCCGAAGGTGCGCCACTGGTTATCGCCGTGCCGCACGGTGTTGAAGCCCGGCGGCAGGCGTTCGAGCACCGGCGCCTGCGCGGAGTGGTAGACCGGCTGATCGCCGTGCTCCCAGATTTCGATGACGATGCGGTCGTCGGCGAGATCGCCGAGATCGGGCTCGCGCTGCTTGCCGAGCGCGACGCCGCGCAGATTCGACGGCAACGACAGCGCGACGGTGCGCAGTTCGTAGTCGAACAGCTCGCTCGCCTCGCCCCGTGCGGTGTGAAAGATCGCGAAGGCCGCGACGACCGAGGTCGCCGCCATGCCGAAGATGAGCCAGCCGAGCAGCCAGCGGCGGATCGATCTCATGCGCGACGTTATGCGCATCGCTTCAGGCGATAGCCGACGCCCCGCACGGTGACGACCTGGTCCGCGCCGATCTTGCGCCGCAAGCTGTGCACATGCACTTCGATCGTGTTGCTGCCGACTTCCTCGCCCCAGCCGTAGAGCTTTTCTTCGAGTTCGGCCTTCGTGAACACGCGCGTGGGTTCCTCGATTAGCGCCTGCAGCAGCGCGAATTCGCGCGGCACGAGCGGCACCGGCTCGCCGTTCTTCGCGACTTCGTGCGCGGCGGGATCGAGCGTGAGTTCGCCGTGCGCATAGACCGGCTGCTTCTGGCCGGTGCGCCGCCGCAGCAGCGCGCGGATGCGCGCGGCCAGTTCGTCGAGATCGAACGGCTTGATGAGATAGTCGTCGGCGCCGGCGTCGAGACCGCGAATGCGTTCGTCGATCGCGTCGCGCGCGGTCAGGATGATGACCGGCGCGGCACCGCCATTGCGGCGATAGGCGTTGAGCACGTCGATGCCGTCTTTCTTCGGCAGGCCGAGATCGAGCAGCACGAGGTCGTACACGCCGTTATCCAGCGACAGTTCGGCCGCGCGGCCGTCCTCGGCCCAGTCGATCGCATAGCCGGCGCGGCGCATCGCGCCGAGCACCGTTTCCGCGATCATCTCGTCGTCTTCGACCAATAGCAGGCGCATGGCCTCTCCTTCGTGCGGTGTGGGCCGCGGCATTATCGAATGCAGCAGCTTAACGGTTCCTTATAGGACTCCGATGAGATCGTCGGCGTGCCGCGGCGCCTGGCGGTTGCGCCCGCAACGTCGTGCATCGAGGCACGTTAAGCATGTCTTAAGCGCCCTTTGAGCAGAATCGGCTTCCATTTCGTGGCATCCGTTCGTGATTGTTCGTGATGGCCCCGACCTCTTTCAGGAGCCGGATTTTGCCTGTTTTTCACGCTATGGCGGCGGCTTTTGCAGCGCCCGCATCGGCGCCGACAGCTTCGGCGTCCCGCCGCTGCCCTCGCCTTCGCCTCCTTCGCCCCTTGCGCCGGCTGCGCCTGCTCGCGCCGCTGTGCGCGCTGTTGTTCGGCGGCTGCGCGATCTACCATCGCGAACCGCTCGCGCCGCAAGACACCTCGACATCGACGTGCTCGCTCGAACGCATACGCATCGATCCGGCGACGATGCCGCTGCCCGAACTGGCCGCGCATCGCTTCGATCCCGCGGACGGGCTCGATATCGACGAAGTCGCGATGCTCGCAGTCGCCAACAATCCCGATCTCAAGCTCGCCCACGACGATCTCGGCATCGCGCGCGCACAGGCCTATTCGGCGGGACTGCTGCCCGATCCGCAACTGAGCATATCGAGCGATTACCCGGGTGCGGCCGGCACCACGCGCGCGTTCAATTATGGCCTGAGCATCGACGTGATGGCGATCGTGCTGCGCAGCGCGAATAAACAGTCCGCCGACGCGACGCTCGCGAAGACCGATCTCGGCCTGCTGTGGCAGGAGTGGCAGGTCGTCGCGCAGGCACGGCAGCTGTTCATCAAGACGCGTTTCCAGCAGGACACGCTGCCGCTGCTGCGCGAACAGCGCGATCTCGCGCGCACGCGCTACGAGCGCATGGCCGAGGCGCGCCGCGACGGCAATCTGACCGACGACGTGCTGAGCGCCGCGCTGCTCGCCTACGGCGACGCGCGCAAGCAATACACCGACGCCGAACGCGCGGCCGCGCAAACGCATCACGACCTGAACGCGCTGCTCGGCCTCGCGCCCGACGTGCAGGTGCAATTGCAAACGCAACCAGGCGACGGCGACATCACGCCGCTCGCGGACGACACGCTCGACGCGGCGCTCGCGAGACTCGCGCAGCGCCGCCCCGATCTGATCGCGCTGCAAGCCGGCTACGAAGCCCAGGAACAGAAATATCGCGCAGCGATTCTGAGCCAGTTCCCGAGCCTGTCGGTCGGCTTCGTGCGGGCGCGCGATACCTCGAACATCTACACGAGCGGCTTCCAGATCAACCTGAGCCTGCCGATCTTCAACCGCAACCAGGGCAACGTCGCGATCGAAAAAGCCACACGTGCGCGGCTGCGCGACGAATACCAGACGCGCCTGAACGAGGCCTACGCGGACGTCGCGCATCTGCGCGAGGACAGCGCGATTCTCGCGCGGCAGTTGCAGCAGACCGAGTCCGCGCTGCCCGACGTCGAGCACGCCGCCCGGCAGGCGGCCGCGGCCTACGCCGATCACGACCTCGCGCTCGGTGCCTACACCGATGCGCAAAGCGCCGCGCTCACGAAACGTATCGACGTCGCGACGCTGCGCGAATCGCTCGCCGAACAACGTGTCGGTTTGCAGGCGCTGCTCGGCAGCGCGATTCCCGATGCCTTCTCATCCGCCCAGACATTCATCGACACTCATGCGAAATAGCCTGTTTTCACCGTTGCGGTCGTGGCCGCGCGCCGTCGCCACCGCGGCCACGGTGGCCGTCGCGGCGCCGCTCGCCTGCGCCGTGCTGTGGTACGCCTCCGCGCCTGCGGCTCATGCAGCCGACAGCAGCACCGCCGAGCCGCAACCGTCGGTGGCCGTTCAGACCGTGCGCGTGCAGCGCGCCGAAATCGCGCAACCGGTGCGCGGCTTCGGCGTCGTTGCCACCTCCGCGTCGAGCGTCACGACGATCAACCTGCCCTACCTCGCGCGCATCGTGCAGATGCGCGTGCAGGCCGGCCAGAGCGTCAGACGCGGCACGCCGCTGTTCGTCGTGCAGGCCGACCCCGCCGCCGTGCTGGCCGCCACCCAGGCGACGAGCGCGCTGACGCTCGCACAGGGCGAGCTCGCGCGCACTCAATCGCTCTACGACAAGGGGCTTGCCACGCGCTCGCAACTCGCGAGCGCGAGCAAAGCCGCCGACGACGCGCGGCAGGCGCTCGCCGCGCAGCATCAAACCGGCGTCGCGAGCGGCGACAAGACCGTGAGCGCGCCGTTCGACGGCGTAGTGCTGCAACTGTCCGCGGCGCAAGGCGACCAGGTGCAGGCCGGCGCGGCGATCCTGCAACTCGCGAGCGGTCGCGCCGGCGATACGCAAACCGCCCGCGCGAACCTGACGCTCGGCGTCGAACCCGCCGACGCGGGTGCGATCCATCCCGGCGACACCGTGACCTTGCGCGGCCTCTCCGCCGCGCTCGCGCAGACCACGGCCACGGGCCGCGTTGCCTTCGTCGGCGCCGCGATCGACCCGCAATCGCAACTGGTCAATATCGGCGCGGACGTGCCGCTCGCGCAGACGCCGTTCATCCCCGGCACGCGCGTCGCCGCCGACGTCGCGACGCGCGCCGGCACGCACTGGATCGTGCCGCGCGCGGCCGTGCTGAAGGATAGCCACGGCGCGTACGTGTTCCAGATCACGCCGCAACACAAGGCCCGCCGCGTCGCGGTGACGATCGCGGTCGAAAACGGCGCGAACTATGGCGTGGACGGCTCGCTCGATGCCGCGCTCGGGCTCGTGGTCAGCGGCAACTACGAGTTGACGGACGGCATGGCGGTGCGCACTGGGGGAGACGCGTCGCGATGAACTTCGGCCAATGGATGCAGACGCATCGCCGCTCGCTCCTCTTCGTGATCGCGCTGCTTGCGATCGCGGGTGCGCTCGCCGCGTTCCGTCTGCCGATCTCGCTGTTTCCGAATGTCTCGTTTCCGCGCGCGGTAGTCTCGCTCGATGCCGGCGACCGCCCCGCCGAGCAGATGGCGACGCTCGTCACGATGCCGGTCGAGGAAGCGCTGCGGCGCGTGCCGAACGTACGCGACGTCGATTCGACGACGAGCCGCGGCGCCGCGGAAATCTCGCTGAACTTCGACTGGGGCACCGACATGGCGCAGGCGACCTTGCAGGCGCAATCGGCGATCAGCGAAATTCTCGCGACGCTGCCGCCCGGCACGACGATGCAGGTGCGGCGCATGGACCCGACCGTGTTTCCGGTGCTCGCGTACAGCCTGACCTCGACGCAGCAGTCGCTCTCGGCGCTGCGCGATCTCGCGCAGTTCCAGATGCGTCCGCTGCTGTCGTCGGTGGAAGGCGTGGCGCGCGTCGAGGTGACCGGCGGCGCGCAGGACGAATTCGAAGTCGCGGTCGATCCCGTGCGCCTCGCCGCCTACAAGCTGTCGCTCGCGGACGTCTCGAAGGCGATCGGCGCAAGCAACGTGTTGATGGCGAACGGCCGCATCGAGGATCACGACAAGCTCTACCTCGTCGTCAGCAACACGACGATCACGCAGCTCGACGAACTGCGCAACGTCGTGGTCTCCGCGAACGGCAATGCAAACGGCGCACAGATCCGCCTCGGCGACGTCGCCACCGTGCGCGCCGGCGTCGTGCCGCAATGGATGCGCGTCACCGCCGACGGCCAGGACGCGGTGCTGCTCAACATCTATCAGCAGCCCGGCGCGAACAGCGTCGCGATGGCGCGCGCGATCCGCGCGAAGCTCGCCGCGTTCGGGCCGCAGATGCCCGCGAGCGTGCATCTGTCGAACTGGTACGACCAGAGCGAACTGGTGATCGCCTCGGCCACCAGCGTGCGCGACGCGATCCTGATCGGCATCGTGCTGGCGGCGCTGACGCTGTTCGTCTTCCTGCGCAACGGGAAGATCACCGCGATCGCGGTCGCGCTGGTGCCGGTCGTGATGGCCGCGACGATCCTGCTGCTCGACGTGTTCGGCATGGGCTTCAACATCATGACGCTAGGCGGCATGGCCGCCGCGGTCGGCCTCGTGATCGACGACGCCATCGTGATGATCGAGCACATCGTGCGGCGCATGCGCGAGGCCGGCGCGCACGCGTTTCATGGCCGCGTGATGGCCGCGGCGCTCGAATTCACGCGGCCGCTCGCGGGTTCGTCGGCGGCGACATTGATTATCTTCGTGCCGCTCGCGTTTCTGTCGGGCGTGACGGGCGCGTTTTTCAAGGCACTGTCGGTGACGATGGCAAGCGCCCTGTTCATTTCGTTTCTCGTCACCTGGCTCGCGGTGCCGATTCTGTGCGACCACTGGCTCAAGCCCGAAGACGCCGAGGAACACGCGGAAACACGCCTCGCCGCGTGGCTGAACCGGCGCTATGCGGCGCTAGTCGCGCGCGTGATCGCACGGCCGCCGCTCGTGCTGCTCGGCGTGCTGCCGCTCGTCGTGGTGGCCGCGTTCGCGTTCACGCGCGTCGGCAGCGGCTTCATGCCAAGCATGGACGAAGGCGGCTTCGTGCTCGACTATCACACGCAGCCGGGCACCTCGATCACCGAAACGGACCGGCTCATGAAGCAGATCGAGCAGATCATCCGCGCGAATCCGAACGTCGCGACCTATTCGCGCCGCACCGGCGCGGGTCTCGGCGGCGATCTGAACGAACCGAACAAGGGCGACTTCTTCGTGCGGCTCAAGTCCGGCAAACGCGAACCGATCGAGACCGTGATGGAAGAAATCCGCGCGCGGGTCGAAACGCAGGTGCCGGGCGTCAACATCGAACTCGCGCAACTGATGGAAGACCTGATCGGCGACCTGACGGCCGTGCCGCAGCCGGTGCAGATCAAGATCTTCTCCGACGACACCAACACGCTGCAGGCCACCGCGCGCAAGGTCGCGGCGCGTATCGGCCAGATTCAGGGCATCGTCGACGTCGACGACGGCATCAACCCGGCCGGCGATGCGCTCGGGCTGCATATCCTGCCCGCTGCCGCGGCGGCCGAGGGCATGGACCCGCAAGCGATCGCGCAGGCCGTCACCGACATGCTCGAAGGTAATGTCGCGACGCAGTTCCAGAGCGGCCCGAAAACGGTCGGCGTGCGGGTGCGCGTGAGCGGCGCGCGCGAACTCACCGATACGCAACTGGGCCAGTTACAGATTCGCGCGCCCGACGGGCATCTGTTTGCGCTCAAGCGCGTCGCCGATCGCGTGACCGTCACGGGCCAGCCCGAAATCAGCCGCTCGAATCTGAAGCGCATGGTCGCGGTGACCGCGCGCATCGACGGCCGCGATCTCGGCTCGACGATCGCCGACGTGCAGAAAGCGCTCGGCGACGCGAACCTGCTGCCGGCCGGCGTCTACTACGAACTGGGCGGCCTGTATCAGCAACAGCAGATCGCGTTCAAGGGGCTCCTGACCGTGTTCGGCGCCGCGATCGCGCTCGTGTTCGGCCTGCTGCTGTTTCTCTACGAGCGCCTGCGCGTCGCGCTCGCGGTGCTGGCGATGCCGCTGCTCGCGGCGGGCGCGGTGTTCATCGGCCTGTGGGTCACCGGCATCGAGCTGAACATCTCGGCGATGATGGGGATGACGATGATCGTCGGCATCGTCACCGAGGTCGCGATCTTCTACGTGTCGGAATTGCAGGCGCTGGTGCGCGACGAGGAGATGCCGTTTCACGAAGCGCTGCAGAGCGCCGGTCGCAATCGGCTGCGCCCGATCGCGATGACGACGATTGCCGCGATTCTCGCGCTGCTGCCGCTCGCATTTGCCTTGGGGCAAGGCTCGGCGATGCAGCAGCCGCTCGCGGTCGCGATCATTTCCGGGCTGATCGTGCAGTTGCCGCTCGTGCTGTTGCTGTTGCCGGCGCTGTTGAGGCTGCTGATGAAGAAGCAGACGGTGTGAGGTGTCGCCGGGTGACGCGGCGCGCCGGGTTCATTCGTGCCGGGCGTGCCGTGCTACGAGCCGTACCTGCTGACCTGGCTGCTGCCGTGCCGTGCGTTGATATCGCGCCGGAGTCGCGCGGCATCCGCATCGAATCCGCGACACGACGCTTCATTGCCACCTCATCGCCACCCCATCGACGCGTCAGGCGAGCACGTCCGCAAAGCCGCCGACCGGCGCGCCAAGCGCACGAATCGCGGCGGCCACCCGCGGCGACAGCAGTGCGTGCAATTCGTCGGCATGACGGTAGTCGTGCATGCCGGCGCTCAGCGCCTCGCCTTCGACCGCCGGGTGGCAGTAGATCTCGCCGACGCCATGCGGCAGATCGGCGAGCGCGGCAAGCCATGCCGCTTCGTCCATCCGGCCGCTCGCCGCGATCCCGACCACGTAGTCGTTATGCGCGATGCCGGCTCGTTCGAGACGCCTCTTCACCTGCGCGATCCACGGCCGCAGCCACAGCGGCGCATTGGCCTCGAACGGCAGGCGCATCGCCTTCATGCCGTAGTCGCGGCCGATCTCGAGGATCAGGCCGAGCACGGTCGGATGCAGATGAAAATGCTTGTGCGTGTTGACGTGATCGAGCGTGAGCCCGCTCGCGGCGAAGGCCTCGAACTGCGCGCGGATTTCGCGCGCGAGTTGTCTGCGCACGTGCGGCAGAAAGAAAAACCGCACACCGTCGCGCACCATGTTGCTGCCGAAGCGACCGTGTTCGTCGAGCAACGCGGCGATCTCCGCGCGCGGCGCGAGCGCGGCGCCGTCGGCGAGCACCAGATGCAGACCCACGCGCAACTGCGGCAATCTGCGCGCACGCTCGATCGCATCGCTCGCGGCCGGCGCGCCGACCATCAGGCTCGCCGCGCGCAGCACACCGTCGCGATGCGCGCGCTCGACCGCGCAGTTCACGCGCGGGTGCAAGCCGAAATCGTCGGCGGTCACGATCAGGCCGCGTGGCTTAGCCGCCATCCGAGGGCTCCATGGCGGGAAGCCGTCCGCCGCGCTCGGCAGCCGGCGTTTCGAGTCCCATGCGCGCGCCGCGCCACACGACGTGCGAGCCGAACGCGCTGACGAGCCATTGCAGCGCGAGCAGGGTGTCGCGCAGCGGCACGAGCGGCAGATCGCGCCAGAAGGTGCGCTCGCGCCGCGCGGCACGCAGATGCAGCAGCAAACGCGCCCCCAGGCACACCACGCTCGCCGTCGCGCTCGCAACCACGGCGTACTGCGATGCGAACGGCGTGTGCACGCAGGCGTGGGCGGCAAACGTCGCGCTCAGCCATGCGCTCGTCAGGAGCCACGGCGTCGGAAACGTAATCAGCAACGACATGAAACCGGGCGGATTCACCGAGCGGATCGTGCGCAGCCAGCGCGTTTCACGTTGCCAGAGCGCGGCGAAGGTCGGCTCGATCACGTCGGTCGCGACCACCACATGCGAGAGCACCGTTTGCAGACCGAGTGCGCGCACGTGCTCGGCGAGCCAGTAGTCGTCGGCGAGACAGTTCTTCAGCGCGTCGAAGCCGCCGATGCGTTCGAGCGTCGCGCGCCGCAGCGCGAGCGTCGCGCCGAAGCCGAAACGGCGCGAGCCCAACGCATGCGCGACGCGCACCGACGGCGCGAACCACTCGTTGATGAAAAGCGCGCCCACGCGCGGCCAGAAACCGCCGACCCCGCGCGCAACGTAAAGACAGGTGACGACGCCGACGCCCGGGTCCGCGAGCGGCGCGGCCACGCTGTCGAGATAATCGGCGTCGACGGCGATGTCGCTATCGGCGATCACGATCACGTCGTGCCGCGCGCGCTCCGCCATGTTGATGAGATTGCTGACCTTCAGGTTGCTGCCATGCACGCGCGTGTCGATCGCGAGTTCGATGTCGTGCCGCGGATAAGCGGCCTGCAAGCGGCGCACGACCGCAATCGCGGGATCGTGCGGCGACGACACGCCGAGCACCAGCTGAAAATGCCCGTGCCGCTGCTCGCAAAACGTGCGCAGATTTTCGTAGAGACGCGGTTCGGCGCCGCACAGCGGCTTCAGTACGCTGACGCCGACCTGCGCGAAATGACGGGGCGGCGGCTCGACGCACGAGCTGTTCGGGGTATGAGCGGTGTATGCAGTATCGGTGCCGCCAGCATGAGCAAGCGCCGCGCCGGCCGCGCTTCGATTATCGCCATGGGCAGCGGATCGACGGGCCCATCGATGTGCGAACCACTTCGGCGCCGCGTCGCGCCGCACGCCGAAAAACGGCATCGCGACGGCGGCCACCACCGTGTACAGCGTTGCGCCGATACAGCCTGCCAGCAGGACCCATTGGCATGCATTCAGCACCTGCGCCACCATCGCCCGTGCCCGTCAGTGCCCGGCCAGCACGAACGCCTGCCCGGTCAGGCGCAGATGAAGCACGACGAGCCAGCGCCGCGGACAGCCGGCGGCAATCGCAACCGGCGATACATGGCCGCCTGCCGTCGCGTAATCGTGCTTCACCGCGAATTCGAACGCGACCTGCGCGAATTCGCGTGCGACCACCACGCCGCCGACGATCAGCGCGAGCGCGAACAGACGGAACGACATGGAAGCGAAAAAGGTGTGGGATACAGGCAGCATCGGCAGCGTGACGCACAGCAGCGTGTCGGCGCCCATGGCCGTGACCGAGGCGACCAGCAGATGGGCTCGCAGCATGTCGATGGTGGCTGGCTTCATAACGTGCCTTGTGCGTGGCCTTGCGGCCTGAACGGATGCGCGGCGTCATCGGCGGGGGCTGCTCGAACACGTTGATCGACGCCCCGATCGGCCTGAAATATCTACCGCGTCAATCAGTCGAAGTCCTTGCGATAAGTTTTCGACAATCTGACAACCCGATGGCCTCGCGCGCATCTCGCAACCCGCGGCGACCATCCATAAATAGCGCGTCGATGGTATCGATTCAAGCTGAAGGATACCTTAAGCAAACCTATGGTATGAAGTAGCTGACGAACGGCATCGTCCCACCAGGATGCCGCGCCCCGGCGCTTGCACAAGCCGCCGGGAGTTATGCAATAAACCTGAAAAACGGAATCTCTGCCCCATGCGTGTACTCCTCGTAGAAGACGACGAGCTCATCGGCTGCGGTGTCGAAGCCGGTCTGCGCCAGGCCGGCTTCACGGTCGACTGGGCCTGCGACGGCCACAAGGCCAGCCTCGCGCTCGACACCACCCGTTATGCATTGATCGTCCTCGATCTCGGCCTGCCGCGCGTGAGCGGCATGGAGCTGCTCAAGCGGCTGCGCGACGCCGGCAACGACGTGCCGGTGCTCGTGCTGACCGCAAAAGGCAGCGTGATCGAGCGCGTCGGCGGTCTCGAAGCGGGCGCCGACGATTATCTCGGCAAGCCCTTCGATCTCACCGAGCTGATCGCGCGTTGCCGGGCCCTGCTGCGCCGCGCACAAGGTCGCAGTATCGATCTGATTCGTTACCAGAATCTGACAGTGAACCCCGCCGCGCAAACGGTGGAGATCGACGAGACGCGCGTGCCGCTCACCTCGCGCGAATGGGCCATCCTGCTGCAATTGCTGACCCATCTCGGCATTCCGCAGTCGCGCTCGCAACTCGAGGAAAGCCTGTACGGCTGGCAGGAAGAAATCGAAAGCAATGCGATCGAGGTCCACGTGTCGAACCTGCGCAAGAAACTCGGCGCGGGCCTCATCAAGACCGTGCGCAATATCGGCTATGTGATGGAGAAGCCGTGATGGGCCCGTCGATTCGCCGGCGTCTCGTGCTGCTGGTGCTCGCGAGCATCGCGCTCGTGTGGGGCATCGCGCTCGTCTCGAGCTACCGGCAGGCGTCGCGCGAAGTCGGCGAATGGGAAGAGGCGCGTCTCGCGGAACTGGCGCAGATTCTCGCGCTGCTCGACTCGACCAACCTGAGCACGCTCGCCAATGCGCGCATCGACGTGCGCGAAGAGGAAAAAGGCGGCGAGCCCGGCGCAAGCCTGCTCGACGACGACGACACGCTGCCGCGCGACGCCCTCTTCCAGGTGCGCGAGACTAACGGCGAGGTTCTCGCGGGCAGCCCGCAACTACACGCGCTCGCCGCCTGGGACTTGCCGCTGCCCGCCGCGAGCGGCGCGCAGGACATCGTGCTGGGCGGCCAGCTCTATCACTCGTTCACGCTGCGCGACACGACGCTCGGCCATAGCGTGCGCGTATTCGAGCCGGCCAATACGCGCAGCGACCTCGTGAGCGGAGTCGCGAGCCGCATCGCGCGGCCCACGCTGATCGCGCTGCCGGTGCTCGCGCTGCTCGTGTGGATCAGCATCGGCTTCAGTCTCGCGCCGCTGAAAATCCTCTCGGTGGCGATCCGTTCGCGCGACATCAACCGCATGGAGCCGGTCGGCATCGGCCGCACGCCGATCGAGGTGCGCCCGCTCGTCGACGCGATCAACCAGATGCTGTCGCGGCTGCACCATTCGCTCGAACGCGAACGCGCGTTTACCGCTGATGCCGCGCACGAACTGAAGACGCCGCTTGCCGCGATCAAGGTGCAGGCCCAGGTCGCGCTCGCCGAACCGGACGTCGCCTTGCAGCGGCTCGCGATGAAGCGCGTCGTGCAAGGCGTCGATCGCAGCGCGCGGCTTGCCGAGCAGTTGTTGCTGCTCGCGCGCCTCGACGCGCAGGAGAAGTTGCCGACCGAGCCACTCAAGCCCGCGACGATCGCCAGAACCACGCTGCTCGCGAATCTGCGCAACGCGCAGCAGAAACACATCAACGTGATGCTGACCGGCGACCTGCTCGCGGAGATCGACGCGGAGCCGGTGCTGATCGGTATCCTGCTCGACAATCTGCTCGATAACGCGATCAAGTACGGGCGCGCGGGCGGCACGGTCGAAGTGGCCGTGCAGCATGCCGACGAGCGTGTGCAGGTGTGCGTGCGCGACGACGGCCCAGGTGTCGCGCCCGACGATCTCGCGCGGCTCACGAGCCGTTTTTTCCGCGCGCCCGGCAATCAGGCGACGGGCAGCGGGCTGGGTCTATCGATCGTCGCGCGGATCGCCGAGCACTTCGGCGCGAGCCTGCAACTGGGCGCGGGTATCGGCGAGCGCGGGTTGGCGGTGAAGGTGTCGTTTCCGGCTTACGGGGCGACGCGCTGAAGCACGCCGCACTGAAGCACGATGCACCGAGCGCGGCGCAACGCTCAGCGCCGGCCGCGTTCGAGGTTCGCTTCGCCGAGCGCCGAACCCTGCTCGGCCAGTTCCGCCCGCATGTCATGCGGCACGGTCTGGGCGGGCCGGTTGCCGGCCGACTCGGCGAACTGCCATGCGATCAACCCCGGCACGAACATCAGCAGGTCGCGAATCCGCCGCGCGGCCGCGAGCGCGAGACAAGTCGCCGGATCGATGCCGAGTGCGCCGCCGATCAGAATGAAGCCGCCCTCCTGCACGCCGAGCCCGCCTGGCACGAAGAACGCCGCGCTGCTGATCGCCTGGATCAGCGACTCGATCACGACCGCTTCGACGAGCGTCACGTGCACGCCGAGAAAATACAGCGCGAGCCAGATTTCGAGCGACGTCAGGAAGCATTGCAGCGGCTGCCAGAAGAACAGATAGCGCAGTATGACCGCGCGGCGACGCCAGATCAGCTTGATCGCCTGGTCGATCTGCGCCGACTGGCCGACGAGCTCGGCAAGCTTGCCGCTCGTCATATGGTTGAGCGCACGCGTCATGCGCTCGAACGGATTCGCGTGCTGCACGAGCGCGAACAGCACGAGCAGCGGCGTGAGCACCACGACGCCCCACGCGAGCTGTCCGGCGAGCCGCAGCGTGCCCGATTGCGCGTGGGCGAACAGGAAGCCGATACCGACCATCGTGAACAGCAACTGGCTGATGACCGTCAACTGCATATCGACGACGATGCTGCCGACCGCCGTCGACGAGCGCACGCCCCAGCGCCTCAGCATGCGGAACGAGACGAGCTCGCCGCCGATCCGCGCGACTGGCAGCATGCTGTTGACCGACTCGCGCACCCACACGAGATGCAGCATCCTGCCGAAGCTCGGACGGTTTGCGCCGCGAATCAGCGAGCGCCAGTCGCAGGCGTTGGCCATCATCGGCAGCACGTGCGCGAGCGCGGCCAGCACGAGGCCCGCGCCGGCCGCGCGCAAGGCGCCGAGCACGGCGCTGGGATCCTCGCGCCACACGAGCCACAATGAAATGAGCAGACCCGCAAGCGCGGCCGCGCGACCGAGATGCTTCATCGCGCGCCGACCTCGCAGGCCGTGGTGATGGCGGCCGGGCGCTTCGTCACGCGTGCCGCCGCGACCAGGCGGTGTTGCGAACCGCGCCCGCCTGCTTCCTTGAAAACCTTGTCGATCATTCGCTGCCCAACCTGCCGTTCGTTCGTCATTCGTCCTGTGCCGCCGACAGCAGTCCGTCGCCGTCGACCTTGAAGCTGAAGCCGCGCCAGATCACGCGCGAGGAGCGGAAGCTCATGACGAAAATCGCAAACGATACGATATCCCAGAGCGGCAGCAGCCAGAGATCGCGGTACGGCCTGCGCAACGCGCGATCGGACGACAGTTTCAACGCGAGCCGCGCGCCCATCGCGACGAGCACGAGCGGCCACGCCCAGAGCGCCGCGCCCGAAAACACCAGCGCGAGCAGCGCAAACGCGGACGGATGCACGAGCGCCGAGCCGAAATGCCCGAGTGGATCGATACGGCGAATCGTGCGGCTCCAGCGCAGTTCGTGCGTGATCAACTTCGCCGCGCTCGATTCGACGCACGCATGCGAAATCGCGAACGGCGGAATCGCGACGTCCTCGCCGATCGCTCGCACTGCCTCGCCGATCGCGTGATCCTCGGCCAGATGCCGCGCGAACGGCTTGAAGCCGCCGATCCGCTCGTAGGTGTCGCGCCGCATCGCGATGGTCTGGCCGAAGCAGGGTCGCGCGAGCCCGAGCGCGAGTCCGGTGACGACGCCGGGCAGGAACTGGTAGTTGGTCGCGATCGCCGAGAGCCGCGGCCAGAAGCCCGGATCGGGCTGGCCGCGATAGGCGCACGTGACGAGCCCGACGCCGGGCTGCTGCAATTCGCCGATCACGTTGCGCAGATAGTCGGCGCCGACGCCCACGTCGCTGTCGGCGAATACGAGCACATCGTGACGCGCCTGCGGCAGCATGTTGAGGATGTTGCTGATCTTGCGGTTCGGGCCGTAGAGACGCGCATCGGCCACCACGCTCATATCGGCGTCCGGATGCAGCCGGCGTAACGCGTCGACGACTTGCAGCGCGGGGTCGGCCGAGTCGTGCACGCCGAACAGGAACTGCACCGGCCCCGGATAGTCCTGCTCGCAGAAGCTCGTGAGATTGTCGAGCAGCGCCCACTCGTTGCCGTGCAAAGGCTTGACGACCGTGACGGGGGGAAAGCTCGTGGGCTCGGCCACCGCCCTCGCGAAGAAGCGCCCGATCAGCGCGCTCGCGAGCACGGTATAGCCGATGCCGACAATCGCCGCCGCCGCGCACGCATACGCGAGCGCGAGGCCCGCAAAATGCGCGACGAGATGCGCGGCGTTCACGCCTCGTGCGCGCGCAGGAAGCGGAAGAATTCGACGCCTTCGCGCAGACGCCGTTTCATCATGTCCCAGCTCGTCAGCATTTCACGCACGATCTCCCAGATCTTCGACGGCCGGAAATAGAAGCGCTTATAGAAGTTCTCGAGCTGGTGATAGATATCCTCGCGCGACAGATGCGGATAGCCGATCGCCGCCAGCTGCACGCCTTCCTTGCTGACGAGGTTGATCACCTTGTTCTCTTCGAGCCAGCCGTTTTCGACCGCCTGGTTGTAGAGCGTCGTGCCCGGATACGGCGCGGCGAGCGACACCTGGATCGTATGCGGATTGATCTCCTGCGCGTAGGTGATCGTCTTCTGGATCGTTTCCTGGGTTTCGCCGGGCAGGCCGAGAATGAAGGTGCCGTGAATCTTGATGCCGAGCTTGCGGCAGTCGTCGCTGAAGCGGCGCGCGATGTCGGTGCGCAGCCCCTTCTTGATGTTCAGCAGGATCTGGTCGTCGCCGGATTCGTAGCCGACCAGCAGCAGGCGCAGGCCGTTTTCCTTCATGATCTTCAGCGTCGAATACGGCACGTTCGCCTTCGCGTTGCACGACCACGTGACGCCGAGCTTGCCGAGACCGCGTGCGATTTCCTCGACGCGCGGCTTGAAGTCGGTGAACGTGTCGTCGTCGAACATGATCTCCTTGACTTCAGGCATGTTGTCGCGAATCCACTTCACTTCGGCGAGGACGTTCTCGACCGAGCGCGTGCGGTAGCGATGCCCGCCCACGGTTTGCGGCCACAGGCAGAACGTGCACTTCGAACGGCAGCCGCGGCCCGTGTAGATCGACACGTACGGATGCTTGAGGTAGCCGATGAAATAGTTGTCGATCTTCAGGTCGCGCTTGTAGACCGGCGCGACGAACGGCAACTCGTCCATGTTTTCGAGGATCGGGCGCGCTTCGTTGTGCTCGATCGAGCCGTCGGGCGCGCGATAGCTCAAGCCCTTGATCTGCGCGAACGGCTTGCCCTCGGCCACTTCCTGGCAGGTGAAGTCGAATTCCTCGCGGCAGACGAAGTCGATGGCCTCGCTCGCGGTCAGCGAGTTGTGCGGATCGACCGCGACCTTCGCGCCGACCATGCCGATCAGGAGCGACGACTTGCGCTTTTTCAGGTCTTCGGCGAAGAGTGCGTCGGTCGGAAAGGACGGCGTGCTCGTATGGATGACGACGAGATCGTATTGCGCGGCGATATCGAGCGTGGCTTCGACGGAGAGGCCGTCGGCGGGCGCGTCGAGCACGCGGCTATCGGCAATCAGCGCGGCCGGCTGAGCGAGCCACGTCGGGTACCAGAATGAACGGATTTCACGCTTGGCCTGATAGCGCGAACCCGCGCCACCATCAAAGCCATCGTAGGACGGCGCCTGCAAGAACAGGGTTTTCATGGATGCTCCAGCAAGCCTTTTTAGGCGCTTTCGGTTTTCGGTCGGGATCTATCTGATCCATTGCCCGCGGACATGCGCAGCGATCATGCGTTCGACCTGCACATGACAACGGCCGCGGTCCTCGAAGGCCACGGGCAGTGGCGAAGATAGTACGGAGCAAAGCTGAAGGAAACCTGAAGCATGATACTGCGTTCCGGCCCCGCGCGGCTGCGTCGCGAGGGTCGATTCAGGGGGATTTTCGTGTGATGCGATGCTTGTCGCATCGATATGGTATCGGAATGGAAAGACGTGGCTCGAAGCGCGGTGATTCACGCGGCGCGCTACATGACCCCGCGCATGAACAGATACAACAGATATATCCGCAGGCGCATGACGACTCGCGCGAACCCGCCACACCCCGGCGGCAAGAGGCATGCCATCCACGTCGCCACAAGCCCGCGTCCGGTGAGATTGCGCGCAATCAGATAAGATAATTGGTATCGGCAGTTCAATCATGGCCGCGCAGGTCCTGTCGCTTCTTGCTTCACGACCGCGCGGCCTGTCGTTTTTCCCACTCACAGGAACCCAGCATGGCTATCCCGAGCTACACCGATACCCGACTTCTGATCAACGGCGAGTGGTGCGATGCCGCCAGCGGCAAGACCCTCGACGTCGTCAATCCCGCGACCGGCGAGGCTATCGGCAAGGTCGCGCACGCCGGCATCGCCGATCTGGACCGCGCGCTCGACGCCGCGCAGCGCGGCTTCGAAGCCTGGCGCAAGGTGCCGGCCAACGAGCGCGCCACGATCATGCGCAAGGCCGCCGCGCTGGTGCGCGAGCGCGCCGCCGACATCGGCCGCTTGATGACCCAGGAACAGGGCAAGCCGTTCGTCGAAGCGCGTCTCGAAGTACTGGCCGCCGCCGACATCATCGAATGGTTCGCGGACGAAGGCCGCCGCGTGTACGGCCGCATCGTGCCGTCGCGCAACGTCGCCCAGCACTCGCAGGTACTGAAGGAGCCGATCGGCCCGGTCGCCGCGTTCACGCCGTGGAACTTCCCGGTCAACCAGGTCGTGCGCAAGCTCTCCGCGGCGCTCGCCTGCGGCTGCTCGTTCCTCGTGAAGGCGCCGGAAGAAACCCCGGCGTCGCCGGCCGCGCTGCTGCAGGCCTTCGTCGAAGCCGGCGTGCCGGCCGGCGTGGTCGGCCTCGTGTTCGGCGATCCGGCTGAAATCTCGAGCTACCTGATCCCGCATCCGGTGATCCGCAAGGTCACGTTCACGGGCTCGACGCCGGTCGGCAAGCAACTGGCCGCGCTGGCCGGTTCGCACATGAAGCGCGCCACGATGGAGCTCGGCGGCCACGCCCCGGTGATCGTCGCCGAAGACGCCGACGTCGCGCTCGCGGTCAAGGCCGCCGGCGCCGCGAAGTTCCGCAACGCGGGCCAGGTCTGCATCTCGCCGACGCGTTTCCTCGTGCACAACAGCCTGCGCGAAGAATTCGCCGCGGCGCTCGTCAAGCATGCCGAAAGCCTCAAGCTCGGCGATGGCCTCGCCGAAGGCACGACGCTCGGGCCGCTCGCCAACGCGCGCCGTCTGAGCGCGATGGCCAAGGTCGTCGACGACGCGCGCAAGACCGGCGCGACGATCGCGACGGGCGGCGAGCGCGTCGGCTCGGCCGGCAACTTCTTCGCGCCGACCGTGCTGACCGACGTGCCGCTCGAAGCCGACGTATTCAACAACGAGCCGTTCGGCCCGATCGCCGCGATCCGCGGCTTCGACAAGCTCGAAGAAGCGATTGCCGAAGCGAACCGTCTGCCGTTCGGCCTCGCGGGCTACGCGTACACGAAGTCGTTCGCCAACGTGCATATGCTGTCGCAGCAGATGGAAGTCGGCATGCTGTGGATCAACCAGCCGGCCACGCCGACGCCGGAAATGCCGTTCGGCGGCATCAAGGATTCCGGCTACGGCTCGGAAGGCGGTCCGGAAGCGATGGAAGCCTACCTCGTCACGAAGGCCGTGACGGTGATGGCGGTTTAACGACGCACTAATAGAAAGAGACAGGCCGGCTCCGCGCTTGCGCGCGGAGCCGGCCTTTTCGTTTCCGACGCCTTCGGAATGGCGCGTCAGACGTGCGCGTCGCGCTCGTTGAGCGGCGGCGCCTGCGTGGCCGCCGCGAACTCCTCGCGCAACGCGTCGCGAGCATGATGCCGGCGCACCCACAGCGCCGTGAGAATCGGCACCAGAATCGCGGTGACGAGGCAAGCCGTCGCGACCATCGCGGTCGCGGCCGGCACGAGCGGCTTGAAGCTCGGAATCATGTCGGCGATGATCGCCGGATTCGCGACCGCCGCCCCCGCCGTCGACGATGCCGCAAGCCCCGCCGCGCCATTGCCGCCCGCGATCCAGCGGTCGGCGAGAATCAGCGGAATGCCGGTCACGACGATCACGCCGAGGCCGAGCGCGATGCCGGGCAGCCCGCTCGTCACGATCACGTTCAGATCGATGCCGTTGCCGAGCGCGAAACCGAAGAACGGGATCAGCGGATGCACGCAGCGGCCGAACAGGTCGCGCAGCTCGCTATCGAGGTTGCCGAGCACGAAGCCGATCAGGAACGGCAGCACCGCGCCGACGAACAGGCGTGGCTCGAAGAACGCGACGCCGGTCGCGCCGAGAATGATCATGCTGATGAGCGGCCCCGATTCGACGGACATCAGCACGAACGCGCCC
>Ga0154001_1000089_pt1 | contig 24314 bp, 17 predicted proteins | sample TSNJ085MetaG_FD_104699 | JGI IMG/M metagenome (GOLD analysis project Ga0154001, IMG submission 104699) | Attine ant fungus gardens microbial communities from New Jersey, USA - TSNJ085 MetaG | ecosystem: Host-associated > Fungi > Mycelium > Unclassified | place: USA: New Jersey, Wharton State...
ATTGCGCGGATCAACCCGCTTCGGCGGGTTTTCTTATACCTTTTTGTCTGCATATGCACTAACGTGCAACGAGCAGGAAAGTACCGCAATGGAAGCACTTTTCGACGACGACTGCTTTGCGATCCGCCAGGCGGCGCGCCACGTATCGCAAATCTACGACCGGCATCTGTCGAATGTCGGGTTAACCATTACGCAGTTTTCGCTGCTAGGGCGGCTCAGGCGCACAGGTCCGATGACGATGAAGCAGATCGCCGAGGCAATGCACATGCAGCGCACCACGCTGGTCCGCACGATCCAGCCACTGCGCCGCGATGGCCTCGTGTCGAGCGCGACGAGGGGCGCGGATGCACGCACGCTGTTGATTTCGCTGACCGCGACCGGTGCGGAGCGGCTGAGCGCGGGCCGCGCGCATTGGCACACCGCGCAAGCTGAATTCGAACACCGGTTCGGCGAGCAGCGCGCGGCTGCGCTGCGCACCGAACTGTTTGCGATCACCCGGGATTCGCTTTGACATCAACGCTAGAAGTCGCGGAGGCCGGCGCATGGCGCTGTTTTTTTAACCTGATAAGTGCATACGCACATATACGAACCATGTCCACTACACCTTCGACTGTCGCGCCGCCGAGCGCGCTGCAACCCGCCCGGCAGGTACGGCGCATTCCGTGGATGCTGCTCGCGGTTCTCACGGTCATTGTCGTTCTGGCGCTTGCTGCTTCGTACTGGTTCTTCGTCGGCCGTTTCGTCGAGACGACCGACGACGCCTACGTCGGCGGTGACGTGACCGTGATGGCGCCGAAGGTGAACGGCTTCGTCACCGACGTGCTCGTGCGCGACAACGAGTTCGTCCACGCGAACCAGGTGCTTGTGCGGCTCGATGCGCGCGATTACGAGGCCCGTCTCGCGCAGGCGAACGCCGAAGTGGAGAGCGCGCAGGCGGCCGTCATCGAACTGGAAGCGAAGAAATCGCTGCAACTCGCCTCGATCGGCGAGCAGGCCGCCGAGGTTCGCGCCTCCGGCGCCGAGCTGACGCGCAGCGCTGCCGACCAGACGCGCTATCGCGAACTCGTGAAAGACGATGCGGTATCGAACCAGGTCGTCGAGAAGGCCGACGCCGATCTGACGAAAGCGCGTGCCGCGGTCGATCGCAGCGGCGCGGCGCTGCTTGCCGCGCAACGCCAGATCGCGGTGCTCGACGCGCAGATTGGCGACGCGAAGGCACGTATCGCGACCGCGCAGGCCGCACAGCGCGTCGCGGCGCTGAACGTCGGGTACACGACGATCCGTTCGCCGATCGACGGCTATGTCGGCAATCGCACCGCACGCGTGGGGCTGCTTGCGAACACCGGCGTATCGCTGCTGACGGTCGTGCCGGCGAGCGGTTTGTGGATCGACGCGAACTTCAAGGAAGACCAACTGAAGAAGATGCATGCCGGAGACAGCGTCGACGTCGATCTCGACGCATCGAGCCGGCAACTGCATGGCGTGGTCGAAAGTCTCGCGCCGGCTACCGGCGCAACCTTCAGCCTGCTACCCGCCGAAAACGCGACCGGCAACTTCACGAAGATCGTTCAGCGTGTGCCGGTGCGCGTGCGCCTCGATGTGCCGAAGGACATGCAAAACGTGCTGCGTCCCGGTCTTTCGGCGACGGTCAAGGTACATGTCGACGCCGGCAACGCGGCAACTCGGGGATAAGCCGATCATGACTCACGTTCCCGACAATCCCGCCGATCAGCCGACCCGCACCAAGGTTTTCGCGTTCACGCTGATGTGCATCGGCTTCTTCATGGCGACACTCGATATCCAGATCGTCGCATCCTCGTTGCGCGACATCGGCGGCGGATTGTCCGCGAGTCAGGACGAACTGCCGTGGGTGCAGACTTCGTATCTGATCGCGGAGATCATCGTGATTCCGATGTCGGGCTGGCTCACACGTGTGTTCTCGACACGCTGGCTTTTCACGTTCTCCTCGTTCGGCTTCACGGTAACGAGCATGCTGTGCGGGCTCGCATGGGACATCCACTCGATGATCCTGTTTCGCGGTCTGCAAGGCGCACTCGGCGCCGCGATGATTCCGACTGTGTTTACCACGGCATTCGTGCTGTTTCCGGGCAAGCAGCGCCTGATTGCGTCCACGACGATCAGCGCGCTTGCCTCGCTCGCGCCGACCATCGGCCCCGTGATCGGCGGCTGGATCACGTCGCAATGGTCGTGGCACTGGCTGTTCTATCTGAATCTCGTGCCCGGTGTGATCGTTACGCTGATGGTGCCGAAGTATGTGCATATCGACAAAGCCGATCTGTCGCTGCTGAAGAAGGGGGATTACGTCGGCATTCTGCTGATGTCGGGTTTTCTCGGCTGCCTCGAATACGTGCTCGAAGAAGGCCCGCGCAAGAACTGGTTCGGCGACGACGTCATCGTATTGTGCGCGTGGGTCGCGGCAATCTGCGGCTTTCTGTTCGTCGTGCACGCCTTCACGGCGAAAGACCCGATTGTCGATCTGCGCGCGCTCGCGCTGCGCAATTTCGGCATCGGCAGTCTGCTGTCGTTCATTACCGGCATCGGGATTTTCTGCATGGTATTTCTGACGCCGGTCTTTCTCGGGCGCGTACGCGGTTTCGATTCGTTGCAGATCGGCCTTGCGCTGCTGTCGGTCGGCTGCTTTCAACTGCTCGCGCTGGTCGCCTATTCGATGCTCGCGCGCGTTGTCGATATGCGCATGCTGATGGTGTTCGGGCTCGTACTGTTCGGCATCGGCTGCTATCTGTATGTGCCGTTGACGAGTCAATGGGGCTGGCAGCAACTGCTGATTCCGCAGGCGTTGCGCGGCATCGGCCAGCAGTTCTGCATTCCGCCGATCGTCACGATGGCGCTCGGCGCATTGCCGCCGTCGCGGTTGCGTTCCGCGAGCGGGCTTTTCAATCTGATGCGTAATCTCGGCGGTGCAATCGGCATTGCGGTCAGCAGCACGATGCTGAATGACCGTTTGAATTTCCACTACGAACGGCTTGATGAGCATTTGACCGCGGGCCGTCCGGTGGTCGAGTCGATCCTGCAAAAACAGGCCGAATATCTGTCGGCCGTCGGCGGCGGCGTATTGAATGCAGCGAATGCGGGGCTCGGTGAATTGCACGCGGTACTGATGCGCGAAGCGCTCGTTCTTACTTTCTCCGACGCGTTTCTCGCCGTGTCGCTTTGCTTTGTGGTCGGCTTGCTGAGCGTGCTGTTTTCGCGCCCGTTCGGCAATACCGCGCCGCCGCCCGAAGCCCATTAAGGAGTCGAACATGAAGCGGATGATAATGACGTGGGCAGCGAGCGCGGCATGGCTCGCGCTTGCGGGATGCGCGGTGCAACCGGCCACGCATGCGGATTTGCCGCAGACGGTAGCGACGATCGCGCCGGCTGCGTGGAGCGTCGATGCGCCGCAGGACAGCGTGAGTGCCGATGCCTGGTGGACGCAGTTTGGCGATTCGGTCATGCATCAACTGGTCGAAACGGTGTTGACCGGCAACCTCGACGTGCAGGCTGCAATGGAACGCGTGAAGCAGGCGCAGGATCTCGTCACGCAGGATCGTGCGGCGCTCGTGCCGCAACTGAATGCGAACGCGGGCGCGTCGAGCACGCGCCAGAACACGCCGCCGCCGCTCGGCTATGTGCGGCAGGCCGGCTTCGGCGTGGCCGCGAGCTGGACGCCCGATGTGTTCGGCGGCGAACGTCTCGCGGTGCTGGCCTCGCAGGCGCAGGTGTCGGGACGCGAAGCCGCCTTGAACGAGTTGCGGCTCGCGCTTGCGGCGAATACGGCGGCGGCCTATATCGATCTGCGCTGGGCTCAGGCGCAATTGCAGATTCTCGGCGACAACGAAGCGATTCGCAGCCGTGCGCTGAAGCTCACGCAGGAGCGCTTGCATTACGGTCTGTCGACGCAACTCGACGTCGCGCGCGCGCAAAACCAGCTGGAGGATTTGCAGGCGCAGATTCCGCGTATGCAATCGGCGGTGCAGCATCAACTGAGTCTGATCGCCGTGTATTCGGGTCGTACGCCGGAAAGCGTCGACACGCTGCTGCTTGGCGACGCGCGCGAGATTCCGGTGCCCGCGCAAAGCGCGCCGCAGGTGTTGCCGTCCGAGGCGCTGCTGCATCGGCCTGACGTGCGCACCGCGTATGCGCTCGTCGAACAGCGCGCAGCGGAAGTGGGCGTGTCGAAGGCGCAGCGCTATCCGCAGTTCAGGATCAATCTCGCGGATGGGCTGCTTGCTTCGTCATACCTGGGATTGCCGACGCTAACCGACAATCTGTTTAGCGCCGCCCTCAATGCGACGAGCCCGATTTTCAACGCTGGCCGCATTACCGCGAACATCGACGCGAGCGAAAGCCGCATGCGCGAATCGCAACTCGGCTTGCAGCAGACGATGCTGCAGGCGTTGAAGGAAGTCGAGGATAACCGCAGCGATCTCGTGAGCGGCGCGGTACAAGTGCAGCGTCTCGGCGCTGCGCTCGATGCGTCGAATCACGCGCTGCGTTTGTCGACGGAGTTGTACAAGGGCGGTGCGTCGAGCTTTCTCGATGTTCTGGCCGCGCAGGAAGCGTATCTGCGCGACGCTGAATCGCTGAACCAGGCAAGGCGCGAGCATGCGCTTGCGGCGATTGCGTTGTATCGGTCGCTTGGGGGCGGTTGGGATGAGGGGGAGGCGGTGGCGGCGGTGGATCGGTGATGGGGTTTGATCGCGGGTAGATGGTGCGGCGCTTACTGCATTGCAGTCCCGGCTATATTCGTTCGTCGAAGGCCTGTTGTATCAGGAGATAGACGCGAGCTTACGTTGCGCGTATCGCAGGTTTCTACGCTGTTTCCATCCCAGTGTATGTGAATCACGACGTATGCAAAATGAATATACTGATGGGCATAGTGTTTTATCGGCAGTGGTCAGCATGAATCTGACCGGCAGCAGTCTGGGGCAATTGGCTGCCCAATTTTACAATTCCCGAAGATTATTCGATTGCATTCACATAATCGTCATACGTAAAATCGCGCGAGGTGAACGGATAATCAGATAAAGAGCGTCATGAATGCACAGGATTTAACCGGGGTGATAACAGGCGGCCTGTCGCAGCAGGACCGTCTTCTGAAACTGGATACGCCGGCAGGCAATGACGTACTGCTGCCACATCGGGTAACGGGGCGTTCGCGGATTGGCCGCGATTACCTGTTTATGCTCGACTGCGTTTCCACGTTGGCCGATGTTCAGCTCAAGACGCTGATTGCGCAGGGCATCACGCTGTGGATCCAGCAGACAGACGGTTCGTACCTCCCGCACCACGGCTACGTGCACATGGCGCGCCGACTGGGGAGCGAAGGCAGTCTTACCAGCTATCAATTGGCGTTTTCCTCATGGATGCACTTCCTGCGGTTTCGCCGTGATCAGAAGCACTGGCAGGACAAAAGCGTCGATGCGATCGTCTCAGACGTGTTCAACCAGCACCCGCAGGCGCACGGCATGTACCGCTTCGTGCTGTCGAAGCCGCTGCCCGAGCGCTCGTACTGCCGGCAGGACGACACTGACTGGAACTTCGTGCACCGGCTCCTGGAGTCGGAGGGGCTGTATGGCATATGGCAGCAGGCGGACGACGGCAAATCGCACACGCTGGTAATTACCGATAACCTCCAGACGCTTGCATCACTCTCGCCGGAGAGGGTTGGTTTCTATCGTGCGGGCGTAAACAGCGAGGCCAATGCGTTGATGCAGTGGTCGGGAACGCGGACGTTGCAGTCCGCACTGCTGTCGACGCGCACGTTCGACTACAAGAATCCGCCGACGCCGTTCAATCCGAAGGCCACGACAACTCCGACGATAGCCAACCAGGGCGCGCTGCCTGGGCAAGCCGAAGTCTATGAATACACGGGCGGCTACACCTACTCGAAACAGGAGCGCGGCGACCATCTGTCGAAAATCCGGATGGAGGAATGGGAGTCGCAGGCCAAGCGGTTCCACGGCGTTGGCGGCCTGCGCGCGATCGATGCGGGGCGGCGCTTCACGATCGCGGGCCATCCCTTGCACGACCAGGATGCTGGCGATCAACGCGAGTTTGCGGCCATTGAGGTCGAGTGGACCATCGAGAACAATCTCCCGATCTCCGGGCACGAAGCGAATTATCCGCACAGTCTGAGTAACCAGCTGGCGCAGGCGCGAGCCGATGATACCGGCAAGCTGTTCAACGTCGCACACGCAGACGGCTCGACAGGGTTCTACCGGATTTATATCGAAGCACAGCGTACGAGTGTGCCGTACCGCAGCCCGTTCGAACACCGCAAGCCTGAAGCGAAGCTGGAATCGGCGATCGTTGCCGGTCCGCAGGGGCAGGAGGCGTATACCGACGGGCTTAATCGGATCAAGGTGTTGTTCGTGTGGGACCGGCTTAACGAGGGAGATGAGCGAGCATCCTGCTGGGTGCGCGTTGCGCAGTCCGATACAGGCAATGGTTATGGCGGCGTGCACATGCCGCGCGCGGGTGAGGAACTGCTGATCGGCCATATCGGCAACGACATCGACCGGCCGATCGCGCTGCACCGTGTGTACAACGGCGCGGCCAAACCGCAGTGGCACTCGAACGGATTGCTCTCGGGATTCCGCTCAAAGGAGTTCTCGGGCAACGGGTTCAACCAGATAGTGATGGACGACTCAACCGGCCAGAACCGTGTCCAGCTCTACAGTTCCAGCACCAACGCGCAGTTGCACCTCGGCTATCTGATCGATCATACCGGTAACACGCGCGGCAACTTTCTCGGCAGCGGGTTCGATCTGAGTTCGGAGGCATACGGCGCATTGCGTGCGGGCCGAGGTCTGTATGTATCGACACATTCGACGACGAGCCAGCCGCTCGATGCGCGCATGGCCGGCAATCAGCTCACCGGTTCGCAAGGGGTGCTCGAAGCAGCCTCGCGAGCGAGCGAAATGTCACGAGCGGAAAGCCTGAAGGACGGACACGATACGCTGAAGACCTTTACGGAGGCCACCCAGCATAGCGCGACGGGCTCGACAGGCGGTGGGGGCAGTACGGCAGGGGGCGGCACTGGTAATGCGAATGCGTTCTCACAGCCCGTCATGCTGTTCGCCGCCCCTGCAGGCATTGCGCTGTCGACGCAGAAGTCGGCACATGTTGCAACGGATCAGCACATCAATCTGGTGAGCGGCCAGAGCATGCATATTGCGACGGGCAAATCGCTCGTCGCAAGCATCACCAACAAACTGAGCCTATTCGTGCAGAACGCGGGGATAAAGCTGTTCGCGGCGAAGGGGAAGGTCGAGGTGCAGGCACATGCAGACAATGTCGAACTGACCGCGCAGAAGTCGCTGTTGCTGGCCTCGGTGACGGAGAGGGTTCAGGCCGCTGCGCAGCAGGAAATTCTGCTGACGTCCGGGGGCGCATATATTCGCCTCAAGGACGGCAACATCGAGATTCACGCGCCGGGGACGATCGACTTCAAGGGGGCAAACTTCCCGTTCAGCGGGCCGACGCGCATGGATGTGACGAACCCGGCGTTCAAGGATATACCGACGCGGCAGCTGACGTTGAATACCTTCGCTTCGCCATCTGCGACAAATGTCGCTCCCGCAGGCATGCCGTACAAGCTGTTTGCAGATGGCGCATTGGTCAAGCAGGGCGTGTTCGACAATACAGGCCAGTTGCCGATCGATCACCATGTAACGACGCAGAAGTACACGCTAGAACTGGCGAGTGGTGTCAAGCATGAGATACCGGTGCCGGGCGAGTATCGGGATGCTGTCAATGGGGCACTTGCGAATCAGGGATTCCAGTTTCACGCGAATGGCAGTGCGCCGGATGTGACCTCACCCGGCGATCGCGCCCAGCATCGACAACGTTACAGCGACTTGCTCAATCCGCCATCGGGAGAAGATGCATGACCGGCGCGCCGATCACAACACCGCTTGCACAGAACCGGACATCAACCGCAGATGTATGTTCACCCTGGTTCGTGGATTTTACTGACGAGAACCGGCCCGTCGAGTTTCACCCGCTACCGTGCTCCTACAAGCCGCTAGTAAACGGTGAGGAGGCATTCGGTGCCGTTTACGATGCTATTAACGCAGCGAGATTCAGTGTCGATATCATCTGCTGGGGCTTTCAGCCTTCGATGTATTTCAGGCGTGGTGACCGCGGTGCATCGATGAATATCGGTGATCTGCTTATCACGAAGGGGCTGCAAGGCGTGCGGGTCCGAATTCTGTGCTGGGCGGATTCCCTCGGCATTGCGCAGATGTCCGAGAATTCGACTCCAGGTTTGACCTGGTGGAGGCACCTTTTCACGCAGAACGAGAACAATACGGAGCGGGAATACGATCGGGAGTGGTATCGACATGCGACCGCTCCGGGTGTTGGGCCTCAATGGGAAAACGTCAGAAACCGGCAGGCCGCGGAATTGCGGGCACGGCACACGGCAGGATTGCCGCCTCCTGAGCCAAGCCAGCTGGTAGCATTGCAGGGGCTCCCTGGCATCGAGATGCAGACGCGGGATTTCTCCTTGAAAGATCGATGGGAGATCATGTGGCGGGAATCTCGGTTCCGCGATGACAAAAGCCTCAACGAGGAAGCGGTCACGGTCGGCTTCGGTGGCGAACCGTCACATCACCAGAAAATGGTAATGGTGGACTACGAAGCACCGGAACACGCCGTGGGCTTCGTGATGGGGAACAACACGCTCGACGCTTATTGGGACGATGACAGGCATTCATTTGCCCGGATGCATCCGCGCTTCGGGCGCAATGGCGCGACGCCGAGACAGGACATGTCCGCGTGCGTTACTGGCCCGATTCTCGAACATCTGAATGTGAACTTCTGCCGTGCGTGGCAGCACACTACGAAGGTCGACTTGACCACACCGCGCAAGGCGCTGGCGACGCGACTTGCCGTGCGCCATGAGAGGGGGACACCTCTCATGGCGCAAATTCTACGCACGCAGTCGCAAAAAGCTGAGAATCGCCGGGACATCCGGTCGATGTATAAGCAGGTGACGAAAAACGTATCCCGCTTCATATACATCGAGAACCAGTATTTCCGTTGGCCGCCGCTGGTCGATCACATCAAGGCTGCCGTCAATAAACAACTGGCTTGGGGGCGTGACACCGGCAAGGATGGAACGGTTTATTTGTTTGTCGTGACCAATTCCAGCGATGACGCGCTGGAGAACGGGCAGGTTTCGACTTATCGCATGATGGAGTCACTTGGACATGCGGATACGATGCCAAATGTGACGAGGGCGGAGCGCGGCGACGCACTGCAAAACCAGCGAAGCACTCTCCAGTCCAAAATTGACGGTATCGACGATAGCGAGCAGACGGTGAGAGTATATGGCACCGGAACAAGCGCACAGAACGCGCCGTTTTTTGCCCAGAGCGAGGCACGTAAGAAAGACCTGCAGAAGAAACTGGATGCCGTGAACAGCAAGATTACCGACAATAACAAAGGGCAGATCATTCCTAGTGATATTCCGGGGTTGAAAACGTTGATCTGCACTCTGGTCGCACCGGACTCCCAGGCGGGAAACTGGATGAATACTTATGTACATAGCAAGATCATGATTATCGACGATGTGTTCCTCACGCATGGCTCGGCAAACGTCAACACACGCAGTATGGAAGTCGACAGTGAATTGAACATTTGCCATGAGCATGGCGATGTAACGAAGACGCTCCGGAAGCGGTTGTGGGCTATTCACACAAGGAACGGCGCTGCCAGTTCTCAAGGCGGGCTGCCGGACTCGGCCGCAAACAATGCTCAGGCTGTCGGTGACAATATTGAGGAGGCGTTCAAGGCGTGGAGTGGGATCGTCACAAGCAACAAAAAACGGATGGACAGCAAGAAACAGGCGCCTTTGGCATCTTTGATCAAGTTTCGAACCGATACGACAAAACGGAGCACGTTGGATTGATCATGCGTAGATCACTCATTGCCTTGTCTATTGTATGTCTGCTATCTGCCTGTTCGAAGAACGAGAATCACATGACCCAGTTGCCTGACGTTAGCGCAGTACGCCTCAAACTTGCCTTTACGTGTACGCACGAAGCCGATCATCTGCCGCTGCTCGATCCCGAATCGGAGAAACTTTTCCAGTACGGGCGATATCTTGAGAAGAAGGATGGGCCGAAGGATTTCAACGATGTGGCGCGCTACTACCGAATTGCAGCCGCGTATGGACACTACAAAGCGAACCACAATCTGCAAATCCTGATTTCGTCAGGATCGGCGTCGTCGCCCGACCCTGAAAAGGAAAGCGTCGATCTGGCTGAGCAGCTTGTCAAGGCAGGCGTGCCAAGTGGCTACTACGACATCGCGCACTATCTGCTAAATGGCTATGGTCTCCAACGAGACGAAGACGCAGCAAGACGCTACATGCGTAAAGCTGCAGACTTGGGAAATCCAGATGCCCAATATTACGTCGCGAATTTACTTAATCCCGCTGACATGGCGCCGGATATCGCACTTCAAATGTTTCGATGTGCATCAGATCAAGGATATGCTGCTGCAGGTAACGATCTCGGTGTGGCATTTCAGCTCGATCGAAAATTTGCCGAAGCAGCTAAGGCTTTCCAAAGTAGTGCGAAGGCGGGTAGTAGTCAGTCGGCGTTTCTGCTTCAGTATGCCTTTGATGCGAAGTCCGGAAAGAATGAACTCTATGCTATCGGCGTTGAGCCTGACGCAGAACGTACTCGCCGCTATGGCTTGATCGGCAAATTCCTCGACAGCAACGATGGTCGTAATCCTAAGGTGCCGGACATCGACAGGATCGTTCCGTTGCCGCCCGCGAAGCTCCCGCCGTGGGACGGTACTTTCCAGTGGCAAAAGGAACAGGACGCAGCAGTACCGCCACAGAAGCCATCCGGCGAACTTATTGACCAACTGGCAAAAGCAAAGCATCTCGATCCGGCAACGGGCCTGCCGCTATCAGGTTTATCGGAAAAGACATCACAGGCAGACGAATCTTCGAACTTCGCAATGACCCGTACGCCTATCGGTACTCTCGCTAGCACGGGCGATATCTGCCCCGAAGATGGTGTGTGGCATGCAAAACTCGAAACAGGTCAGGCGGGAGATGCGCAGCGGCGTTTCCTGAAGGGCGATACGCTACCGTCGCTTGTCGTACGCGAACCGCGCGCGCTTGCGTTCCTCGACCGCATGATGGGCGCGCGTCAGCAAGTCGCAAAAGTAGCATGGGAACTGGTCGCATACATCGATCAGGCGTGATGTTCCAATAACAGGCAAGCAGATTGTGAAGCGATATCTAATCCTGGACGGTGATTACACGACGGCATCCGGAACGGTTCATGCGTCCCCGACTTCCTTGTCATTCGGTAGTCGGCGTGTCGCACACGAAGGCGATGACATTGCCTGTCCCGCCTGCAATTCAACGGGCAGGATCAAATGCGATGGTCCTCGTCTCACGATGCCGGGTCCGGCTGGACGCCGCACAGCACTGAGCGATGATCTATGCATCTGTAAATGCGATCCGCCACCGAAGCTCGTTGCGTCTCAGCAGGCAATGTCTGTCGACGTGTGACCCGGTACGGGTGAATTATTCATACGGGGTGTTTTCGCTGGCGTACATCCCGCTCAGGGTTGTGATCATAAAAGGCAGTGCGCCGGATGTTTGTGCGCCGTCTCAAACATGAAGCATGCCGTGCGAGCAAGAATGCCGCCTAAGCAAACATCCTCGCCCCGCCCATGAATCAACCCGCCCACCCATAAAATCATCGAAGCGATGCCGACGCTGCATCGCAGCACAAACACCCATGCCCGCGCGGCGAGAAGCGATTCACAATCTTTGCTACATTCCTGCACACGCGCCGTCCGTGCGGCATCGCAGTGTGCGCCAAAGCCGCGGCACATGAGCGGCACCTAAGCACCACGAGCGATGTAATCCGCGCGATCGGGCAGCATGAGCGAAATCTTTCAAGAGGCTAAAAGATGCGAATTCTGGTAGTTGGGGCAGGCGCGGTCGGTGGATACTTTGGCGGCCGTCTCGCGGCGGCGGGGCAGGACGTGACTTTTCTCGTGCGCGCGGGCCGTGCCGACAAGCTGCGCAGCGAAGGGCTCGTCATCAGGAGCTCGCGCGGCGACCTCGTGCTGCGCGACGTGCAGACGATTCTCGCCGGCGTCGCGGCCGAACCGTTCGATCTCGTGCTGCTTAGTTGCAAAGCCTATAGCCTGGATGACGCAATCGACTCGTTCGCCCCGCTCGTCGGCGAATCGACGGTGATCCTGCCGATGCTCAACGGCATGCGCCATATCGACGTGCTGACCGCCAGATTCGGCAAGGAACGCGTGCTCGGCGGCCAATGCGTGATTGCCGCGACGCTCGACGCCGCGCAGCACATCGTGCATCTGAACGACATGCAGGCGGTCACGTTCGGCGAAGTGCCGGGCGGCACGTCCGAGCGTGTGCAGGCGATTGCCGACGCGATGAGCAGCGCGAGCTTCGACGTTTCGGTCAGCGACAACATCTTGCTGCGCATGTGGGAAAAGTGGGTGTTTCTGGCCACGCTCGCGGGCAGCACCTGCTTGATGCGCGGTTCTGTCGGCGATATTCTGGCTGCGCCCGACGGCAAGCGGCTGATCGAGAACCTGCTCGGCGAATGCCGCGCGGTGGCCGAGCACAACGGTTTCACGATGGCCGCGGACTTCGACGCGCGCGCGACGCAAACGCTGTTGACGCCCTCGCCGCTGACCGCGTCGATGCTGCGCGACGTCGAAAACCACTCGCATACCGAGGCGGATCACATTCTCGGCGACCTGATCTCGCGCGGCGGCGACGCGCAGAAGGGCGAGCACGGTTTGTCGCTGCTGCGTATCGCCTATAGTCATCTGAAGACGTACGAGACGCGCCAGGCCCGCACTTCCTGACGGGACCCGCGCGGCACGCAAGTGCGGCGCGGCCGCGCCGTCGCAACCAGACGTTCGGAGGTGAAGCATGCCGACTCCCACCGGATCGGTGCCCGCGCTCAGTGCCGCTTCAGCAACCGTGTTCTCGATCGGTATCGTCTTTCTCGGCTACTGGGGCATGTATGAGCCGATCCCCTGGCGCGCGGCCGACGTCGTGGTCGTCGTGTTCGCGCTGCTCGGCTTCGCGTGTCTCGGCCTCGTTCCGTGGATGGCGACGAGTCCCGTCGAGCCCGAAACCAGCGACGCGCGCGTGCGGATCGCGCGGCATCTGTTTCTCGCGGGCGTGAGCGCGATCTGGCTCGCGGTCGCGGTTTCCGTGATCTTCTGAAGCGAACCTCGCCGCCGCGCATAGCGGCGCGGCGCTCGTGGTGCTGGCGACGCGGGTCCGCATTGCGCCGCAAGCCCGGTGAAAACCTCGCCAAAGCATCGGGAAAACACCGCGGCTCTTAACAAAAAATGACGAAAGTGCCCTGATTCAAGGGGTGAAAAGTCCGCGACGGCTTCCGGCAACCCGTCAAAACCGCGCTCGAAACGAACTGTAACGAGCGTTACGTATGCGTCCCGACGACTCCGCCGAACGCGTTTTAGCCGCTAAAACAGGCACTAAAACGCGTCGCGCAGTCAGCGCCGCGCAACAAACCTTCATCGCAATACATAAAAGTGTCGCGCAAATCGCTTGAGCGCTTGTAGAATCCGGCGTTGAAGCGTGCACATACCGTGTGCGCTTCGTGCAATTCAAATTGACCACAACAGGTAGGAGAAACATGCCGACTTCCGCAAAAAAGGTGGCCAAGAAGGCTGCTGCCCCGGTACCGACCAAGAAGGTTGCTGCAAAGAAAGCCCCTGCGAAGAAAGCCGTCGCAGCCAAGAAGGTCGCCGTGAAGGCGTCTGGCGCACCGTCGCCGATCAAGGACACCTTCACGAAGGCCTCGTTGGCAGCGCACGTTGCTGAACGCGCAGCCGTTGAGCCGAAGACCGCCAAGGCCGTGCTGGCCGCGCTCGAAGACACGATCCTCGGCTCGGTGCACAAGAAGGGCGCTGGCGAATTCACGCTGTCGGGTCTGTTGAAGATCGTCGTGCAGGCTGTGCCGGCGAAGAAGAAGCGCTTCGGCAAAGACCCGTTCACGGGCGAAGAGCGCTGGTTCCCGGCCAAGCCGGCTAGCGTGCGCATCAAGGCACGCGCGCTGAAGAAGCTGAAGGACGCAGCGGCAGCCTGAAGCTTAAGTGCCGCGGGCGCTTTCCGGCGTCGAGGTTTAAGCAGTCAGGCCCGACGTTCGAGCGCGCTTCGAGTACTTGCAGGCAGGTAGTCCGAATCCCCGTGGATGCGAATCCACGGGGATTTTTTATGCGCACGCTACGTAGTGAACACGCAAGACACTATCGTGCGCGCCATAGTGCGCACCCTGATAGCGTGCTCGCACTGTGGTGGCGCATCATGATCCACGGCAGTACGATAGCAGCGACGCGATGCCATCGCGATGCGCCGTTAGCGTGCATGCAGGCATGCTTCGGCGCGGTAAATCCAATGGCATAACGCTTGCTTGATCGAGTATCGAGTACCGAATGCGCACCGCATTCGCCTTCTATCCGACAACAAGAGTGGGGCTGAGATGCGATGCTATGACGAGATGCGCCATCAGGACGATGGCGTACGGCCGCATTACGCGCGCTTCGAGCGCTGGCTGGCGCGGCAGGGCGACGAGGCGATCGCGCGCAAGCGTGCCGAAGCCGACCTGCTGTTCCGGCGCGTCGGCATCACCTTCGCGGTGAACGGCGATCTGTCCGGTACGGAGCGGCTGATTCCGTTCGATCTGATCCCGCGCATCATTCCGCGCGGCGAATGGCAGACGCTCGAAGCCGGCTTGCGTCAGCGCGTGCAGGCGCTCAACCTGTTCATCCACGACGTCTATCACGATCGCAACATCGTGCGCGCGGGCATCGTGCCGGCCGAGCAGGTCTATACCAATGCGCAGTATCGTCCGGAGATGCAGGGCGTCGACGTGCCGCTCGGTGTTTACGCGCATATCGCCGGCGTCGATGTGGTGCGTGCCGGCGACGAAGGCGAGTTCTACGTGCTCGAAGACAATCTGCGGGTGCCGTCGGGCGTTTCCTATATGCTCGAAAACCGCAAGATGATGATGCGGCTGTTTCCCGAGCTGTTCGTGCAGAACCGCATCGCGCCGGTCGCGCACTATCCCGATCTGCTGCTCGACACGTTGCGCTCGGTGGCGCCCGAAGGTGTCGACGAGCCGGTCGTCGTCGTGCTCACGCCGGGCATGTACAACTCCGCCTATTTCGAACATACGTTTCTCGCGCAGCAGATGGGCGTCGAACTCGTCGAGGGCAAGGATCTCTTCGTCGACGACAACTACGTGTTCATGCGCACGACGCAGGGGCCGAAGCGCGTCGACGTGATCTACCGGCGCGTCGACGACGACTTTCTCGATCCGCTCGCGTTTCGCCCCGATTCGGTGCTCGGCGTGCCGGGTCTCCTGAACGCGTATCGCGCGGGCCGCGTCGCGCTCGCGAACGCGATGGGCACCGGCATCGCCGACGACAAATCGATCTACCCCTACGTGCCCGAGATGATCGGGTTCTACCTCGGCGAGAAGCCGATCCTCAACAACGTGCCGACGTTCCAGTGCCGCAAGCCCGACGATCTGGCCTACACGCTCGCGCATCTGCCTGAACTCGTGGTGAAGGAAGTGCACGGCGCGGGCGGCTACGGGATGCTGGTCGGCCCCGCCTCGACGCATGCCGAAGTCGAGGCGTTCCGCGAGCGTCTGATCGCGCGGCCGGCCGGCTATATCGCACAGCCCACGCTTGCGCTGTCCGCCTGTCCGACCTTCGTCGAAGCGGGCATCGCGCCGCGCCATATCGACCTGCGGCCCTTCGTGCTGTCCGGCAAGACCACCACGATGGTGGCGGGCGGTCTCACGCGCGTCGCGTTGCAGGAGGGCTCGCTCGTCGTCAATTCTTCGCAGGGAGGCGGGACCAAAGATACGTGGATGGTCGACTGACGCGGCTGTCGTCGTGCCCGTTTATGCCTTGTATCAAGGCCTGAAACGGCGCCGCGCATGCAGCCCGACGCACCGGTAGCGGTACGCAGCGCGCCGCCGGCGCTTACGGATAACCAGCGCGGACCTTCGCTGCTGACGAAGGCCCCGCGTAATCAGCTCTCAGATATGGAACGCCGTCATGCTTAGCCGAACCGCCGATCACCTTTTCTGGATGGCCCGCTATATGGAGCGCGCGGAGAACACCGCCCGCATGCTCGATATCAACCTGAAGGCGCAGCTTTTGCCGCAAACGCCCGAACAGGAGGCCCGCGCGCAGCGTTCGGTGCTGCGCATCTCCGAACTCGAAAGCGTCTTCGCGCAACGCCACGAGGAAGCGACGCGCGAGCACGTGCTCGACTTCATGATTGCCGATGCGGGCAATCTGTCGAGTATTCATTCGTGCCTGCAGGCCGCGCGCGAAAACGCGCGAGCCGTGCGCGGCACGCTCACGACCGAATGGTGGGAGACCATCAACGATACGTGGCTCGAATTCAGCGAGCGGCTTTCGAGCGGCCAGGCCGCGAGCAATCCGGGCGCGCTGTTCGAATGGGTCAAGTTCCGCTCGCATCTGTCGCGCGGCGTGACGATTGGCACCGCGCTGCAGGACGACGCGTTCTTCTTCACGCAGCTCGGCACGTATCTGGAGCGTGCCGACAACACCGCGCGGATTCTCGACGTGCGTTTTGCCAACGTCGAGCCGAATTCGCGCGACGCCGCGCGCCAGCTCGAAGACTTCTATTACTGGACTTCGATCCTCAGTTCGGTATCGGCGCTCGAAATCTATCGCAAGGTGTATCGCGACGTCGTGACGCCCGCGCGCGTGGTCGAACTGATGATCCTGAACCAGCAGATGCCGCGCTCGCTGCTCGCTTCGCTCGACGGCGTCTGTTCGAATCTCGCGATGCTGCGCACCTCGGGCTCGAACCTGTGCGAACGTTTTGCCGGCAAGCTGCGTGCCGAGTTGCTGTATGCCGACATCCGGCAGATTTTCGAAACCGGCCTGCACGCCTATCTGACGCAGTTCCTCGCGCGCGTATTCGAGCTCGGCAATCTGGTGGCACGTACCTATCTGATGCTGCCGGTCGCCTGACGGAGTTTTCCCATGTACCTGACGATCCGCCACGACACGTCCTATCGCTACGAAGCGACGGTTCATTATTCGATCCAGCAGTTGCGCCTCACGCCCGCGAGCGGCGCCTCGCAGACCGTGCGGCGCTGGAGCATCGACGCGCCCGGCAAGCTCGACGCCGCGCTCGACGCGTACGGCAACGTGCTGCATACGCTGGTCATCAACAAGCCGCACAGCGAGATTCATTTGCGCGTGACGGGCGAGGTGGAAACGGTGCCGCTCGCCGACGGCGTGCTGCGCGATCCGCCCGGCCCGATTCCGCTCGAACATTTCACCTGCGCGACGCGCCTGACCGAAGCCGATGCGGCGATCCGCGAACTCGCGGCGACGGTGCCGGGTCTCGCGAGTCCGGCGGGGCTGATCGCGCTGTCCGGGCAGATCGTCGAGCGCGTGAAATACCGCGCCGGCATTACCGAGGTCAGCAGCACGGCCGCCGAAGCGCTGGCGCTCGGCAACGGCGTATGCCAGGACCACGCGCATCTGATGCTCGCATGCTGCCGCGCGCGCGGCGTGCCGGCGCGTTACGTGAGCGGCTATATCGAGCCCGGCGACGTGCCGCATTCGGCGAGTCATGCATGGGTCGACGTGTGGCTCGACGGCACGGGCTGGGTTTCCATCGACGTCACGCATGCCGCGTTTGCGAGCGAGCGCTACTGCCGGCTCGCGGTCGCGCGCGATTACGAAGCGGCGGCCCCGGTGCGCGGCCGGCGTATCGGCGGACTCGAAGAGAAGCTCGATGTGTCGGTGACGGTCAGCGCGCAGATGGCGCAGTGATTGCAATCTCGTGGAGTTTCGGTGACGAACCGGCGTATCGCTGCACGCGTGAAGACGGGGTTCGCGTGCACGCCGGTTGTTCGTTCATCGTGCCTGCACGTCGCTGACAGTTTTTCGTCAGCGAGATGCAAAAAGGCTGTCAACACCGATAAGAGGTACATCGGCGCCGCATTACAATAGCGCCGTTCAGTTGCCTCTTGCGGATTCCTCATGACCTATTGCGTAGCGATGGCCGTCAACGATGGCCTCGTGTTTCTGTCGGACACGCGCACCAATGCGGGTGTCGATCACATCAGCACCGCCCGCAAGATGTCGGTGTTCGAGCAACCCGGCGAACGTTTGCTCGTGCTGCTCGGCGCCGGCAATCTGTCGCTCACGCAGGCGGTGCTGCACGAACTGTCCGAGCCCGCCGATGCCGGCGATGCCGCGCAACCCACGCTCTGGAACGCGCCGACGATGGCCGATGCGGCGCGCGTGGTCGGCCATGCGGTGCGCCGCGTGCATCAGCGCGAGGCCGACGCGTTGCAGAAGTTCGGCGTCGACTTCAATTGCAGCTTCATTCTCGGCGGGCAGATCGCGGGTAGCCGCATGCGTCTTTTCATGATCTACGCGGCCGGCAATTTCATCGAAGCATCGGCTGTGAATCCGTATTTCCAGATCGGCGAGGCGAAGTACGGCAAGCCGATCATCGACCGTGTGCTGACACCGTCCACGCCGCTCGGCGAAGCCGCGAAGTCCGCGCTGATCTCGATGGACTCGACGCTGCGCTCGAACCTGTCGGTCGGTCTGCCGCTCGATCTGCTCGTCTACGAAAAGGACGCGCTGCGTGTGACGCGCTTCGTGTCGATCGACCGCGACAACGCGTACTTCGACATGATTCACCGCACGTGGGGCGAGCGGCTGCGCCAGGTGTTCGCCGAGATTCCCGACCCGGACTGGCAGGACTCGCTCGGCGCGCCGGCGGCGCAATCGGAGCAGGCGCTCGTGCGGTATCGCGCGCCCGTCGGCGCGGACGGCATCGGGCACGAAAGCGAGGCGACGCCCGCGCAGACGCTCGCACAGGCCGAGCGAGGCAAGTCGCAGCGGCGCTAGGTCCGCCTGATCTCGGGACGAAAAAAAGCCAGCCATCGGCATCGCCTTTGGCTGGCTTTCGTTTTCGGGTACGCGGCTCGCGCGCCGCGTACCGAATCCGTTAGAAGTCCAATCAGAACTTGTGACGGATACCGACGCTGACCATGACCTGGTTGTCGGTGCTCGACTGGTTGCCGTACGAGCCGATCGACGCCGTTGCCGCCACGAGGCCGCCGGTGGCCGGATCGCGCTGGTCGCCGCTCGCATGTTGCCATGCGGCGACCGTGTACAGGTCGGTGCGCTTCGACAGCGCGTAGCTGCCGCCGAGCGAAACCTGGTTGTACGTCGCGGTTGCGTCGCCGGTGCCGCGCGTGTACGCGTAGCCGATACCGAGCAGCGCTGCCGGCGTGACCTGGTAGCCGAGGTAAGCGCGGCCGACGTTGAACTTCTGCGTCGTCTGGAAGCCCGAGTTCGCGTCCGGCTTGTATTGCGCGTTGCTGTAGCTCAGGTTGGCCGTGAACGGACCCGTCACGTACTGCACGGCTGCCGAAGCGATGCCGATTGCCTTCGAGAACGCGTAGGCACTGTTGATGCCGGCGTTATCCGGGAAAGCGGAGTCGAACGTGCCGCCTGCCGTGCCTGCCCAGCCGCCTGCCGCGGTACGCGAAGCGAGCGAGTTGGCGTTGCTGGCGTGCAGGTAGCCGGCCGCGACGCTGAACGGACCCGTTGCATAGGTTGCCGCGCCCGACCACGTCTGGCCCGAACCCGTCGAACCCGCGACGCCGCCCAGTGCGTACATGCCTTCGATCTGGAAGCCGCTCCATACCGGCGAGACGTACTTGACCGAATTGTTCACGCGGAAGCTGTTGTCGTTGTTGTCGACGTCACCCGGCGTCGCGAACGTGCTGCCGAAGTAGCCGTCGCCCGTGAGCGGCTGGATCATGTCGACCAGCGGGTCGTACTGACGGCCGGCCGTCAGCGTGCCCCAGTTGTCGCCCGACAGACCGACGAAAGACTGGCGATTGAAAATCGTGCCGCTCGACGACAGTGCGCCGGTGTTCACATCAAAGCCGTTTTCCAACTGGAAGATTGCCTTCAGGCCGCCGCCGAGGTCTTCCGAGCCTTTCAGGCCAAAACGGCTACCTTGCAGATTGCCCTGGAACAGCTTGACCACGCTGCCGCCGTGCGGCGTTGCGTTGTTCACGTATTGGACCGATTCATCGATCAGGCCATAAAGAGTCACGCTGCTTTGAGCGTGAGCCATTCCGGTGACGCCGAGCAGCGTCAGCGAGAGAGTCGACAGTGCGATTCGTTTCATCCAAATTCTCCACGCAGATGATTGTTCGTTGTTGCGGAAAGCAGAATAGCTCACGGGTCCAATCGGTAAGAACAGGAAAAAAAAGAATGTCGTAAAAAGCTGACAAACGACCTAAATCCTTGTATTTAAAGCCTGTCAACGATTATTTCTATTTGCGAAATATTTATTGGATAAATAAGCATTATTGTTGATTTGCCGATAGTGACAATGTGAATAAATCCATATATTGAACTGAATTGCAGGTGAAATGTAATCTAGTCGTCTACACGTCCAGTCGATTTTGTAGCGAAAGCGTAAAAACGGCCGTGAGGGCGGCGACCCGATGATCTGGACAGAAATGGCCGGTTGTGCGCAGGCGCAACCTTTCGCGAAGCGAGGGGTGCAACCTCGGGCGAGTGATGCGCGTTTCGCGATGCGGGGCCGGGGGACGATTTCGCGTGGGCGGGTGGAGGCGGAGCAGAATGACCGGTTCGGTGCGGGCCGGCGCGTTCCAGGCGATGACGCTTCAGTTCGGCATCCGTCGGCCCGGCGGCATCGCGGGCCGGTTCAGCGTTTGCCCGTGCCTGTGTCCGTGCCCGTGCCGCGGCGCGTGACCGCCGCTGCCGCGAGGCCGGCCGCCGCGGCGAGTAGCACGGAGGTCCACGGGTTGCGCCGGACGTAGCGATCGGCGGCCTTGGCCTGGCGGTGGGCTTCGACGAGCGCGCCGGCGGCCATGCGGGTGGCGTGCGCCTCGGTCTCGAGCAGCTTGCGGCCGAGCTCCACCGCGCTAGTCTGCGCGGACGCCGTGCCGCGCGCCGGCGTGCGCGGCGCCGTGGGCGCAGCTGTTGCCGTTGATGCCGACGTTGCCGCGGTGCCGGCGGCCGCGTGCTCGGTGGTCGCGCGCGGTGCGCCGCCACGCACCGGTTCGTCCGCGCGCGGCGCCGCATCCATGCCGACCGTCGACGCGGCCAGCACCGACGCGAGCTTCGCGCGGCTGCCCGGCGGCGCGCCGTTCTGCATGCCCCAGCCGCCGCGCGGATCGTGCAGGCGCCCGCGCGCCGCCGAGAACTCCGCGCCGAGCAGCAGCACCGCCGCCGAGAAGTACAGCCACATCAGCAGCACCGCGAGCGAGCCGGCCGCGCCAAACGAACTGGCCATGCCGGCATGCGCGAGATAGAGCGCGAACAGCTTCTTGCCGGCCGTGAACAGCACGGCCGCGACGAGGCCGCCGACCAGCGCGTCGCGCCACAGCACCTTCGCGTCGGGCAGGAACTTGAGCAGCCCGGCGAACGCGAACACCAGCACGAGCAGCCCGACGCCGAGTTGCAGCAGGTTGCCGATCACGACATAGGGCGAGTTGCCCCACAGCCAGTTGCCGATGAAGACGATCACCGTATCGAGCACGAGCGAGACGATCAGCAGAAACGCGACGCCGAGCACGAGCCCGAACGAGACCAGCCGCACGCGCACGAGCGCGAGCACGCCCGAGGTGCGCGGCCCGGTGTAGGGCCACACTATATTAAGGGCGCTGTTGAGCGACGAGAACGTCGCCGATGCGCCGATCGCCAGCAGCGAAAACGAAATGATCGCCGCGACGCCGCCTTTGGCGCCCGCATGATGCGCGTTCTCGACGATCGTCTGCACGCCCTCGGCGGCCTGATTGCCGATCAGGCCGTTGATATGGCCGTACAGTTCGCCGCGCGCGGCCGCCGCGCCGAAGAACCAGCCGGCCACGGCGATCACCATCACGAGCGTCGGCGCAAGCGAGAAGGCCGCGTAGAACGCGATGCTGGCCGCCTGCGCCGGACAGCGGTTGTCCGAGAATTGCCGCAGCGCGCCGATTACCCAGTTGGCCTGCTTGCGCGCTGCCTGCTGAAGGTTCCCGGTGGAGAAGGAGTCGAGGTCCATGGTCGTGTTCCGAACGGTGCCGGGCCGTCGCGTCTTGTCGCGGCGGGCGGCTTTCGCTTGCGTGCCCTCCGCAAGCCGTGTGCCCGCCACTATACAAGCTAAGCGGCGCGGGCCGTCGTGACGAAGACACAGCGCCCATGCGTCGTCACGCCGTCACATCGTCGCGCGGGCAGGTATGCATGCGCTGCGCGGCCGCCGCGCATGCCGCTAGAATGCAGCGGATTCCCTTCACCTTCCTCGTTACCATGCATTCGCACGAATTCGTACAGCAACTGGACGTCATCACCGCCGATCAATGGGGCGCGCATCTGCCCGCGCACGTCGTCGAACAATTGCCGGCGCAGGGCATCACGGTGTTCGGCGTGACCGACGACGCTTCCGATACCGTCGCCTTCAGCGCGCGCTACGGCTTCGGCCTCGAAGACTGCGCGAACACGATCGTGATCCGCTACAAAAAGGACGGCGGCGAGCATTACGCGGCGCTCGTCTCGCTCGGTTCGCGGCGGCTCGACGTCAACGGCGCGGTGAAGGCTGTGCTCGGCGCGCAGCGGCTCTCGTTCGCGCAGCGCGAGACGGCGGTCGAGCATAGCCGGATGGAGTTCGGCGGGATTACCGCGTTTGGTCTGCCGCAGGACTGGCGCATTCTCGTCGACGCCGCGGTGATGGAGCGCATGCAGATCGTCATGGGCGCGGGCGTGCGGGCCGCCAAGCTGCTGCTTTCTCCCGAGGTGCTGCGGCAGTGGCCGCGCTGCGAGGTGGCGGAGTTGACGCTGCCGCTGTCGGCGGAGTGAGACGGTCGTGGCGTTGACGCTGCAGTCGAAGCGGCGCGCGCTACCGGCGGGAAGGAACGCGGCTACGCGGTGCTTGCTGGCGAAGTGTGTACGCCCGCGTGTCCTTGCTCGTGCCTGAGCCTGAGCCTGAGCACGACCCCGACCCTGACCTCGGCCCGCGGCCTCAGGCGAGGTCCCAAACGAAACCTCAAGCGAAGCCGACGCCCGCGCGGCTCAGCAACTGGCGGTTGCGCTCCGACAGGTTCTTCATGCTCAACTGCTTGCCCGCCTTGCGATAACGCTCGGCGAGTCCCTGCAAGGCCGCGAGCGCCGAATGATCGGCGAGCAGCAGATGGCTGCAATCGACGGTTACGTTCGCCGGGTCGCACGCCGGATCGAACAGTTCGTGAAAGCGCGTGGTCGACGCGAAAAACAGCGTGCCGCGCGGCACGTAGGTCCGGTGGCCCGCGCGATCCTCGGCGTGCGCATGAATTTCGCGCGCATGCTGCCACGCGAAGTTGAGCGCGGCGATCACGATGCCGCACATCACCGCGATCGCGAGATCGGCGAACACGGTAATGACCGTGACCGCGACGATCACGAGCGCGTCGTTGCGCGGCACCTTGCCGAGCACGCGCAGCGACCCCCATGCGAAGGTCTGCTGCGCGACCACGAACATCACGCCGACCAGCGCCGCGAGCGGAATCCGCTCGATCAGCGGCGACAGGAACAGGATGTACAGCAGGATCATCACGCCGCTGACGATCCCCGACAGCCGCGAGCGCCCCCCCGAATTCAGGTTGATCATGGTTTGGCCGATCATCGCGCAGCCGCCCATGCCGCCGAACAGTCCCGAGGCGATATTCGCGGCGCCGAGCGCCACGCATTCGCGATTCGGCTGACCGCGCGTTTCGGTGATCTCGTCGGTCAGATTGAACGTGAGCAGCGTTTCGAGCAGACCGACGATCGCCATCAGCACCGCGTACGGCAGGATGATGCGCAGCGTGTCCAGATTCAGCGGCACGTCGGGCAGATGCAGCGCCGGCAGGTTGCCGGCGATGTGCGCCATGTCGCCGAGCGTGCGGGTCGGCAGATGCAGCAGCTGCGTGAACAGGCCGACGCCGAGAATCGCCACCAGCGCGGGCGGCGCGGCGCGCGTGAGGCGCGGTAGCAGATAGACGATCGCCATCGTCAGCGCGACGAGCGCGCACATCGTCGCGAGTGCGCTGCCGCGCAGCCATGTTTCGCCGTGCGGCGTGATCTGTTTGAAGTGCGCGAGCTGCGCGGTGGCGATGACGATCGCGAGTCCGTTGACGAAGCCGAGCATCACCGGATGCGGCACCATGCGGATCAGCTTG
>Ga0154001_1000090_pt1 | contig 24305 bp, 15 predicted proteins | sample TSNJ085MetaG_FD_104699 | JGI IMG/M metagenome (GOLD analysis project Ga0154001, IMG submission 104699) | Attine ant fungus gardens microbial communities from New Jersey, USA - TSNJ085 MetaG | ecosystem: Host-associated > Fungi > Mycelium > Unclassified | place: USA: New Jersey, Wharton State...
CGACTACGGGCAACCGGCGTGGCGCGAAGCGAGCTTCGGCGACGACCGGTTAAGGCTACGACACGGTGCGCAAGAGGCGAGAGAGGCCGGCTGCCGCCCTGTCCGTCGTGTGCCGCCCGGTCAGGACGGCGCGCGGACCCGGAACGGGAACCCGCAAACCGCGAAATTCGCCGGCGCCCCCGGTTCTTGTCCGCCATGCCGGGATCGCGCCGCGCAAACGTTGGCTCGCGGTAGCGATCCACAATTTAATCTAGCCGGGACAGAAGCGCAAAGGGTTTAGTGGCGGGCGTGGCGCGGCGACAGCGGATGCCGGAATGCAAAGTGAACGGGCGAGGCCATGCGCGGACGGCCCGCAGGCGGCTGATTTGCGGCTCAATTGCTGCTGGCTCGCGGCTGATTTGCGTTGCATTAACGGCCCATTTGCGATTCAGACGCCGCTCACATCCAGCGCATGTGGAGTTCACGATTTGTTACGGCTTTGTCCGCGCACCGCCGCGCCGCGTGTTTCGCCGTCGCGCGAATCTCAGGTACCATCGGCGCGACGCGTGGTGACGGCGACCCGCAGCCCGCCCGCTCCGGCCTCCGGATGCCGCACCGCTTCGCCGTTTCGCAACACCGTCGCACGTTCGCCCTCACGACCACCGCCGCCACCTGATCCGATGAAGCCAGCCACCGGCCGCACCCGTCCCCCTCGTCTCGTCGCCCGTTTCGTCGCGATCTCGTGGCGCGACCTCGCGGTGTCGTTCGGGCCACTCGTGCTGCTCGCCATCGTCGCGATCTGGGCCGCCGTGCGGCTCATCCAGCCCGCACCGCCGAGCACGCTGACGATCAGCGCCGGCCCCGTCGGCAGCACGTTCTGGAACGCCGCGCAGAAGTACAAGACGATCCTCGCGCGCAACCGCATCACGCTGAACGTGCTGGACTCGCAGGGCTCGCTCGAAAACCTCAAGCGGCTCTCGGACCCGAATTCGAACGTCGACGTCGGCTTCGTGCAGAGCGGCGTCACGCCCGGCACGGCGGGCAAGGATCTGATGTCGCTCGGCAGCGTCGCCTACGTGCCGCTCGCGATCTTCTATCGCGGCGCGCCCGTGCAGTGGCTCTCCGAGTTCAAGGGCCAGCGGCTCGCGATCGGCGCCGAAGGCAGTGGCACGCGCGAACTCGCGCTCGCGCTGCTCAAGGCCAACGGCATCGTGCCGGGCGGGGCGACCAGGCTGCTGCCGCTCTCGGGCGACGAAGCCGCCAACGCGCTGATCGACGGCAAGATCGACGCGGCCTTTCTCGCCGGCGACTCGGCGCAGCCCGCCGTGATGGGCAAGCTTTACCGCACGCAGAACATCCGCTTCTACGATTTCACGCAGGCCGACGCGTACACACGCCGCTTTCCGTATCTGACCCAGCTGAAGATACCGATGGGTTCGCTGGACCTCGGCCAAAACCTGCCGGCGAACTCGATCAACATCGTCGCGCCGACCGCCGAGCTCGTCGCGCGCGACTCGCTGCATCCCGCTCTCTCCGATCTGCTGATCGAAGCCGCGCGCGAGGTGCACGGCCACGCGACGGTCATGCAGCACGCCGGCGAATTCCCCGCGCCGATCGCGCACGACTTCCCGCTCTCCGACGACGCCGCGCGCTACTACAAGTCGGGCAAGAGCTTCCTGTACCGGACGCTGCCGTTCTGGATCGCAAGCCTCGCCGACCGGCTGCTCGTGGTCGTGGTGCCGCTGATCGTGTTGCTCGTGCCGGCGCTGCGCGTCGTGCCGGGGCTTTACGCATGGCGGGTCAAGTCGCGCATCTATCGCTGGTACGGCTCGCTGATCGCGATCGAGCGCAGCGCGCTCAGCGAGCATTCGGCCGCCGAGCGCACCTCGCTGATCGAGCGGCTCGACACAATCGAGGACTCGGTCAACGGCATGAAAATGCCGCTCGCCTACGCGGACCAGTTCTACGTGCTGCGCGAGCACATCGGCTTCGTGCGGCGGCGGCTCATGGCGAGCCGCGACACGCAAGGCGTGCTGGACGAAGCAGACGACGCGGATGAAGCGGACGGCCGGACAGCGCAAGCCGCGACGAAGCCGGCGACGGGACCGACGGTTGCCGCGGACGAGCGCGCAAGCCGTGCCGCAAACGGCGACACCAGCGGCCGCACGAGCCGGAACGCGGAGAGCGGCGCAGATCCGCGCGGCAGCGGCGAAGCGGACGGCGACCTTAAAGACTGAACACACGGCAGGCCGGCGCCACCCGCGCCTCGAATGCCTTTCGCATCAGCGCGGCTTGCCCCTCGTTCACCGCACGCAGCCGCGCAAACCGGCGCCCCGCTTGCACCAGGGGATATCGACCGGTGCAAGCGCGGGCCGCACCGCGTAAGATCGTTACGATTTCGACGGAATAGCAGACGCACCGTCCGCGCCGTCCTGAAGCAGGTACCCGGGAGACATTTATGACCGTTGGCATCGACGCCCAACAGCCGCTGTGGTTCTACGATTTCGTCTCGCCGTTCACCTACCTGTTGCTCGAGCAACACGACAAATGGCCCGGCTTCGACTTCGCGTTCACGCCGGTCGTGCTGAACGATCTGTATCGCCACTGGGGCCAGCGCTCGGCGTACAGCGTGCCCGCCAAGCGCACGTTCATGTACCGGCACGCGCTGTTTCGCGCGGAACAGCTCGGCATTCCGTACAGGATGCCGCCCGCGCATCCGTTCGATTCGATGAAACCGCTGCTGCTCGCCACGGCCGCGAACGGCGACGTCCAGTTCGTGCGCGAGATTTTCCGCTTCATCTGGCGCGAGGGACGCGATCCGTCGAGCGACGAAGCCTTCGCCGAACTGTGCGCACGCGTCGGCCAGCCGGACGGCCCCGAACTGATCCGGAGCGAGGCCGCGAAGGCGCAGTTGCAGCGCAATACCGCCGACGCGATCAGCCTCGGCGTGTACGGCGTGCCGACGTTTCGTCTGAACGACCAGCTGTTCTGGGGCGAGGACGCGCTGCCGATGGTGCTGTACTGCGCGCGCACGCCGAACTGGCTCGAGTCGCGCGAGGTGAAGCGGATCAGTTCGCTACCGTGGGGGCTGCCGGACAAGCCGGTCGAGAAGACGTAGACGAGCACGAGTGTGCCTATGAGCCGGCATGAACGCATGTGCGCGGCCGGCGGGCGGCATGGGGTGAGTCGCATTGCAAGCCTCAGGAGGTTCGGGTGCCGGCTTCCCGCTTCCACACCGGCGTCACGGCATCGCGGCTTTGCTGCCTGCCTCAGTTCGCGCGAAGCCACCACGGCAACCCGCCGCGCTGATGCCCGCCATACCGCGCCCGCTATGCCGCTCACCCGCAAACGGGCCTAAGGTTATAACCTTCGCATTCACGCACGCGCCGCGCGGCGGACGGTCCTCGCATCATGCTTCACGCCGCCCCGGACCGCCCGCGCCACGCTTTCATCATGGACGACACCGCCGCCGCCTCACTCGATATCTGGCTCGTGCGCGTGCTGCGCACGCTGCTCGTCGAGCGCAGCGTCACGCAGACCGCGCAGCGTCTGAACCAGACCCAGCCCGCGATCAGCACCGCGCTGCGCAAGCTGCGCGAAACGCTCGGCGATCCGATTCTGGTGCGCGGCAAGTCGGGCATGGTGCCGACCGAATACGGGGAGTCGCTGCTCGCGGCCGCGCAACGCGTGCTACGCGATGTCGATTTCGTCGCCACGCCGCACGGCGACTTCGATCCGGGCCGCTCGCGCCGCACCTTTCGCGTCGCCGCGCCCGATTATCTGAACGACTTCTTCATGCCGACCGTGATCGCGCGGTTTCGCGAAGCGGCCCCGCACGCGCGGCTCGAAATCGAATCGCTGGGACCGCTGCTCGATCATGCGGCCGCGCTCGACGCCGGCGAACTCGATCTCGTGATCGGCAACTGGCCGAAGCCCGATCCGCGCTTCGAGCGCAGCGACCTGTTCGCCGATACCGTCGTGTGCATGATGCGCGCCGATCATCCGTTGACGCGCGCGCCGCTCACGCGCGAAGCGTATCTGGCCGCGCCGCATCTCGCGCCGACGCCGTATAGCGGCGCGCGCGGCGGCGCGATCGACACCGGCTTCGCGCGAGCACGCGCCGAGCGGCGCATCGTCGCGACGCTGCCCTACTTCGGGCTCGTGCCGCAAACGCTGCTGCAATCGGACCTGATCTTCACGACGACGCGCCGCTTCGCGATGCACTACGCGAGCATGCTGCCGCTCGCGGTCGTCGAGGTGCCGATCGCGTTTCCGCGCATCCGGTGCTATCAGCTCTGGCATCCGCAGCCGGATCGGCCGAGCGACGTCGGCTGGCTGAGAACGTTGATGTCCGGGGTATCGGATGAACTGGTCGCGCGGAAAATGCCGCGCGCGAAGCCGGGGTCGCCGAGGGTGCGCACGGCCGTGGCGACGGAAGTGCGGACAGAAGCACGCACGGAAGCCGAGACGAAAGGCCGCGCCACAGCCCAGGCGAAAACGCCGCCGCAAAAAAGCGATGAGGCCGGCGCATAAACGCCGGCCTCATCGAACGCTCGCGCAAACTCCTTGCGCCGTCATCGTGCCGCTACTGTGCCGTGGTCTTGCCGTAACGGTGCCCTGCTTTACGCCGTGGCCGGCACGACGGCCCGCTCGCTAACATCCGCGTCGCGAATCCGCACCTGCCCGTCAACCGGTGCCGCGGTAGCCCGCTGCGTCCTCAACCGCAGCAACTGCGCGCACACGGCAATCGCAATCGCCGCCGGCGCTTTATCGACGATCCCCTCGACGCCGATCGGACACGTCATCTCCACGAGCCGCTCGAGCTCGACGCCGCGATCGAGCAGACGCCGCTCGAATTTCACGCGCTTCGTCTTCGAGCCGATCATGCCGAAGTAGCTGAAATCGCGCCGCCGCATGATGCGCGCCGCGAGCGAAAAATCGAGCGCATGGTTGTGCGTCATCACGAGAAACCAGGCACCGGGCGGCGCCGCGTCGACGATCGCCTCGGGCGTGTCGGTCGCCTCGATCTGCACGTTGGGCGGCGTTTCGTCGGGGAACAGTTCGTCGCGTTCATCGACCCACTGCACCACGCACGGCAGACTGCCGAGCAGCTTCACGAGCGCATGCCCGACGTGCCCCGCGCCGAACAGCACGATATGCATCGGCGCCGGTCGCGGTTCAAGCTCCGACGCGGCGCAGCGCCGGCCGATCCGCACTGCCGAGCCGTCGCCCGGTGCGCTCGTGCCGCGCACGAGATGAGTGAGGCATGCTTCCATACTGCGCTCCCGCAACTCGACACTCACTGTGACACCTGCCGCGCGGCCGTGGTAGCAGCACGCACCACGCCCACTGCCTTGAGGATTTCCTCGCTGGTCGCGGGCGCATTGAGCGGCGGATTGACCTGGTGGCCGCCGACCGCCGAGACCGCGTCGCGCACCGCGAAGAACACCGAGAACGGCAGCAGCAACGGGGGCTCGCCGGTCGCCTTCGAACGATGGATGCTGTCCTCGACATTACGGTTCTTGAAGAGCCGAACGTTGAAAACCGGCGGCACGTCGTTGACGGTCGGAATCTTGTAGGTCGACGGCGCATGCGTCATCAGCTTGCCGCCCGCGTTCCACCACAACTCCTCAGTGGTGAGCCAGCCCATGCCCTGAATGAACGCGCCTTCCACCTGGCCCACGTCGAGCGCCGGATTCAGCGACGCGCCCACGTCGTGCAGCGCATCGGCGCGCAGCACACGCATCTCGCCGGTCAGCGTGTCGATCACGACTTCCGACACCGCCGCGCCGTACGAGTAGTAATAGAACGGCCGGCCCTGCAGTTTCGACTGATCCCAGTAGAGCTTGGGCGTCGCGTAGAAACCGTCGGACCACAACTGAATGCGCGCGAGGTAAGCCTTCGCGACCACTTCCTCGAACGGCACGGCCACGTCGCCCACCACCAGGCGGTCGTGCACGAAGCGCACGTCCGATGCGTTGACGCGGCCCGCGCCGTAGCGGTCGGCGGCGAACGCAGCAAGCCGTTCGCGCAGCTGGCGCGCGGCGTCCTGGGCGGCCTTGCCGTTCAGATCGGAACCGGTCGAAGCTGCCGTCGCCGACGTATTGGCGACCTTGCTCGTATCGGTCGCGGTCACGCGAATGCGGTTGAAGCCCACGCCGAGTTCATGCGCGACGACCTGCGCGACCTTCGTGTTGAGTCCCTGGCCCATTTCGGTGCCGCCATGATTCACGAGCACCGAGCCATCGGTATAGATGTGTACGAGTGCGCCGGCCTGGTTGAAGTGCGTGACGTTGAACGCGATGCCGAACTTGACCGGCGTCAGCGCAAGCCCTTTCTTCAGGACCTCGTTGTTCGCGTTGAACTCGTCGATCTCCTTGCGGCGCGCGCGGTAATCGCTCGTCGCTTCGAGCTCGTCGATCAACTCGTGAATCACGTTGTCTTCGACCACCTGGCCGTACGGCGTCTGGTTGCGCTCGGTCTTGCCGTACAGATTGCGGCGGCGCACGTCGAGCGCATCGAGGCCGACCGAGCGCGCGACGTTGTCGATGATGTACTCGATCGCGAACGCGCCCTGCGGGCCGCCGAAGCCGCGAAACGCCGTGTTCGACTGCGTGTTGGTCTTGCCGCAGAAGCCGTCGATCGACACGTCGGAGAGCCAGTACGCATTGTCGAAGTGGCACAGCGCGCGCGTCATCACCGGGCCGGACAGATCGGCGGAAAAGCCGCAGCGCGAAGTCATGTCGACCGCGACGCCGTCGATCACGCCCTCTTCGTCGTAGCCCACTTCGTATGTGTAGTGGAAATCGTGGCGCTTGCCGGTGACCATCATGTCGTCGTCGCGGTCCGGGCGCAGTTTGACCGGGCACAGCAGTTTCCACGCGGCGAGTGCCGCGCAGCAGGCGAACAGCGCCGACTGCGATTCCTTGCCGCCGAAGCCGCCGCCCATGCGCCGGCATTCGATCAATACGTTATGCGAAGCAACGCCGAGCGCATGCGCGACGAGGTGCTGCATTTCGGTCGGATGCTGCGTCGAGCAGTAGACGTGCATGCCGTCGTCGTCCTTCGGCACCGCGTACGAAATCTGCCCTTCGAGATAGAACTGCTCCTGGCCGCCGAGCAGCATCTCGCCGGCCTCGCGACGCGCGGCGCGCGCGATCCTCGTGCCGGCATCGCCGCGCGCGAGCTTCATCGGCGGCAGCACGAACTGGTTCGCGGCACGCGCCTGCTGCGCGGTCAGCACCGCCGGCAGCTCCTCGTAGACCACCTCGGCGCGGCGCGCGCCGAGCCGCGCCGCCTCGTGCGAGGTCGCGACCACGATAAAGATCGGCTGGCCGACGTATTGCACGACACCGTTGGCGAGAATCGGATCGTCGCCATGGACGATCGGGCCGACGTCGTTGACGCCGGGGATGTCGTCGGCGGTAAAGACCGCGACCACGCCGGGCGTCGCGCGCACCTTGTCGAGCGAGATCGATACGAGCTTCGCGTGCGCCTTCGCCGAGAGCCCGAGCGCCGCGTGCAGCGTGCCGGCCAGTTCGGGGATATCGTCGGTATAGGTCGCGCGGCCGCTCACGTGCAGATGCGCCGATTCATGCGGACGCGAGACGTGGACCTGGGTGAAGTCGTCGAGGTCCTGAAGCTCGTTCAGGAACGGTTCGGCTTGCTGGTTCATTGTGGTGTTCTCCGTATTTCTTAAGCGCGCGTTGGGCTCGCGGGCTCGCCGGGCTCAAGCGCTCGCGCCGGCCGGCGCGACCGCGCGCACGTCGAGCGCGTTCTTCGGCAGCGGACGATTCGTGCGCGTTTCGAGCCAGAAGCGATACAGCGTGTTCTTCGCCGCTTCGAGGCGATAGTCGCTGGTCGCGCGCATATCGGTGAGCGGCGCGTAGTCGTTGCCGAGCGCGAGCATCGCGGCCTGCGCGGTCGCCTCGTGCCATTCGGCATCGCGCAGCACGGCTTCGGCATGGAGCGCGCGCTTCGGCGTCGCGGCCATGCCGCCGAACGCGATGCGCGGCTCGCGGATCACGTCGCCATCGGCGATGAACGAGAACGCCGCGCAGACAGCCGAGATATCCGAATCGAAACGCTTCGAGAGCTTGTAGGTGCGAAAGCGCAGGTTCGCGCGCGCGCCGCCGCGCGTCGGCACCTTCAGGCCGACCACGAACTCGTGCTCGGCCATGTCCTTCTTCTGATAGGCGAGGTACAGGTCTTCGAGCGGCATCTCGCGCTCGATCTCGCCGCCGCGCACGATCACGCGTGCGCCGAGCGCGATCAGGCCCGGCATCGAATCGCCGATCGGCGAGCCGTTGGCGATATTGCCGCCGAGCGTGCCGGCATTGCGGATCGGCAGCGAGGCGAAGCGCTGCCACATTTCGGTCAGCTCCGGATACTGCTTCGCGATCTCCGCATACGCCTTTTCGACGCTGACACCCGCGCCGATCTCAATCCAGTCGTCGCCGGTTGCGAGCTTTTGCAGCTCGGCGATCTGCCCGACATAGACGAGGTTGCCGAGCTCGCGCATCTGCTTGGTGACCCACAGGCCGATGTCGGTGCTGCCCGCGAGAATGCGCGCGGCCGGCGCCTGTTCCTTGATCTGCGCGAGCGCCGCAACCGTGCGCGGCGCGGCGAATTGCTGGCCGGCGTGCTCGTAGCGGAACGTCTCGCTGCGCTCGATCGATGCCAGCGCGGCGGCCAGCGCCTTCACGTCGACCGGCGCTTTCGGCGCAGGCGCCTCGAACATGCGCTCGGCCGCATCGACGATCGGCCGGTAGCCCGTGCAGCGGCACAGATTGCCCGTGAGCGCATTGCCGATCGCCTCGCGCGACGGCACGGAGCGATTCGCGCAGCCCTGTTCGTGGCCGTGCTTCTCGTAGAGCGCCCACATCGACATGATGAAGCCCGGCGTGCAGAAGCCGCACTGCGAGCCGTGGCAATCGACCATCGCCTGCTGGACCGGATGCAGCGCGCCGTCCGGCTGACGCAGGTCTTCGACCGTGAAGAGCGCGCGGCCGTCGAGCGTCGGCACGAACTGGATGCAGGCGTTGACCGCCTTGAAGTCGACGCCGCCCGCCGCGTTGCGCTCGCCGATCACGACCGTGCAGGCGCCGCAGTCGCCCTCGGCGCAGCCTTCCTTGGTGCCGGTGCAATGCGCGTCCTCGCGCAGATACTGCAACACCGTGCGGGTGACGGGCGCGTCTTTGATCTCGCGGATCGCGTTGCGGTGATAGAAGCGGATCGGCTCAGTCATGTCTCGTTGCTCTCTTCTGTTGGGTGCCCGCGCGCACGCGCCACGGCGATGATTCGAAAACTATCACCGTCAATAAAGGCAACCCATAGCGCGATTCGCATGCGGGACATATCCGCAAGACGATATCGGGATGAATTTGCGTGGCACCGTGCTTATGTTGGCAATGTATTTTTGCCACTTTTGTATATTTTTTATTGATTTATTGCCACTCAGGGTAACGACAGGTGCCGGCTCCCAGCCCCTGCAAGCCCACGCCGGCACGGCAAAACGGACCTTTATATGAATCCGGCAGGCCGGTCGATCTGACCGATTTTTGAGCAAACTCTGCAAGGGGATCGGTTCCATGGGAGAATCACGCCTTCCCGCCGATTTCAAGTCTCGTTTTCCCGATGTCCACCGACTCCGCGCCCAACCGCAGCGAATTTGCGACGACCCTGCAGATCATTCCGGTCGTTTTTTTCACCTTCCTTTGCTATCTGACGATCGGCATTCCGCTCGCGGTGCTGCCCGGCTACGTGCACGACGACCTCGGCTATAGCGCGGTGCTGGCGGGCGCGGCGATCAGCGTGCAATACATCGCGACGCTCGCCTCGCGGCCGCTCGCGGGCCGCTCGGCCGACACGCTCGGGCCGAAGCGTACGGTGTCGATCGGGCTGCTCGGCTGTGGCGCAAGCGGCGTGTTCCTGCTGCTCGCGGCGCTGACGAGCCACTGGCCGGTGCTGAGCCTCGCGCTGCTCGTCTGCGGCCGCCTCGTGCTCGGTTTCGGCGAGAGCCTGTGCGGCACCGGCGCGATTCTGTGGGGCATCGGCCGGGTGGGCACGGCCAACAACGCGCGCGTGATTTCGTGGAACGGCATTGCGACCTACGGCGCGCTCGCGATCGGCGCGCCGCTCGGCGTGGCGATTTCGCATGCCATCGGCTTTACCACGCTCGGCATTCTGGTGATCGCGCTCGCGGCGCTCGGCTACTACGTCGCGCGGCTGATCGCGCCGGTGCCGCTGGTCCACGGCGAGCGGATGTCGTACCGCAGCGTGTTCACGCGCGTGCTGCCGCACGGCATCGGCCTCGCGCTCGGCTCGGCCGGCTTCGGCTCGATCGCGACTTTCATCACGCTGTTCTATGCGGCGCGGCACTGGCCGAATGCGGCACTCTCGCTGACGCTGTTCGGCACGCTGTTTATCGGCGCGCGCCTGCTGTTCGCGAACACGATCAAGACCTACGGCGGGTTCCGCGTCGCGATTGCGTCGTTCGTGTTCGAGTGCGCGGGTCTCCTGATGCTGTGGCTCGCGCCCGAGCCGCACGTCGCGCTCGCGGGCGCCGCGCTGACCGGCTTCGGCTTCGCGCTCGTGTTCCCGGCGCTCGGCGTCGAGGCGGTCGGACTCGTGCCGCCCGCGAGCCGCGGCGCGGCGCTGTCGGCGTATTCGGTGTTTCTCGATCTGTCGCTCGGCATTACCGGGCCGTTGGCCGGGTATATCGCGGGCGAGTTCGGCTATGGCTCGGTATTTCTGTTCGCGGCGGCGGCCGCGGCCGCGGCGGTGGTGTTGTCGACGGTGCTGTATTTGCGGAATGCGAAGGTGGGGAATCTGTCCGCAGTGCAGTGAGTCCTCGCTCCCCCGCTATCGATGCGTTTCGATCGAGCCGGCCAGGACGTTCGTATTCGTCCCGCCGACGCTCAAGGATCAGTAGTTCCTCCCGGCTTCGCACAGCACCTCCAACTCGCTCATAGCGCCCGCAGCGCAAACCAGCAGAAATTTCCAGACCGACGCGTTACCACGACATAAAAGTCAAAGCTCCGGTCGATCTGCCGATTCGCGTCATTTCTCAGGTCTGCCAAATACAGCGTAATTTAGAGATTTTGAATGTCATGGCGGAATGTGCGACAGGACACGTTCCCGTTCAAACTCTCACGCTATAAAGCCATAGGTCTCGCGTATCTGCCCGTGCAGGATCGAACGGGCAGTTCCCCTGGCTGCCTGTATCTCCCGATTGCGTTTGCGTGACACGGGCCCTGCCCAGACCGCCATGAACTATTGCGCACCGGTTCCCGCACGAAACTGACTGAAACACGAGACACATTCAACGTTGCGCAATCCGCTTGCCTGTCCGGAACAATCGCGCAATTCGGACAGGACCACATTTCATTGACGGCCTATCTCTACTCGCTTCCTGAAAGGAAGTATCGAGCAACACGAGCACTCACCAGTCAGAAGACCGACTCATCGGATTTAACACACCCCCGCTCCTCCGATACACAGAGCGCGAAGGTCAAACTCAACCGGTACGAAGAATGAAAACGGATGACGTGATTTCGCTTCCTTGCGCCGGATTCCCTCCGATCGCGTCCGGCTCATTTCACGCAACACGCTTTCACGACGTACAGGTTGAAGAGGTATCGTGAAACCATTAGGTCGCCTACTTTTCTCGTCGCTTACAGGCGTATTGTGCGAAAAAGTCGTGGGAACACTCGCGGCGATCGCCAGCAATCATCTTTTTGCCAATATCTACGGCGCGCGCCTGTTCGGCGAATTGCAATTCGCGTTGTCGCTAGCTGCGGTGGTCGGAAGCACCGCCCTTCTGTTCAGCGCGCAATCCGTCGCGCCGATCTTCGGCAAACATCCGCGGCTGCGCCATATCGTGTTTTATCGCGCGTTCCGTCTGCGCCTCTTTTCGACACTCGGCGTCATGCTGATCTTTTGCGTGGGCGCATGGTTCCTGATGGCTCGGGCCGGCGCCGAACTCGCCATCGTGGCAAGCTTCCTGCTCATCGTGGAACCGATCGCACTCGGCTCGCTGATGGCCTACGCCGAAAAAAGCCCGTGGATCATCACCCGCGCCAAGACGCTGGCAAGCGGCGTCCGGGTACTGTGGCTGTTTCTCGCCGCTCACCTTTCGGCCGGCGCGCTGTTTGCCTCGATCGCGTGGCCCATCGAGGCCATCGTGGCCGCGGCCGGGCCATTTCGCCGCTATCGCAAGTTAGCGCTCAGTACACCGAAGTCGCTTCTCGGCGATACAGTCGTGACGAAAACATTGGTAACGCGCGGGCTCAAATTCTGGCCGGCCGTCGCCGCGGGCATCCTGATCCTGAGAATAGACCGCGTTCTGCTCGGCATGCTGATGTCGAAAGCCGATCTGGGTATCTACGCGGCAGCAGCCTCGCTCGTCGAGCAGTGGAATTCCGTCGGCGCGGCGCTCTCTCTCGCGCTCGCACCCAGCATGGTGTTCATCGCGAGAAATGAAGCACAGCTTCGCCAGAAAGCGCTCCGGCTTGGGGTTTATCTGAGCGCGCTCGCGGCCGTCGCTTTCGTATGCAGCCTGTTCGTGGGACCGGCGGTGTTTCTTCTGATCTACGGCCCGAAATTCGTGGCCGGCGCGCCTGTGATGATCTACGCCGCCGGTTGCTCGATCGTGATGTTCGCCGACGACGGGCTGAACACCTGGTTCATTGCCGCGCGCCGGTATCGGCTGATTCTGATCAAGCAGGCCATGACGCTGCTTGCCATTGCGGTGTCGCCATTCATCATGCCCAGAATCTGGATCATGTATGCGCCGTTCACGGCAAACGCGGTGGCGCTTCTCGTCTTCTGGTGTGTCATTTATGGCCAGAACGCCTATCGCACCGGCAAAATAGGCAAGACGTCCTCGTCGAATTCGCTCTCCGGCCCGAACCTTTGATGCAGCCCGGCTTCGAGGCCTGCTAACACGAGAAAAGCGTTGTCTGTGCCGTCCGATTGCGCGCGAAAATCGTCGTCATCGTGAAGCATTGCCATTCGGTGGTCAGAAACTGGAACCGTCCCACGGCAACGCCGGCACTGCTGCGATAGTTGTCCCACACGGAATTGACGCCCGCCCAGTAATCCGCGCCGACCGACAGCACGTATCGATTGTCGACCTCCGCGGCGGTTTGTCCTGTCGCCGGATTGATTCGAGCCTCGACCGCCACCAGGATGCCCGCGAGATTGCTCGAATCGAAATTCACCTTGCCGGCCGTTGGCCAGAAATGGAATGCCGCCTTGGGATTCGTCATGACCGACGTGTAACCGCCCGAATCCAGACGGATATCCGCCGGGATATTGATGTTGCCCTGGTAGTCCGGATTGAATTGCGCGCCATCCAGCGTATTGGTGGACTGAATCAACTGCAGCTTGCCGGATGTGCTGAGCAGATAGGTGCGAAAATTTCTCAGCGACACGTTTAGCGACACCGGCGCGGCTCCGGCAACGAGAAATATCTGCCCCCATCCTGTGATCGCATGGAATCCGGCCGGAGGGCTGTTACCGGCCTGGACGACCGGTTGAGTCTGCCAGCTGTATGACGGCGGCACACCGCTTGGCCTACCCTCGTTCGGCATGTGCATCTGCTGGACCGCGTCGACAATGCTCGACTGCAACGCAACTGCCGACTGCCCCGATGCTCTCACCACGACGAGCAGAAGCACACAGGCGGCAAACTTCAGACTCTTTTTCATGTCGATTTACCCGAATCGAACAGCAGACATCTTCCAACGCGAACTCACAAGGACGCCCTCCACCGCCGCATGAGCGTACGGCCAACCTGCCTCGATCAGACGTTAGATCAATAACTACCGGACCGCCACCTTTTATTGGGTTGTTGCACGGCGCCTGCCCGCTCGCAGGCGAACTAGCTGAGGTGTACGCGTGAAATGAATCCACGCGCCGCATTTCCATCTGGAATGCTTAAATAAGGTGTCGCTTCCCAGTGCGCTATTCCTCCATTCCATCGTGCGATTCCGCACTCTTTATGACAGGCAAACGTAATAGAATTCACGCAGTCATTCCGCTACGTCTCCGACAAGAAGAAATGAGGAGCACGACAAATAGAATCCATGTCCGAAGCCTGGCGTGGCGCGTGTGAACTTCCAGACATGTATTGGATTCGCTGTTCGTAAACCGCACAAGTGAGCACAGCACCCAATGGCTATCGATCGCTTTCCGCTAATCAACTCAACTGAGCATTTCATGAACCCCGGGATCGCGCAAAGCGGAGCCGATATCGTCCGGCCCGCTCAGAAATCCCGGCCCAGCTTCATTGGACACTCGATCTTTCACGAACCGTGGTGGCTCGACATCGCCACAAGCGGCAATTGGCATCTCGTCAAAGTCGTGGAGAATAACGAGGTCATCGGCGAAATGCCCTATACGCTCGTTAAAAAGGGGTTCTGGAAAGTCTCCGAAATGCCACCGCTCACTCGCTGCCTCGGCCCCGTCATCAGATCGTCAACCGGTCATGCCGAAGATGAATGGCGGCACCGCTTCAACGTCTGCGACAAGCTGATACGGCAGCTACCTGGCTGCGATCTGTTCGAGCAGTTGCTGGACCCGGATGTTTCGGAAGCGGAAGCGATTGCCTTTACCTTTAACCGCTTCACGGTACTCGTCAACTTCACGCTGAGAATTTTTCCGCAACAAACCGAGCCGGAGGTTTGGGCTCGCATGCGCGCGAATACGCGTAATGTGATTCGCCGCGCTTCGGAACAGTTGAGCGTCAAGGAAATACTCGACGCCGATGAATTCGTCCGCTTCTACGACGCCAATCTCGCGGCGCGTCAACAACGCAATATTTACGGCTCGGCGGTCATGAGAGCGCTGCTTGCTCAGGCCGTCGGGCGCGACGCGGGCAAGATGCTGGGCTGCTACAGCAAGGACGGCGTATTGCAGGCCGAGATTGCCGTCGTGTTCGACGACACCGCGCTCTATTATTTGCTGTGCTCCCGCAGACAGGATACGCATGGCGGTGCGGTCAGCCTTCTCATCTGGTCAGCCATCCGGCTGGCGCATGAACGGCAACTGGTATTCGATTTCGATGGGGTTTCAAGCCAGGGAATCCTCACCTTCCTGTCCGGATTTGGCGGAAAGCTGGTGCGCCGCTTCGAGATACGCCGGCTGCAACCCGGCTACGCGACGTTTCGCCGCCTTTATCGAAACACGCAGTCAATGGTCGAAACGGCGGCAAACCGGCTGCAACGGGCAAAAGGCGCCGGCGCGGCGCCCGAGAACTGACACCCGGCGTCAATCAAAGCCGCTTCTGCGGCTTGAATGCCAGCGGCTCGCTGGCATTGTCGCAATAGCGCTCCAGTAACGTCTCGTACTCGTCGAGAATGCCGGACCATTGAAACATGCTCGCGAAGCGTTCCCGGCTGACCGCGCGCATTTTCGCGACCGCCGAATCGTCCCGCAACAGATCTTCGATATGACGTTCGCACTGGCTCGTCGATGAAAAGTAGCGGTTCTCCGAGCCCGCGACCCATCTGTTGAACGGGTTATCGTGCGCGATGATGGCACTTCCGGCACCCAACGCCTCGACCAGCGACGGGTTGGTTCCCCCCACCTTGTGTCCGTGAAGATAGAACCTCGCGTAATACCTGAGTGACCGTATCAGTTCGGTTTCATAGACCGCGCCGGGAAAGACCACTTCGTCGCTTGCCGCCTCCATCACGTGACGGTGATAAGGCCGCTTGCCCGGCTCATAATTGCCGAGCACCACCAGTTTGGCGCCGCGCCGTTTGTGCGAAAACGCCCGGACTACTTCGAGTATGGAGTTCTCGGGCTCGGGTCTGCCGATCAGAATGCCGTACCTGTCCGCAGTCAGGGATAACTCCCTCAGCCGGTCCGGACTGGCATGCTCGATACGATCCGCGCCATAAGTAATGGTCGTGATCTTGCTGCGAGACACGCGCGTCGACAGATGATCTGCAATCACCGGGTGATCGGCGACCAGATGATCCCCGACCCAGCAACCAATGCGCTCATTGAGCCATAGCCACGCACGCTCGTGTTTGCGCCACTTGTCGCGCCGCCATTCGAGGCCGTCCATGTTGATGATATTTTTTACGCCGCGCAGCCGCATCCATAAGCAGAAGAGCGCGGTGTTATAGCCGAGCGTCAATGCAACACCGGGCCGGCTCCTGACCACGTCGCGAACACAGGTCCAGTCGAACTCCAGCGTCGCGGCCGCGCCCTCGCGGCTCACCGGAAACGTGATGCGGTGAATGCCCTGCCATGTGTCGTCGACAGGCTGCCGCATTCCTCTCGTGCCCTGACAATACACAGTCACGGTCCAGCCATGATCGCGCAAATGAAACGCAAGCCGTTCCGCAAACGTTTCGAATCCTCCATGACGTGCCGGTATTCCACGCGTACCAAGAATGGCGATCGTTTTGTTGCCTGTCATACATTTAGCTCCGGGCGCAAATGACCGCGCGGCGGCGCAACGTCTGTTTTTCACGCAGACGATCCCACTCGCGCGCCTACCGGCGCGGCTCGAATCGAGTTCGCCGGAAGCAGCGAAGAGCGGCATCTGCTTCTTCCCGAGCGGATCGACAGACGTGCGTCGACCCGATCGATAGATCGTCTCGTTTTCAGTTTTGATTTGCGCCTGCGTCGATTCGTGAACGGCGTGTGCGAATCGAAATATGCCGCACGGAATTATGAAGACTGATTTAAGAGATATTTCAGACGGCGTTACTCCATATACGGCGGACCCAACACCGGAAGACCGGGGATTTTCATACTCTTATGCGAATTACGCCACCCATTCGTTGATATCCGCTCGCCGATTTAATTTTTACTATCCGGTCCGCTTCAAAACAAACGGGAACGATCATAGAACCTCGGCATTTTCCGGCTATGTGCGCTAGCGAACTTTTCCCTCGGCAAATTTCAACCCGGCGGGTTAACCTTGATTCATATGAAATTTATATCTCAAAATTAAGGTGTCAATTTTTCATTACAAATCATCATTCCACCCGGAAAATCATTCATATTTTCACACGAATAATCCAGGATATTAAATTCCGCCATGGCGTATAAAGCCAGATAATTTGTCGGATTAAAAGGATTCAGGCTCGACATAAACGATGGTTCAATGTGGCTTGGCACGCACAGCGGGCCGGATACCAATGCTAGTGTTGCGCCGTGGTGGAATCCGCTCTTCCCACTACGCCGTATCCATGCTGCGAGGCCAGTCCCGGCGCAATCGCCGGTTCAATCCGCTGGGCCTCGCGTGTATTTCCCGCAGGAAGCGGCACAGCATTTCTCCATGAGGTGACTATGAGGCAGGCAGAGCAGACACGCGGCAAACCTCGCGCGCGTCCGGATGAAATAAATATGACGACGCTGCTCGAAACGCTGCTTCGTCACAAAACCATGATTGGCGCCATCGCGGCCATCGTGTTTTTGCTCGCCTGCGGCTACGCGTTCCTGAGTCCTCCGGTGTACGAGTCACACATTCTGGTCAAGATCGACGAAACCGGCGACATCGCATCGGCCGCTCAAAAAGATCTGCTCAATTATGTGTCGCGACCTTTCAACGAAAAATCCTCCGCCGAACGCGAAGCTCAACTACTCGATTCGCGAAATATTCTATGGAAGGCGGTCACGCAGTCGAAGCTCTATATCGAGGTGTCACCCCACTATTTCCCTCTTATCGGAGCGGCCATCGCACGGCAGGCCAATGATCTTTCGACGCCGGGAATATTGGGTCTGGGCGGTTTCGTATGGGGCAACGAAACCATCGAGGTAAGCAATTTCGAGGTGCCCGAGCAATTCCGGGGAAAAACGTTCCGTCTGCGGACGCTCGCAAACAACCAGTACGAACTGACAGGCCCGGGCCTGCCCGCGGCGGTAACAGGCAAAATCGGCGTAGCTGAGCAGTTCGTCTCGCATGCGGGACCGATCACCCTGCTCGTCGAGGCAATCCATAGCGCGCCGGGTGGAGAGTTCATGATTCAGCGCCGGCCGGAGCAACTGGTGGTCGACGAATTGCAGAAAGCTGTCAAGGTCACGGAGCAAGGCAATAAATCAGGCATTCTGATGGCCTCGCTCAGAGGCAACGATCCGCAAAGGATCGCGCAGACCATCGGCGAAATCGGCGAACAATACCTGCAATGGAACATCAAGCTCAAGTCGGATATCGCCAAGGCATCGCTCACCCGTCTGAACGAACAACTGCCGCAGATGAAGGCACAGGTCAACGAGGCCGAGACGGCCTATAACACCTATCGCAATCAGCACGGCATCATCGACATCAGCGAGGAAAGCCATCTGCTCGCCAAACAGCTCGCGGACGAAACGGCGCAACTCGTGGGACTGCAGCGCACGCGCGAACAGAAACTCGCGACGTTTTCGGCCTCGTCCGCCGACGTCACCGCAATCGACCAGCAGATCACTACGACGCAGCAGGCCATCAACCGGCTGAACGGCAAGATCAGACAGATGCCGCTCACCGAGCAGGATGCGCTCCGGCGGCTGCGGGACCTGCGCATCAGCGAGGAACTCTACTCCGCGATGCGCAGCAAGATTCAGGAGATGCAGGTGCTCAGCGCGGGCACCGCGGGCTCCGTGCAACTCGTCGATTCAGCCGAGGTGCCGCTGCGCCCGGTCAAGCCCGTGAAACTGCTCGTTCTCGCGGCCGGACTGATGGGCGGGCTGCTGCTCGGCGCCGGTGTGGCCTTGGCTCGCGACCGGCTGTTTCGCGGTGTGACCGATACGGAGGACATCGAATCGTCCACCGGCTTGAGCGTCTACGCGACAATTCCGTTCAGCGAAAAACAGGCGGCGATCATGCGGCGCGCCGCAGCCGGCTTGCCGCAGCAGTTGCCCCTCGCGACTTGCCACCCGCACGATCCCGCGATCGAAAGTCTGCGCATGTTGCGCTCCGCGTTGCAGTTCGCCGCCGTCGGCGCGCGCAACAACGTCGTCATGCTGGCCGGCCCGCTGCCCGGCATCGGCAAGTCCTTCCTGTCCGTCAACCTGGCGACGGTGCTTGGCGCAGGCGGCAAGCGCGTGCTGCTGATCGACGGCGACCTGCGCAAGGGCCGCCTCGAACAGCATCTGGGCGTCGCCCGCGGGGACGGCCTCGCGGACGTGCTGTCGAACCGCTGCTCGCTGCAGGACGTCGTCGTCAAAAACGTCCAGCGCAATCTCGATCTGCTGCAGACCGGCATCTACCCGCCGAACGCCGCGGATCTGCTGACGAGCGGACGCTTCGCGGAAACGGTCGAGTACGCATCGCGGCACTACGACATGGTGCTGATCGACGCGCCCGCGATTCTCGCCGTGTCGGACATCGGCATGATGGTGCCCGTCGCGGGAACGATCTTTCTGGTCGCGCGTTTCGGCGAAACGCTGAAGGGAGAGATCGACGCGGCGGTCAAGCGCCTCGCGCAATCGGGTGCGAAAGTCAGCGGCATTCTGCTCAATGCGGTCAAGGTCCACGCGGCCAACTATGAACTGGCGCGCCGTTACGGCACTCACGCATACGTGCAGGACTACGGCCAGGACCATCAATAAGCGCTCGCTGACATTCCCGCGCGGCATTCGATCCCGGATCGACGCGCCGCTCAAACCGGTTCACGAACACATGAAGCCAGCCTCGACAGGCTGGCGTCGTCGCGAGGAGAGCGCATGGGCGCAAGTACTTCTGAAATCGTCGTCGTGACCGATCCTGCGGTCTTCCAGTCGCTGCAAGCCGAATGGGACGCATTGTGGAGCGAGGCCAATGGGCTTCACTTTCAGGCCTTCACCGTTTGCCTCCTGTGCTGGACCCAGGTCGCGCAGCCGCTCGGCAGACGGTTACACTGCGTCGTCTACCGCGAGAACGGAAAACTCCTGCTTGTCTGGCCGCTGGTCAGCCATCGGCGTCTGTTCTGGAACGTACTCGATCCGCTCACCCCTGGAACGATCGAGCACACCAGCATGCTGGTCACGGAAGGCCCGCATAAATCGCGCGCGATTGCGAGCGCCTGGGAAGCAGCGTGCAAGCGTTGCAGCGCCGACCTCTTCATCGTGCCCTATGTCGACACCGGCACGCCCTTGCATGAACATGCGTCGCGGCATGCGCGGATCATGGCGATGTCGAACGACATTTCGATGAAAGTGGTCTTCCCGCGTTCCATGGACTGGAATACCTTTTGCACCGGCCTTGGCAAACTGGAGAAAAAACTGCCCGGCGCACGCTATCGCCGGCTCGCCAAAGAAGGCGATCTGGTCATCCGGCAACTCGGCATGGAAGACTCGAACTCTTTCGAAAAGTGGATCGAGTGGATCCTCACGACCAAGCGCGACTGGGCATCGAGCCGGGGAAAAGCGTCGACATGGCTCGCATCGCCCACCTATCAACGCTATCTCCTCGCGTTGCTGAATTCAGCCGACGAGCTCTCGAAAGCTCACCTGTTCATCGTCACGCTCGACGGAGAGCCGATTGCCGCCAACCTCATCGGCATGGGCAAAACGAGCCAGACCAACCTGATCGGCGCCTTCGACAAACGGTACGCCAAATTCGAGCCGGGCCTGCTCGTGAGGGAAATCGAAATGGAGCGTGCATTCGAACGGGGATTCGACGTCGATCTCGGCGTCGGCACCGAGCGGTTCAAGGTCTATTGGAGCAGCAATAACGTCTCGCCGAACGAGAGCTTCGAAATCGCGACGAGCCCGCTCGGATTACTCGCGTTTCGTATCAAACATCTGCTCGGCACGACCCGGACATGGGTTCGCGGCCAGACATCCCGCAAGCCGTCCCAGCCATCACCGAACACGTGAATCACGGCTCCGGTTTCGCGCGAGCCCAGGAGGAAACAGATGAATCACGCGATGGTCGACGTGGCGTGCAACCGGAACACGGCGAGAGCGCAGCGGCCGGCCGTGTCCGTCGTTCTGCCGGTGTTCAACGGCGAAACGCACATTGCGGAAGCCATCGACTCGATTCTCGCTCAATCGATGCCCGACTTCGAACTCCTCGTCATCAACGACGGATCGAGTGACGGCACCCGCGCGATCGTCGAGTCCTACGCTGCACGCGACGCGCGCATTGCGCTCTTCAATACGCCGAACCGCGGCATCGTTGCCGCCTTGAACTTCGGGCTCGAACTCGCCAGCGCGGAATTCATCGCCCGCATGGACGCAGACGACATTGCCTTGCCGCGGCGCTTCGAAATCCAGTTGGCCGTGCTGAAGCGCGACCCCGCGGTGGTCGCCTGCGGCAGCGACCTGCTCAAGTTCGGCGCCGTCACCGGATCGCTGCAATTTCCTCGCCACGACGCCATGTGCAAAGCGTCCCTGCTGTTCGGCACCTGCTTCGGACACCCTAGCGTCATGCTGCGCGCCAGCACGCTTCGCGATCACGATCTGCGCTATGACGCACGCTATCAATTCGCCGAGGACTACCGCCTGTGGTCGGTGCTCGCGCAGCACGGCAAGCTCTGCAATATCGCCCAGCCGCTCGTTCGCTACCGGATTCACGATGCGCAGATCGGTCGTGCGTCGCGCGAGCCGCAACGGCGCGCCCATCTGGCCGTCGCCCTTCTCAACTGGTCGGAGGCGGGGGCGGCGATCGATCCCGAGCGGCTGAGGAACTTCCTGTGGCCACGTCTCGAACGGCGCGCCGACCTCTGCCGCTACACGTTGCTGTTCTTCCAGGTCGCCGCCTGTGTACTCAATGTGCGCCATCGTAGCCGGCTCGATCATCTCTGGTTCGCCTTGCGCGCCTTTTCGCGCAATGCCGGCCGGCACATCCTGACAGGCCGGCCGGCATGACGACGCCCTACGATTCCAGCGAAAACCGGATGGATCTGCACGCGGCCGCCGGGCTGACTCATTCGAGCCAGCGTTTTTCATATCTGTCGCTGCTGCGCTGGGAGTTCGGCTACGTCCTCATCCTGCTGATATGGTCGCTCTCGGGCGGCAGCGACGCGCTCAAGCTCGCCTCCGACGCTTATGCGATCGCCTTCGTGCTGTACATCGGCATACTGCTGGCGACAAGAATCCATCAGCTCGATCGCACCTGCACGATTCTGCTGGGATTCACCGCGTTCTTTTCACTAGGAAACCTGACGTTGAACGCGGGGCAGGAAAACATCGGCGAAAGCCTGAAAATATTGGCGATTTTCCTGTTCTTCCTCGCCGGCACCACGACCGAAGCAGACTTTCTCGAACGCGCACCCGGCAGGCTGATGGTCGTCCTGTTCGTCGCACTGCCCGTCGCGTTCTCGTTGCGGGATCTGTACGGCGGTTCGAGCTTCGATCCGCTCGACGAAATCTCGCTCTCGTTCTTCGCCAATCGCAACAACGCCATTCTGTTTGCCGTCGTCAGTTCGTGGACGCTGATGCTAGGCGGCGCCCGCCACTGGATCGTCACGCTCTATCTGCTCGCCTGCGCGATCGCCTTCAAGACGCTGGGCGCGATGCTGGCGATTCTGCTCGCGCTCTACCTGGTCTATCTCGGCTTCAACGTGCTGCGGATTGTCTTGCTGGGCTCGCTTGCCGCTGCGTTCGTGATGCTGTTCGGCAGCGAGCTGGAGGTCGTGACGCGCGCCACCGTCGCTTTCACGTCGCTGTCCCGTGTGATGGATCAGGCAGGAGGACTCTGGGGACTCGGCGCGATGAGCTACGAGGAGATCTACGAAGCGGTCGGCACCAGCGACATTTCGCTGATCTTCCGGCTCAAGCACTGGATCAATCTGTTCACGCTCTACGCCGACGGCTCGCTCACGCAGCAACTGTTCGGCTTTGGCGTCACGAGCAGTTTGCGTTTGACCGATCTCAAGCTGCTTCCGCACAACGACTACATCCGGTTCTTCTTCGAACTCGGACCGGGCATGCTGGCCTGCTTCATCGCGATGAACGTTCTGATCGTCAGGCGGATGGGAATCCGCTTCCTGTCCATACCCGCGATCTTCCTGTTCATCTATTTCTTTTCCGACAACATCGTGAACAACTTCCTCGTGATGTCGCTTTTCTACTTTCTGGCCGGCATGTTTTCGCGGCATATCGAGAGTTCGGAGCGCTATCTATCCGACTGAGGACCGGCGCGCTACCGCAATACCTCGCCCGCACCAGAAAACGCTTCGACCATGACGATACCCTCGACCATCCTGAACGTCTCGCAGAATTTCTTTATCAAAGGCGGCTCGGACAGCTACTTTCTGTCCCTCGGCGAACTGCTCGCGCAGCGCGGCCATGGGGTTGTGCCCTTCTGCGCGCGTAGCGAAAAGGACCTGCCTTCCGAGTGGTCGAAGTTCTTTCCGGCAGCAGCGGATTTCGAAGCGCCGTCGGTGATGGATGTCGCCCGTTTCCATTATTCGCAGGCGGCGAAGCGCAATCTCCGCTCGCTTCTTTCGGTGCGGCAATTCGACGTAGCCCATCTGCATATCTATTATGGAAAGCTCACGGGATCGATTCTTCCCGTGTTGAAGGACGCCGGCATTCCCATCGTGCAAACGGTCCATGACTACAAGCTGATCTGCCCGGTCTATACGTGCAGCCGCGACGGCAAGCCATGCGAGCTTTGCCATGGGCGCGACTACTGGCATGCGCTGGTACATCGGTGCAATCGCGGCTCCTATCTGCGCAGCGCGATCTCGACATCCGAAGCCTACGTTTCGCGCTGGCTCGGCAGCGTGGATGCGATCGATCGCTTCGTCGCGGTGAGCCGATTCTTCGCCGCGAAAATGCAGGCCAACGGAATCGATGCGAACAGGATCACGGTCGTGCCGAATTTCGTTCATCTCGAACAATTCGTACCGCAGTCCGAAGCCGGCCGCTATATGGTTTATTTCGGCAGAATCGAGCGCTCGAAAGGCATCGGCACGCTGATCGAAGCATTCCGGCAATTGCCGGACGTGCCTCTCGTCATCGTCGGGGAAGGCAGTTTTCTTGCCGACGCGCGAGCACTCGCGGCGGCCAGCCCCAACATCCGTTTCACCGGATTCAAAAGCGGGAGCGAACTGTACTCGCTCGTCGGCGGAAGCGCCGCGGCCATTCTGCCGGCCGAAGCCTACGAGAATTGCCCGATCTCGATCCTCGAAAGTTTTTCATGCGGCCGGCCGGTCATCGGGTCGAACATCGGCGGCATACCGGAACTGATCGAACACGGTGAAGACGGCTACGTATTCGAGCCGCGCGACGTGCCGTCGCTCAAGCACTACGTGGAAAAAATCTGGGCACAGCGCGGCCGCAACGATATGGGCCGCGCCGCGCGCCGTAAAGCCGAGCAGCAATTCTCCGCCGACGTTCACTATCGGCGCATTCGCGACGTGTACGAGTCGCTGCCTTCGAGAGGGCGCGCA
>Ga0154001_1000091_pt1 | contig 24087 bp, 21 predicted proteins | sample TSNJ085MetaG_FD_104699 | JGI IMG/M metagenome (GOLD analysis project Ga0154001, IMG submission 104699) | Attine ant fungus gardens microbial communities from New Jersey, USA - TSNJ085 MetaG | ecosystem: Host-associated > Fungi > Mycelium > Unclassified | place: USA: New Jersey, Wharton State...
CGAGCGCCGGCGCGAAGCGGTCCTTGAAGCCGCCGAGCACGCGTTGCGCGTCTTCGATCGCCTTGTCGCCGCGCACGCTTGCGTCGTGCCGTTCGCCGAGGATCGGCAGCAGCCCCTGCGCGAGGCAGAACAGGTTCCAGTAGGCGACCTGCGGCTGCCGCTGGTACGCATAGCGGCCGTGCGTATCGGAGTGATTGCAGATGTGGTTCGCGTCGAAGCCGTCCAGGAAACCGAACGGGCCGTAGTCGATCGTGAGGCCGAGGATCGACATGTTGTCGGTATTCATCACGCCGTGACAGAAACCGACCGCCTGCCAGTCGACCATCAGATCGGCGGTGGAGCGCACCGCCTCGTCGAGCAGCGCGAGATACGGGTCGTCGGCTTCGCGGCAATGCGGATAGAAGCGTTCGATCACGTGATCGGCCAGCGTGCGCAGCGCATCGACGCGATCGTTCGCATAGAAGTGCTCGAAGTGGCCGAAGCGCACGAAGCTCGGCGCGACGCGCGTGACCACCGCGGCGGTTTCGATCGTCTCGCGCCGCACCGGCTGATCGGAGCCGATCACGCACAGCGCGCGCGTGGTCGGAATGCCGAGATGATGCATCGCCTCCGAGCACAGATATTCGCGGATCGACGAGCGCAGCACCGCGCGGCCGTCGGCCATGCGCGAATAGGGCGTGAGGCCCGCGCCCTTCAGTTGCAGTTCGAAGCGCTGGCCGTCGTGTGCGAGTTCGCCGAGGCCGAGCGCGCGGCCGTCGCCGAGCTGGCCGGCCCACACGCCGAACTGGTGCCCCGAGTACACCGACGCATACGGCAGCGCCTCAGCGGGCCAGTTGCGCGTCGCGTTGCCGCAGAACAGTTCGATGAAACCCGGATCATGCTCGATGCCTGGCGGCAAACCGAGCAGCGCGGCGGTCTCGGCCGAAAAGCCGACCTGGTACGGTGCGCTGAGCGGCGCGGCGGGCAGGCGCGTGAGAAACGTGCTGCCGAGCCGCGCGAAGGCGTTGTCGGGGGGAGTGGCGAGTGTGTTGGAAAGATCCGTCAAAGCTGCGGATAGCCCTGCAATGCTTGGGGAAAACGACATGTTGAGCGCCTCTGGATTAACCGATATTGTAAGTCCGCGTCCGCGGCGCTGCTGGTTGGCCGCCTGAACGGTTCGGACGGAGTTGCTTCGTTCGGTGCCGCCTGGTTCAGCCTGGTTCCTTTGGGTCCGTCGGGTCCCATTCGGCCACGGTCGCTGCCGCAACGATTTTCCGCCTTGCGCGCCTCAACCGCTTGCCGATCCGAATCGAAGTAAATTACAGCCAGGCAGGGCGAATCGAAACGCCAGCCTACCGCAACCCGAACGCAATCCGCCCCTATCGACAAGCCGAGGAGACTCCGCCTTATGACGACGCCGTTGCTGGGCCAGATGATGGACGTGCCGCTCACCGTGTCATCGCTGCTCGCGCACGCCGCGCGGCATTTCGGCAGCACCGAGATCGTGTCGCGCCGCATCGAAGGCGATCTGCATCGCTACACCTACCGCGATTGCGAGCAGCGCGCGAAGCAGCTCGCGCAGGCGCTGATCGCGCTCGGCGTCGAGGCGGGCGAGCGGGTCGCGACGCTCGCCTGGAACGGCTACCGGCATCTCGAAGCGTATTACGGCACGGCTGGCTTCGGCGCCGTATGCCACACGATCAACCCGCGGCTCTTTCCCGACCAGATCGCCTACATCGTCAATCACGCGGACGACGCCTACGTGCTGTTCGACACGACGTTCGCCGCGCTCGTCGATACGCTCGCGCCGCAGTGCCCGAAAGTGCGCGGCTGGATCGCGTTGTGCGACGAAGCGCATCTGCCGTCGATGCAAATGCCGGTGCTCTGCTACGAAACGCTGATGGCCGCGCAGGACGGCCACTTCGCGTGGCCCGCGCTCGACGAGCGCCAGGCCTCGTACCTCTGCTATACGTCGGGCACGACCGGCAATCCGAAGGGCGCGCTGTATTCGCATCGCTCGACGGTGCTGCATGCGCTCGGCGCCTCGCTGCCCGATGCGATGTGCCTGTCCGCGCGCGACAGCGTGCTGCCCGTGGTGCCGATGTTCCACGTCAATGCATGGGGCATTCCGCATGCGGCGCCGCTGACCGGCGCGAAGCTCGTGCTGCCCGGCAAGGATCTCGACGGCAAGTCGCTCTACGAACTGATGGAAAGTGAGCGCGTCACGTATTCGGCCGGCGTGCCGACCGTCTGGCTCGGTTTGCTCAACTACCTGCGCGAAGCAGGCGTGAAGTTTTCCTCGCTGGAGCGCACGGTGATCGGCGGCTCCGCGTGTCCGCCCGCGATGCTGCGCACGTTCGAGGACGACTACGGCGTGCAGGTGATCCACGCATGGGGCATGACCGAGATGTCGCCGCTCGGCACCTTGTCGAAACTGACGTGGGAGCAGAGCCAGCGGCCCGTGGCGGAGCAGCGCAAGCTGCTTGAAAAGCAGGGCCATACGATCTATGGCGTCGACATGAAGATCGTCGGCGAGGACGGCCGCGAATTGCCGTGGGACGGCGTCGCGTTCGGCGATCTGCACGTGCGCGGACCGTGGGTGATCGACCGGTATTTCCGCAAGGACGACGCGCCGCTCGTCGACGGCTGGTTCCCGACCGGCGACGTCGCGACGATCGACCCCGACAGCTTCCTGCATATCACCGACCGCTCGAAGGACGTCATCAAGTCGGGCGGCGAATGGATCAGCTCGATCGACGTCGAGAACGTCGCGATCGCGCATCCGGGCGTGGCCGAAGCGGCGTGCATCGCGTGCGCGCATCCGAAGTGGACCGAGCGGCCGCTGCTCGTGGTCGTCAAGCGCGCGGGGCACGAGCCCACGCGCGAGGAACTGCTCGCGTTCTATGACGGCAAGGTCGCGAAGTGGTGGATTCCCGACGACGTCGTGTTCGTCGACGAACTGCCGCACACGGCGACCGGCAAGCTGCAGAAGCTCAAGCTGCGCGACCGGTTCCGCGACCATGTGCTGCCGTCCGCGCTCGACGACGCCCGGGATTGTCCGCTAACGCCGCTTGCGGCCGACGCCAGGGGAAACCCTGTCTGACTCTAAATTGAACGATCGTTCTTTTTTGTGTATTCTGCCTGCTGACCCCGGATTCATCGGTCGAAAAAAGTCCGACAATGAGCGGACCCGATCACGGACCCGGTGAGCCGGACGGGCGGCGCATCACGCGCCGCCTCATTGCATGGATCGCATGGAGGCAGGCATGGCGGTAAACGACGCAGTAGTGGACTACACGACTCATGACGGCGTGGCCGTCATCACGCTGAACAATCCCCCTGTGAATGGCCTTGGACTGTCGACGCGAGCGGGCATCGTCGAAGGGCTCGAGCGCGCGCAGAACGATCCGGCCATCAAGGCCGTCGTGCTGACGGGGGCGGGCAAGGCCTTTTCGGGCGGCGCCGACATCACCGAATTCAATACGCCGAAGGCGACCCAGGAGCCGACGCTCGCGACCGTCATCAAGGCCGTCGAAGGCAGCGCGAAGCCGGTCGTCGCGGCGATTCACAGCGTCGCGATGGGCGGCGGCCTCGAACTCGCGCTCGGCGCGCATTACCGCGTTGCCGCGGCCGGCGCGCAGATCGCGCTGCCCGAAGTGAAGCTCGGCATTTTGCCGGGCGCGGGCGGCACGCAGCGTCTGCCGCGCGCGATCGGTCTCGAAGCCGCGCTGAACATGATCGTCTCGGGCGCGCCGGTGCTCTCCGAAAAGCTCGCCGACTCGGGCCTGTTCGACGAAGTCGTCGCGAACCCGGCCGAACTCGCCGAAGCCGCGCTCGCCTTCGCGCGCAAGGTGGGTTCGAAGGCGGGCCCGCACCCGAAAGTGCGCGAGCGCAAGATCGAGCATCCGAACGCAGCCGGTTTCATCCAGTTCGCGCGCAACAGCGTCGCGGCAATCGCGAAGCATTTCCCGGCGCCGCACAAGTGCATCGACGCGGTGGAAGCCGGCGTGCAGAACGGCTTCGACAAGGGCCTCGCCTTCGAGCGCGAACGTTTTCTCGCGCTCGTGCAGACGCCCGAGAGCCGCGCGCTGCGTCATGCGTTCTTCGGCGAACGCGCGGCGAGCAAGATTCCCGATGTGCCGTCCGATACGCCGGTGCGCGAGATCGGCCAGGTGGCCGTGATCGGCGCGGGCACGATGGGCGGCGGTATCGCGATGAACTTCATCAACGCGGGCATTCCGGTCACGCTGCTCGAAACGAAGCAGGAAGCGCTCGACCGCGGGCTCGCGACGATCCGCAAGAACTACGAGGCGACGGTCAGGAAGGGCAAGCTCAAGCCTGAGGTGATGGAACAGCGCCTCGCGCTGCTGAAGCCGACGCTTTCCTACGACGACCTGAAGAGCGCCGACCTGATCGTCGAAGCCGTGTTCGAAGAACTGGGCGTGAAGGAGCAGGTGTTCCGCCGCCTCGACGAAGTCGCGAAGCCCGGCGCGATCCTCGCCTCGAACACGTCGACGCTCGATGTCGACAAGATTGCCGCGTTCACGAAGCGTCCGCGGGACGTGGTCGGCATGCACTTCTTCAGCCCGGCCAACGTGATGAAGCTGCTCGAAGTCGTGCGCGGCAAGGAGACCGCGAAGGACGTGCTCGCCACCGTGATGAAGGTCGCGAAGAAGATCAAAAAGACCGCGGTCGTCTCGGGCGTATGCGACGGCTTTATCGGCAATCGCATGATCGAGCAGTACGTGCGCCAGGCGCTCTTCATGCTCGAAGAAGGTGCGCTGCCCGCGCAGGTCGACAAGGCGATCGAGAAGTTCGGCTTCGCAATGGGGCCGTTCCGCATGAGCGATCTCGCCGGCAACGACATCGGCTGGGCGATTCGCAAGCGCCGCTATCTCGAGTATCCCGAGATGCATTATTCGAAGATCGCCGACCGTCTGTGCGAAATGGGCCGCTTCGGCCAGAAGACCGGCGGTGGCTGGTACGACTACAAGGCCGGCGACCGCACCGCGTATCCGTCGAGCGTGGTCAACGAGATGATCGGCGCGTATTCGAAAGAGGCCAACGCCGAGCGCCGCAAGATCAGCGACGAGGAAATCGTCGAGCGGCTCGTGTTCGCGCTCGTCAACGAAGGCGCGAAGATTCTCGAAGAGGGCATTGCGTCGAAGGCGTCGGACATCGACATGGTCTATCTGACCGGCTACGGCTTTCCGCTTCATCGCGGCGGCCCGATGCTGTACGCGGACACGGTCGGGCTCTACAACGTCGAGCGCGCGATTCGCCGCTATGCGGCGCGGCCGAACGGCGACGCGTGGAAGCTCGCGGCCAGCATCGCGAAGCTGGCCGCCGAGGGGCGCGGCTTCAACGGCTGAGCGGACGACGGGGATCGGCCGGCGCGGCGGCTTCGCGCGGCGCGCCGATCCCACCCGAATCGAGTCTGGATCAGACTCGGACCAAACTCGAATCAGACTCGGATCAAACGACAGAGGCGGCGCGCCCACGCGCATAAACCGGCATGAAACCGGGATGAAGCGCACGGCATCGAGCCGGCGCGCCGCTCTCGACACTGCAATGGGAGACACGCATGACTGACGCCGTAATCGTATCCACCGCCCGCACGGGTCTCGCCAAATCGTGGCGCGGCGGTTTCAACATGACGCATGGCGCGACGCTCGGCGGCCACGTGACGCAGGCCGCGGTCGAGCGCGCGAAAATCGACCCGGCGCGCGTCGAGGACGTCATCATGGGCTGCGCGAATCCGGAAGGCGCGACCGGCGCCAATATCGCGCGGCAGATCGCGCTGCGCGCGGGCCTGCCGGTCAGCGTGCCGGGCATGACCGTGAACCGCTTCTGCTCGTCGGGCTTGCAGACGATCGCGCTGGCCGCGCAACGCGTGATCGCCGGTGAGGGCGACGTGTTCGTCGCCGGTGGCGTCGAGTCGATCTCGTGCGTGCAGAACGAGATGAACCGCCACATGATGACCGAAGGCTGGCTCAACGAGCACAAGCCGGAAATCTACTGGCCGATGCTGCAGACGGCCGAGAACGTCGCGAAGCGCTACGCGATTTCGAAGGAACGCCAGGACGAATACGGCGTGCGCTCGCAGCAGCGCGCGGCGGCCGCGCTCGAAGCCGGCCGGTTCAAGGACGAGATCGTGCCGCTGACGGTGCTCGCCGGTGTCGCCGATAAAGCGACCGGGCGGCTCTATACGAAGGAGGTGACGGTCAGCAGCGATGAAGGCATTCGCGCTGACACGACGCTCGAAGGCGTCGCGAAGATTCGCACGGCGGTGCCGGGCGGCGTGATCACCGCGGGCAACGCGAGCCAGTTCTCGGACGGCGCGTCGGCCAGCGTGGTGATGAACGCAACGCTCGCGGAGCGCGAAGGTTTGCAGCCGCTCGGTATTTTCCGCGGCTTCGCGGTGGCCGGTTGCGAGCCCGACGAAATGGGCATTGGCCCGGTGTTTGCGGTGCCGAAGCTGTTGAAGAAGGCCGGCCTCAAGGTCGAGGACATCGGCCTGTGGGAGCTGAACGAAGCGTTCGCGGTGCAGGTGCTCTATTGCGCGGATACGCTTGGCATTCCGCACGACCGCCTCAACGTGAACGGCGGCGCGATCGCGGTCGGCCACCCGTATGGCGTGTCGGGCGCGCGGCTCGTCGGCCATGCGCTGATCGAGGGCAAACGGCGCGGCGTGAAGTTCGTCGTGGTGACGATGTGCATCGGCGGCGGGCAGGGCGCGGCGGGCTTGTTCGAAGTGGTCTGAGGTGGTGGGTGCCGGGAGCGCATCTGTGAGCAAGCTCACGGTGATGCGATGCCCGGTAGCCTCGGTAGCGGCAGGCCAGGCGCGCCCTGGTCGACAAGGGGCATCGTGCGGGTCAGGTCCGCCGGAGAGCTTGTCGCGCGGCAGGTAGTCAATCTGTGCGAACTGCGCGGCGCACGCGAAGGCGAGCGCGTGGCGCATGGAGGCGAATGCGGGCACGGCCAGCGGCATGTGTGCAAGAAGCACCGGGTGACATTGAGCCACCCGCGTGCGGAGACAAGGGAACTATGCACTCAGAATACGCTTCAATTCGTCGAAAAACGAAGCAGTTGTATAGCCCCATAGAACCGGGTTGAAATTGAATCCATAGGCTTCATAGAATTTTGTGTCGAGACTTTCACCTGCTTCTTTTTTGAATTTGTCTATTTCCGATAGCGCCTCTGCGATTTCTTCCGGAGAACTGTCTCGCTTGTAGCAAGAGACGACATCTTCCAGCGTATCGCCCCAAAGATCGCTATCCTGGTTGAGATATCCCCCGAACAGCACATAGAACTGGGGATAGGATTTTTCGTTCATCATTGCAGTAGATAAGACAACCTGAGCCGTACTCATATTGATATTCCGGGCGCAATCTCTCGCGCAATTGTGCCTCAGTCCGCCCGACACGCTTTTCGATTGTATGCCCGCCGACCCAGCTACCGTTTTCGCTTCATGCTTCGTCAGTCTGATACGCCTGACTAAACAGATGATCAACGAATGAAGCGCACCCGTGAGCAACCGATAGGCACCCCATGAGCGAACGAAGAAGCACAGCGACGCGAATGCACCGAAGCGATAGCAGGTATCATTTTTCGCCACGCGCGTATGCGCTTGCGTCCGCGTTTGTGCCCGCGCGCGCCTTGCGCGGCGACCGTCCGCGTGATGCGACCGTTCCAGATGCAGACGCCGCCGACCACGAACTCCGAACACTGCAATGACCGACTCGACCTCATCCGCCCGCAGCGGCAACGCTTCGTTGCCCGAAAGCCCCTTCGTCGACCGCCTCGGCGCGCGCTTGCTCAGCGCCGCCGACGGCGTCAGCGAAGTCGTGCTGCCCTTGCAGCCCGATCACATGAACACCTGGGACGTCGCGCACGGCGGCGTTACGATGACGCTCGCCGACGTCGCGCTCGCGATGGCCGCGCGCAGTCTCGCCGGCGACGGCGTCGGCGTCGTCACGGTCGAGATGAAGGTCAACTTCATGCAGCCCGGCCGCGGCGAGTTGCGCGCGAGCGGCCGCGTGCTGCACCGCTCGACCACGATGGCCTATTGCGAAGGCGAGATCCGCGACAGCGAAGGCCACTTCGTCGCCAAGGCGCTCGGCACCTTCAAGTACATGCGCCGCCTCGCGGTGGGCCGCGACGTGACGCGCCAGCGTCTGCGCAGCGACCCGTCGGCGAAACCCGGCCCGAGCGACTGACCGCGCAACCTCACGGCGCGCGCGAGGCACGACGACGCGCGCGCTGGCCAACCGAACCATCGGCAACTCAATTGGCAACTTAATTTGCAACTCCATCGGCAAACCAGGGAGACGACCCTCATGACCCAGATCAACCGGCAGGTTCTGCTCGCTTCGCGTCCGCAAGGCGAAGTCACGCCCGATAACTTCAGGCTCGTCGAAACGCCGCTCGCCCCGCTCGCCGAAGGCGAGGTGCGCGTGCGCAACCACTTCCTGTCGCTCGATCCGTACATGCGCGGCCGCATGAACGACAGCAAGTCGTACGCGGCGCCGCAGCCGCTCGACGAAGTGATGATCGGCGGCACGGTCGGCGAAGTGGTCGAATCGAAGAACCCGAAGTTCGCGGTCGGCAACAAGGTCGTCGCGATGTTCGGCTGGCAGGAGTACGGCACCTCGAACGGCGCGGGCATGCAGAAGGTCGACGACACGCATGTGCCGCTCCCGGCCTATCTTGGCCCGGTCGGCATGCCGGGCGTCACCGCGTGGTACGGGCTCAACCGCATCATCGCACCGAAGGCGGGCGAGACGGTCGTCGTCAGTGCGGCGAGCGGGGCGGTGGGCAGCGTGGTCGGCCAGCTCGCGAAGGCGGCCGGGGCGCGCGCGGTCGGCATCGCGGGCGGCGCGGAGAAATGCCGCTACGTCGTCGAGACGCTCGGCTTCGACGCCTGCGTCGACTACAAGGCCGGCAATCTCTACCAGGACCTGAAGGCCGCGACGCCCGACGGTATCGACGGCTGCTTCGAGAACGTCGGCGGCGAGGGGCTCGATGCGACGCTCGCGCGCATGAACGCGTTCGGGCGCATCGCGTTGTGCGGTTTCATCGCCGGGTATGACGGCCAGCCGGTACCGCTCAAAAATCCCTCGCTGATGCTGACGCAGCGGCTGCTCGTGCAGGGCTTTATCGTCTCGGAGCATATGGAGGTGTGGCCCGAGGCGCTCGCGCAGCTCGGCACGCTCGTCGCGCAGAAGAAGCTGCATTATCGCGAGACCATCGCGCAAGGGCTCGACGCCGCGCCCGAGGCGTTCATCGGTCTGCTCAAGGGCCGCAACTTCGGCAAGCAGCTGGTCAGGCTGATCTGATCCCGGCGCGGCGTCACCACTCAACCAGGGAGTAGTCCAACGATGTTCGAATTCGCAGGCAAGGTGGCGGTAATCACCGGCGCTGGCGGCGGCTTCGGCCGTGCGTTCGCGCAAAAGGGCGCGGCGCTCGGCATGAAGCTCGTGCTCGCCGACGTCAGCGCCGACGCGCTCGCGCAGACCGTCGACGCCTTGCGCGCGGCCGGCGCCGAGGCGATCGGCGTGCCGACCGACGTCGCCAACGCGGGCGAGGTCGAAGCGCTGGCCGAGGCCGCGCTCGCCGCGTTCGGCAAGGTGCATCTGCTCTTTAACAACGCGGGCGTGGGCTCGGGCGGCTTCCTGTGGGAAAGCAGCGCGAACGACTGGTCGTGGGTGTTCGGCGTCAACGTGATGGGCGTCGCGCACGGCGTGCGCGTCTTCACGCCGATCATGCTCGCGCAGAAGGAGCCCGCGCATATCGTCAACACGGCGTCGGTGGCGGGGCTGCTGTCGCCGCCCGCGATGGGCATCTACAACGCGTCGAAGCACGCGGTCGTGTCGCTGACCGAGACGCTTTATCACGACCTGCGGCTCGCGCAGGCGGGCACGGCTGGCGAGGTTGGCTGTTCGTTGCTGTGTCCGGCCTTCGTGCCGACCGGCATCGCCGATGCCGAGCGCGCGCGCCCGGCCGGGCTGCGCAACGCGGGTCGGCCGACCCGCTCGCAGATCGCGGCGGGCAAGCAGTTGCAGCGCGCGGTGCAGTCGGGCAAGCTGTCCGCCGCCGATGTTGCCGACCTCGCGTTCGAGGCGATTGCCGCGCGGCGTTTCTATATCGTCACGCATCCCGGCATCATGGCGACCGTGAAGCTGCGTCACGAAGATATCGAACAATTGCGCGAGCCGTCCGATCCGATGTCGCTGAAGCCGGAAGTGAAGAACGCGGATTAACCTTTTGACGCATTTGCGCCGCCGGCGCTCGGCGCGCATCACGTTGCCCAAACCATGCCGTTGAATCCGAAGATCGAGCAGGTGCTCGACATGATCGCGCGGGCCAGGCGCCCGCATTATCACCAGATGAGCGCACAGGCCGCGCGCGCGTCCTACGAGAAAAGCGCGCCGATTCTCGAGATCGCGAGCGCGTCGATGTTTTCGGTCGAGGACCTGCGCGTGCCGACGCGCGATGGCGCGACGATCCGCGCGCGTCTCTATTACCCGGTCGAGCCGGGCTGGGCCGAGCCGCTGCCCGCGTTCGTCTACTACCACGGCGGCGGCTTCACGGTCGGCAGCGTCGACACGCACGACGCACTATGCCGGATGTTCGCGCGCGACGGCCGCTGCGCGGTGCTGTCGGTCGACTACCGGCTCGCGCCCGAGCACCGATTCCCCACGGCGGTCGAAGACGCGTTCGACGCGCTGCGCTGGCTGCACGCCCACGCCGGCGAATTCGCGCTCGACGCGGATCGGCTCGCGGTCGGCGGCGATAGCGCGGGCGGCACGCTCGCGACGGTCTGCGCGGTGCTCGCCCGCGACGCGGGCATGGCGCTCGCGCTGCAATTGCTGATCTATCCGGGCACGACCGGCCATCAGCAGACCGACTCGCATGCGCGTCTCGCCGATGGCTTTCTGCTGTCGGGCGAGACGATTCAATGGTTCTTCGAGCAGTATCTGCGCGACGCCGGCGATCGTGACGACTGGCGTTTCGCGCCGCTCGACGGCACGCGCGGCGCACCCGATTTTCGGCGCGTCGCGCCCGCGTGGATCGCGACCGCCGAATACGATCCGCTCAGCGACGAGGGCGACGCATACGCGGAGAAACTGCGCGCGCTCGGCAATCCGGTCACGCTCAGGCGCTACGCGGGCATGATCCACGAGTTCTTCAAGATGGGCGGCTTTGTGCCCGAGGTCGCGCAGGCGCACGCGGATGCCGCGGCGGCACTGCGCGCGGCGTTTGGCGTCGGGTGAGGGCGCGGTCTTCTAGCTCGCCCGCTCGACGTTGAACGCGAAGCTGCGTTCGAAATCGCCGGGCCGCACGATGCGGTGCGAACCGTTGTCGTCGCTGCGCTCGGCCACCGCCACGCCGATCACCTCGCCATAGGCGGCGACGCGCAGCGCGGTCGTGCCGCGCGTGCCGTATTCGGGCGATTCGATAAACGCCGCCGACAGCGCCCGCTCGCGTTCGAGCGGAATACCGGTGGACGGCAGTTCGTCGTCGCGGGCGAGACGCGGATCGCGCATCAGATCGATCAGACGTTCAAGCGGCGGCGCTGCCTCGCGCGTGAGCAATGCGCCGAGCTCCGCGCGCTTTCTGACGAGCTTCGGCCACGCGGTATCGAGCACGGCGTTCGAGATGCCGTGCGTGCCCGGCGCGAGCAGCGCGGGGCCGCTGTGAGCGCCGCCGCGGTTGCAGTACCAGGCGAGCTCGCGGCGCGTCCAGTCGCCGACGAGCAGGTTGAAGCCGTTGTAGATGTCGCCGTCTTGTGCGACGTGGCGGAGATAGTCGAGCGGCGTTTCATGCGGATCGCCGCTGCGGTCTCGCGCGGCGCCGCTCACCCAGTCGCTGACGAGCGTGCCGCGCGTGGGCGCGTCGGCGCGCATCTCGGCCGGCGCGCGGTAATTGGTCAGCGCGGCGAAGCGGCCGTCGCGCGACATGCCGAGCCACGTGCCACCACCCACCAGATCGCGGCCCGCCAGCACGCCCGGCGCGTCATGCCACCAGCCGAGCGGCTCGGCCGTGCGGCGGAAGAACTCGTCGCGATTTGCCGCGAGCGTGAAGAGCGGGCCATCGACCGCGTCGGGTCGCCAGTCGAAAACGATCAGGCACATCGGGGGCGTCTCCCGGTGAGAGCAGGGGCGGCGGGTTTGCCGCAGGCGAGCGGCCGCGCAAGGCGGACGAGGTCAGGCAAGTCGGGTGAAGCGCTGTCGGGTGAAGTGGGCGAGTCGGGCGGCTAGAACAGCCGATCACGGTAACCGGTGAGGCCTGGCGGACAAACCAGCCGACGGCCGATAAAAGACGGCGCTCCATTGAGCGCCGCTTTTCATCGCACCCGCCGCCGCTCACACCTCGGTCGGCAAACCGTACGGCAGCGCGATAAAGCGCAGCGCCGGGCCATCGGCCGAGCCGAGATGCACGGTGCCGTTGTCGAGCGCCGCGAGCTTGATCTCGACGAGCAGATCGACGCCGCCTTCCCGCGCCGCCGCCGCGTTCACGATCATCCCGCATGGCTGGCCCGGATCGTCCGAATGGAACAGTTCCGCGCCGGGGCGCACCGTTTCCAGTTCGCCGTCCACGTGCGCGAGCGACGTGCGCCGCTTGATCGTGCCGCGATACTGGCTGCGCGCGACCACTTCCTGGCCCGGATAGCAGCCTTTGCGGAAATTGACCGCGCCGAGCACGTCGAAGTTAACCATTTGTGGCACAAACTGCTCGACGACCGGCTGCGTGATGCGCGGCTCGCCCGCGCGGATATCGAGCCAGTCCCACACCGCCGGCGAGACGCGCTGGAGCGTGCCGTCGAGCGCGGGCAGCAACGCCTCGACCTGCGCCTTCGGGCCGATCCACAGATAGCGCAGGCGTTCCAGCGCATCCGGCACGCGGATCAGCGAACCCGCCGTGCCGTCGACCTGCACGTGCACGCCGTCGGGCAGCGCGTCGAACACGCCCGAGAGCGCGCCGCGCACGTCGCCCGCGAGGCCGACCACCGCGAGTTCGCCGCTCGCGTCGGCGAGCTTTGCCTTCGCGCGCAGCACGAACATCGACAGACGCTTCTGCACGGCCGCCTGCACGTCCTTCGACACCAGCAGGCGGATCGTGTCGCCGCTGCGCCAGCTGAGGAACGACGCGAGCAGGCGCCCCTTCGCCGAACAGTAGCCGGCGAGGCGCGCGTGAGCGGCATCGAGATGCTGGACGTCGTTGGTGAGCTGGCCGTGCAGGAAGCTGGCCGCGTCGTCGCCGGTGACGTCGATCGCGCCGAACTGCGTGAGCGGCATATAGGCGCCGTGTTCGAGCACGGCGGCGAATTCTTCGGCGGAGGGACGCGGCGGCAGCGGCAGGGTGATGGATGCGGCCGGGTTCGGCGTGGTTGGAGCAGTCGAGGAAGTACCTGCGGCGTTACCGAGCGATGTGTTCATGGATTCCGAGCTAAGTCAGTTGTGACTTATTATATTCGGTCCAACCTTGCCACGTTTCGCGTATCCGCTACACCCATGCTCATGGCGCTTGCCGCACTTCCTGCATGGCAGCCTGCACCGACTCCGCCAACTTCTTTACTGGTGCGAAAGGAACGAGTTTCAACGTCTTTTCTCAGCATCCCTGCGCCGTCGGAAAATCAGTATAGCCGCAGCGAACCCGAGTACGATTCCAGCCGACGAAACCAGAAAGGCCAGATCGGATTTCTGATAAGCCGTTTTAACGCCGTATACGGAAACCAGCCAGTTCCATACCGGATTTGAAAAATTCAAAGGCGTATCCGGATGCATGATCCACCATATTGCATTGGCAAAGATGGCCAGCGCGAGGCATGGGCCGACGGCGAGAAAGATCAGAATCCTTTTCATGCCACAATCAATTCGCCATATGCTTTAAGCCGCAACCCGGCAATGCGTACTTTCGGCGTGTCGGTAAATATAGAGCGGATACGATTCCAGTCAGTCAGCCGTTCAATCGTTACGCAACCCTCGCTTCTCTCCAGTCTTCCTTTCGGGTGCAGCCTGAACTGGCCGCGAACGATGCCATTGCAGATAACCTCGTCGTCGATATTCCCGTCGATGGCATAGAGCGAATACCATTCGCCCTTTTTATTGCCACTCAGGTCAAGCCGCTCCTTTAGCGGACCGAGGAGGCCGCCCGACTGCCGATCAAAAATGTAGTAGCGGGCGATGGGAATGGCACCATATCCCGGCGTACACATGAGAGCAGGTTGATTGATGTCATTTTCCTGGCCGGAAAAAGCCGGAAACGATAAAGCACCGATTTTTAATTCGCTCATCGGCTTACCATTCAATTTGAATGAGCATTGAAGCATCGGTTCCCCGGATTGACCATTCAGTGCCAAATTCCGAATAGTCAGATGTGATAGGCGGACGCATTGTATCGGCGTATTTTTTTGAGAAGGAAACTGTTCCAGGTTGGATTCGTTGCGCTGGTATTCTCGCGGTCTCGAAACGCGTCAACCCGGGAAACGCGGGGCAATGCATCGGCTTCGAGCCGGCTCCGTCGGCTGGATCGGCAGGCAGAGCCGCCTTGCGCTCGCGCTTCCAGGCGTCGGCTTCGCGTGATAGCTTGTCGATTCGGGTCACTTCGGGTCGCCCGGCGTCGAGGTGGTACAGTGACTCCGGGGCCGCGGCTGTGACTATCTCGTGTCCACCTCTATACAATACGGGCCAATACGGACCGAAAAAACCCGCAAGGGCCGCAAGACGGCGCAGTCTCCATGCCGATCGGCGCGAGGCTTTCCCGTTGAAAATCAGTTCGTTGCAATCTAAACGCTAATTCTGTCCTGACGTGTCCCTTCTGAAGAAATGCTTCATTGTCGGCGCAGTCGTCGTTGTGCTGGCCGCGGCGGCCGTCGCCGCTGGATATCACTGGGCCACGAGCCCGCTCGAACTGAACCCGGCGCAACTCGACGTCACCGTCAAACCGCATAGCAGCCTGCGCAGCGTCACGTTGCAACTCAAGCGCGGCGGCGTGCCGCTCGAACCCGAGCTGTTTATCGCGATGACGCGCGTGCTCGGCCTGCAAAGCGAACTGAAATCGGGCAACTACGAGTTCAAGAGCGGCGTCACGCCCTACGAGGTGCTGCAGAAAATCGCACGCGGCGACGTCAACGAATACGTGGCGACGATCATCGAGGGCTGGACCTTCAAGCGCATGCGCGCCGAGCTCGACGCGAATCCCGCGATCAGGCACGACACGGCCGGCATGAGCGACGCCGACCTGATGAGCGCGATCGGCGCGCCGGAGGCGTCGATCGGCAACGGCGAAGGGCTCTTTTTCCCCGACACCTATCTGTTCGACAAGAACACGAGCGACCTCGACATCTACCGCCGCGCGTACCGTCTGATGCACGTGCGTCTCGACGAGGCGTGGCTCGCGCGCGCGCCGAACCTGCCCTACAAGACGCCGTACGACGCGCTGACGATGGCCTCGATCATCGAAAAGGAAACCGGCAAGCCGGGCGACCGGCCGCTCGTCGCTGCGGTATTCGCGAACCGCCTGCGCGCGGGCATGCCGCTGCAGACCGACCCGAGCGTAATTTACGGAATGGGCGAGAGCTACACCGGCCACATCAGGAAAAAAGACCTGCAGACCGACACTCCCTACAATACCTACACCCGCATGGGCCTGCCGCCCACGCCGATTTCGCTGCCGGGCGTCGCGTCGCTGCAGGCGGCCCTGAATCCGGCGCAAAGCAACGCGCTGTACTTCGTATCGCGCGGCGACGGCAGCAGCATTTTTTCTGACACGCTCGGCGAGCACAACAAGGCCGTGGACAAATACATTCGAGGACAATGATGGCGCGCGGCAAATTCATTACGTTTGAAGGCATCGACGGTGCGGGCAAGACCACCCATCTGGGCTGGTTCCGCGAACGGCTCGAGGCCAGGATCGCGGCGACCGGCCGCTCGGTCGTCATGACGCGCGAGCCGGGCGGCACGCCGCTTGGCGAGCAGATTCGCGAGATCGTGCTGCATCAGAAGATGGACCTCGAAACCGAGGCGCTGCTGATGTTCGCGCTGCGCCGCCAGCATCTGGCCGAGGTGATCGAGCCGGCGCTCGCGCGCGGCGACTGGGTGCTGTCGGACCGTTTCACCGATGCGACCTTCGCCTACCAGGGCGGCGGCCGCGGCTTGCCGCGCGACAAGCTGGAAGCGCTCGAGCGCTGGGTGCAGGGCGGTTTTCAGCCCGACCTCACGGTGCTGTTCGACCTGCCGCCCGCCGTCGCGAACGAGCGGCGCAGCGCGGCGCGCAATCCGGATCGCTTCGAAAGCGAGTCAGCGGCGTTTTTCGAGCGCACGCGCGCCGAATACATGCGCCGCGCGGAAGAGGCGCCGTACCGTTTCGCTATCATCGATTCGTCGCAAAGCATCGCGCGTATCCAGAAACAGCTTGAGGAATTGATTACAGTTCTTTGATTTTTAAAGAATATAATTTCAAGCTTATAACGTTGTGCGAGCGCGTACCGTATTTGAGGACAAATCTCGGGAAGCGCTGTCAACCCACTGATTCAAAAAGAGAAACGATGATCTATCCGTGGCAAGCCGATGACTGGAACCGCCTGCAGCAGCTGCGCGGCCACTGGCCGCACGCGTTGCTGCTGCATGGCCAGGCGGGCATCGGCAAGCTGCGTTTCGCGCAGCACCTCGCCCAGGGGCTGTTGTGCGAGGCGCAGCAGGCCAACGGCGAGCCGTGCGGCGCCTGTGTGGCCTGCAACTGGTTCGCGCAGGGCAATCATCCCGATTACCGCATCGTCGTGCCAGAAGCGCTTGCCGCCGAAGCCGGCCCGGCCAACACCGCCAATGCCGCCGACGAGAAAGCCGACAAGGCCGACGCAGACGAAGGCAAGAAGACCCGCACGCCGAGCAAGGAAATCAAGATCGAGCAGATTCGCGGTCTGCTCGATTTCGTCGGGGTCGGTTCGCACCGCGGCGGCGCACGCGTCGTCGTGCTGTATCCGGCCGAAGCGCTCAACGTCGCGGCTGCCAATGCCTTGCTGAAGACGCTCGAGGAACCGCCCGCGGGGGTCATATTCCTGATGGTGTCGGCGCGCATCGACCGGCTTTTGCCGACCATCATCAGCCGCTGCCGCCAATGGCCGATGAGCGTGCCCGCGCCCGAGGCGGCCACGCAGTGGCTCGCCGCGCAAGGCGTGGCCGATGCGCCGGCATTGCTCGCCGAAGCCGGCGGGGCGCCGCTCGCGGCGCTCGCGCTCGCCAGCGACGAAAACCGTCCGCTGCGCGACTGGACTTTGAAGCAACTGGCGGCCGGCGCCGGGTGCGACGCGTTCGCCTGCGGCGAGGCGCTGCAGAAGCTGCCGGTGCCGCTCGTGCTCGGCTGGCTGCAACGCTGGATGTACGATCTGCTCGCGCAGCGCACGGCCGGTGCGCCGCGTTATTTCCCGCAGGCGTCGGCGGCGCTTGCGCAGTGCGCGTCGCAGGCCGAGGCCAATGCGTTCGCGCGCTTTCTGCGCAGTGTGACGCGCCAGCGCGCGGTCGAAAACCATCCGCTGAATGCGCGCCTCGTGTTCGAGGAACTGTTTATCGGCTATCGCGCGCTGTTTGCATAACACCTTTTTTGGCCTTTTTGCGCTGTTTTCCCGTCTCCACGTCAACGTTTCAAGCCAACGCACCATGAGCCTTTCCTACCGCGACGCCACGCTCGACGATCTGCCCGCGATCGTCGCCATCTACAACTCGACCGTCGCGTCGCGGCAAGTCACCGCCGACCTCGAACCGGTCAGCGTCGAAAGCCGGCTCGCGTGGTTTCACGCGCATGGCCCGCAGAAACGTCCGCTGTGGATCGTCGAAGATCCGCGCGCGCCGGGCCGCGTGATCGCGTGGCTGAGCTTTTCGGATTTCTACGGCCGCCCGGCCTACCAGCGCACCGCCGAGGTCAGCATCTATCTCGACGAAAGCGCGCGCGGCCAGGGGCTCGGCAAACAGTTGCTGGCCGCGTCGCTCGAAGCGGCGCCGGGCCTCGGCATCGACACGGTGCTCGGTTTCGTCTTCGGTCACAATGAGGCGAGCATGCGGCTTTTCCGCGGCTTTGGCTTCGACGTGTGGGGCTCGCTGCCGCGCGTCGCGGTGCTCGACGGCGTCGAGCGCGATCTGGTGATTCTCGGCAAGCGCCTCGCGCAGGCCGGCTAGGCAAAGCCAGCGGGACGGGCGAGCGAGGCGTGCAACCGGGCAAGGCTCCGCAGCCGGCCGCGGCCGCGCCATGTCCTGGCTACCTGATCGTCCGCCCGTCCGCCGGTCAGCTCACCAGCCCATTTTTTCGCAGGACCTCATCATGTTTGTCGACTCGCACTGCCACATCAACTTCGAAGGACTCGCGGACCGTCTGCCGCAAATCCTCGAAAACATGCGCAGCCATTCGGTCACGCACGCGCTGTGCGTGTCGGTGGACCTGGAAACGCTGCCGTCCGTGCTGGAGATCGCCGCGCGCCACGACAACGTCTACGCGTCGGTCGGCGTGCATCCCGATCACGAGGACATGCGCGAGCCGAGCGTGGCCGAACTGGTCGAGCTGGCCGCGCATCCGAAAGTCGTGGCGATCGGCGAGACGGGGCTCGACTATTACCGCCTCGAAGGCCGCTCGATCGCCGACATGGAGTGGCAGCGCGAGCGCTTTCGCACGCACATCCGCGCCGCGCACGCGACGAAGAAGCCGCTGATTATCCACACGCGCTCGTCGTCGGAAGATACGCTGCGCATCATGGCCGAGGAGCGCGCGGGCGAGACGGGCGGCGTCATGCATTGCTTTACCGAGCCGTGGGCCATCGCCGAGCAGGCGCTCGCGCAGAATTTTTACATCTCGCTGTCGGGCATCGTCACGTTCAAGAACGCGACCGAGGTGCAGGACGTCGCGCGCCGCGTGCCGCTCGCGCGCCTGCTGATCGAAACCGACTCGCCGTATCTCGCGCCGGTGCCGTATCGCGGCAAACCCAATGAACCTGCGTACGTAAGTTATGTCGGACGCTTCATCGCGCAGCAACGCGAGATGTCGGACGAGGCGCTGGCCGCCGCGACCACGCAAAACTTCTTCAGGCTGTTCGGGATTCCGGCGCCGGTCGGCGCTTGAGTGTAAAGTCGAGTAACATCAAAGGGATAGGGAAGTCTCCTAAAGCAAAACATGAAAAATATTTCGATGTTGTCCGCTGCTTTCCAACCCGCTTCGGCACCGGCCGCGCGCCGTGGCGCGGGCCTTGCCGCGGCGTTCGCGCCGGTGCGGCGCGCGGCGTTTGCCGCGACGCTCGCCTGCGCGGCGCTGACCACGCTGGTCGCCGCGCCCGCGCAGGCCGCGCCGATCGACTCGCTCATCAAGGCGGTCAAGTTCGACGACATCGACGGTGTCAACAAGCTGATCGCGAAGGGCATGGACCCGAACAGCGTCGACAACCAGGGCATCCCGCTGCTCGTGATCGCCGCGCGCGAAAAGTCGGACAAGGTGGGCGCGGCGCTCGTCGCGAATCCCAAAACCAATATCGAGATCGAGGACAAGTCGGGCGAAAACGCGCTGATGATGGCCTCGCTTGTCGGCGACATCAACTTCGTGAACCTGCTGCTCGCGAAAGACGCCGAGGTCAACAAGAAGGGCTGGGCGCCGCTGCACTACGCGGCCGCGAACGGTCATGACGACATCGTCAAACTGCTGCTCGATCACTCGGCCTACGTCGACGCGGGTTCGCCGAACGGCACCACGCCGCTGATGATGGCCGCGCGCGGCGGCCATATGTCGACGCTCAAGCTGCTGCTCGACAACGGCGCGGATATCGGCGTGAAGAACCAGATCGGCATGACCGCGCTCGATTTCGCGAAGCAGTACAAGGAGCCGGACGCCGTCGAAGGGCTGACGGCGCGCATGCAGCAGGCGCAGCAGCAGAAGTAACCGGCGGCAAGCCGGCACGGGCAGTGTGCGGCGCAAACTCGCCGTGGGTGAATCAGCCGATGAGTTCGCCAGTGAATTAGCCAGTGCGCCCGGTCGGTCGCCGCCATTTGCCGGTGCGTGATGGCGGCCTGCCTGCTGCCGTCGCGTAAAACAGTGCAGAATGACGATCTCGGCGCGCCACGCGGTGTGCCGTCTGGACGCGGCGAAAGACCGCGTGATAAACAAACCTGGAAAGGAACACCATGCTGCGGGCTTTGATTTTCGCCGGCGCGCTTGCTTTGCCGCTATCGGCAGCCGCGTTTACGGGAGGCGACCTCAACAAGCTGTGCACCAAGACCGACGTGGCTTCGCGCAGCGCATGCGCGGCCTATATCGAAGGCGCGGCTGACGGCATCTTCAACACGATCGATGCGATCGGCGGCACCACCGGTCCGCGCGTCGGCCAGTATTTCTGCCTGCCGGCGGACGCACGCTCGGCGCAATTGACCGACGCGGTGCGCCGGTACATCGCCGACAATCCGAACGCCGCCGGCTACAACGCGAGCACGGCGATTTCGCTCGGACTCGGCAAGGCGTTTCCCTGCCGAAGCGGCGGCTGATCCGCCGCGCCGGGCCTTCCGCCCGGCATCCCGGTAGCCCGGCAAACGCGCGCCGGGTGCCGCGGCGGCCGTTCTCCCTCAGGCGGGAGCGGCCGCCCGGGAAGTGAGTAGTCCCGCAGGCGTGCCGCCGTCGCTCGAGCCCGGAGGAAGATGCCCGTTATGCCTACTTTCGACGACTTCAGCCGCGTGGCCGCCGCGCCGCTGCACTCATGGCTCGGCGCGCTGGTCGTCACGGCCATCGTGACGGTGGTGGCGATCGGCTTTCATCGCTTCGGCTCGCGCATCGTCATGCGCATCGCCGAGCCGCATACGCTCACGAGCGTGGTGCTGCGCTACATCGACAAGCCGACCCTGTTCGTCCTCGTGATCTTCGTCTTCGCGTGGGTCTGGTCCGAGGCGCCCGATTCCCTCCATTTCATCGAACCCGTACGCGACGTCACCTCGATCGCGCTGATCGCCGCGCTCACGTGGCTGTCGGTGCGATCGGCGGCGGCGATCGGCGAGGCAATCATTCGCGCCCATCCGCTCGATACCGCCGATAACCTGCAGGCGCGCCGCATTCACACACAGGCGCGCGTGCTCGCGCGCTCGGTGATGATCGTGATCGTTATCGTCGGCATGGGCGGCGCGCTGATGACCTTGCCGGGTGTCCGGCAGATCGGTGCGAGTCTGCTCGCATCGGCCGGGGTGGCCGGTCTCGTCGCCGGTATCGCGGCGCGGCCGGTGCTCGGCAATCTGATCGCGGGCTTGCAGATCGCGCTCTCGCAACCGATCCGCCTCGACGACGTCGTCGTGATCCAGGGCGAGTGGGGGCGTATCGAGGAAATCACCGGCACGTACGTGGCGGTGCGTCTGTGGGACCAGCGCCGTCTGATCGTGCCGCTGCAATGGTTCATCGAAAACCCGTTTGCCAACTGGACGCGCAGCAGCTCGCAGATCATCGGCACGGTGTTTCTGTTCGTCGATTACCGGATGCCGCTCGCGCCGCTGCGCGAAGAGCTGGCGCGCATCGTCGAGCACGCGCCCGAGTGGGATCGCCGCGTGCAGGTGCTGCAGGTCACCGAGGGCACCGAGCGCGCGATGCAGTTGCGCGCGCTCGTCAGCGCGTCCGATTCCGGCCTCGCGTGGGATCTGCGCTGCCGCGTGCGCGAAGGGCTGCTCGATTTCATTCAGCGGCACTATCCCGAGTACCTGCCGCGCGCGCGGGCCGAGGTGTCGGCGGAACCGGAAAGCGGCGACGGCGCCCGTCTCGACCGGCTGCCGCGCGGCAGGCAGGCGCCGGCCGGCAGCACGGCCGCGCATACCGAAGCCGATCCGGTGGCGAGCCGCGTCGGCCGGCCGGAGGGCACAGCCGATGCCGCTGCTCTCGCTGCAGCGAGGAAGGCGCAGGAGCGGGCTTAGCCACGCGCTGGTTCGTGCTATGGGTACATTTGGGTAGGGCTTCGGCTGAGGGGCGCCCGGCAATGCAAGCCGTAGCCGTAATCGTTCGCACGGACCGACCAGCGCAATTCGACCAGGCACACGGTTTGCTGTCCATGCGTGCGCCGCGTCCACAGCCGCGAACGAGCCGGACCGGCGCGCATCCCGGCAACCCAAGGAGGATAGGCAAGATGGGCCGACTGATCGTCGTGTCGAATCGCGTCGCGACGCCGACGGAGACCAAAGGATCGGCGGGCGGGCTCGCCGTCGGCGTATTCGGCGCGCTGAAGGACGCGGGCGGCGTCTGGTTCGGCTGGAGCGGCGACGTAGTCAGCGAAACCGTCGCCAATGCCGGGCCGACGCTCGACCAGGACGGCGCCGTGACCTTCGCGACCGTCGGCCTCACGCGCAAGGACTACGACCAGTACTACCGCGGCTTTTCCAACGCGACGCTGTGGCCCGTGTTCCACTACCGCAACGACCTCGCGCGCTACGAGCGCGAGGAGTATGCGGGCTACCGGCGCGTGAACGCATGGCTCGCGCACAAGCTCGTCAAGCTGCTCGAACCCGACGATATCATCTGGATTCACGACTACCATCTGATCCCGTTTGCCGAGGCGCTGCGCAACGAGGGCGTCGCAAACCGCATCGGCTTCTTCCTGCATATTCCGTTTCCCGCGCCGCAGATCCTGCTCAACATTCCGCCGCACGAGGAGCTCGTGAAGTCGATGTCGTGCTACGACCTGCTCGGCTTCCAGACCGCCACCGACCAGCAGGCGTTCCACGACTACGTGGCGCGCCATGCGCGCGGCACCGTGAGCGCCGATGGCGTCGTCGAGGCGTTCGGGCGCAAGCTGCGCACCGGCGTCTACCGGATCGGCGTGTTCCCCGACGAAATCGCCGTGCAGGCGAAGCGCTACGAGAGCCGCCAGCATGTGCTCGACCTCAAGCAGAGCCTCGAAGGGCGCAAGCTCATCATGAGCGTCGACCGGCTCGATTATTCGAAGGGGCTCGTCGAGCGTTTCCGCTCGTTCGAGCTACTGCTCGAACGCTCGCCCGAATGGCGCGGCAACGTCACGCTCGTGCAGATCGCGCCGCCGACGCGCTCGGACGTCGAGACCTATCAGAAGATTCGCCAGGACCTCGAATACGAAGCAGGGCGCATCAACGGCCGCTACTCGGGCCTCGACTACACGCCGATCCGCTACCTGAACCAGCAGTACGACCGCTGGAAGCTGATGTCGCTGTTCCGCGAATCGCAGATCGGCTTCGTCACGCCGCTGCACGACGGCATGAATCTCGTCGCGAAGGAGTACGTCGCCGCGCAGAATCCCGACGACCCCGGCGTGCTCGTGCTGTCGATTTTCGCGGGCGCGGCTGCGGAGCTCTCCGGTGCGCTGCTCGTCAATCCGCACGACTCCGTCGGCATGTGCGAGGCTCTGCAACGCGCCTTGCAGATGCCGCTCGACGCACGCCAGCGGCGCCACGAGATCAACATGGCGGCGCTGCGCAAGAACGACCTCGGCGTGTGGCGCGACACCTTTCTCGACGATTTGCGCCGCGTGCCGCTGCGCAAGCCGGGCGAGGGCGGCGGACATGGCTAGGCGCGGGCCGCCTGGCTCGCCCGACCTGTCGTCTTCGGCCGCCCGCTTGCGCGCCGCGTGCCGGGCGGGTTGCGGCCCCGCTTTGTCGTCCTGCCTGGTCGTCCCGCTTTGCCCCCCTCGCTACACTTCGCCGCGCCCGTCACCGGATGTAAGCCGGGTGTAACAGCACCGAGCAAATGCAAGACCGGCGGCTTTTCCCTGGCCGCCAGGAAATAATGAGCCTTGTCCGACGATGTGCGAACGATGGACGCCTGCCTGGGCGAAGCGCGCATTGATCGCGGGTAACGGCGCTGTCATACTCGGCGTCGCCGGCGCGCACCGCCACGAGGCGCAAGCCGCCGGCTCATGGAGACAGACTATGAAGATTGCGCAGATCGCCCCGTTGACCGAATCCGTGCCGCCGAAACTCTATGGCGGCACCGAGCGCGTCGTGTCGTACATCACCGAGGCGCTGGTCGAACAGGGCCACGACGTGACGCTGTTCGCGAGCGGCGACTCCGTCACGAGCGCGAAGCTCGAAGCGGTTTGGCCGCGCGCGCTGCGGCTCGATCCCGGCATCCGCGACCGCA